>Ga0068869_100000327_pt1 | contig 25274 bp, 28 predicted proteins | sample KBSMisM52_FD_64676 | JGI IMG/M metagenome (GOLD analysis project Ga0068869, IMG submission 64676) | Miscanthus rhizosphere microbial communities from Kellogg Biological Station, Michigan, USA - KBS Miscanthus M5-2 | ecosystem: Host-associated > Plants > Roots > Rhizosphere > Soil ... | reverse complement strand
TCCGGCGTCTGCTTCAGCATCCATAGCAGCATCTGATGATGCATCCATAACATCTGCGTCGGCATCGGCATCTCCTGTATCAGCATCTTTAGCATCACTCGGCGCATCAACCGGAGAGTCCATAGGACTATCCTTTGGTGCATCTGCTGGCGCATCCATAACATCTGCGTCTGCATCAGCATCGGTATCAGCATCCTTAGCATCAACCATTACATCATCCGGAGCATCTTTTAATGCGTCTTCAACGACATCAATCGGAGCATCCATCATTGCGTCTGCTTCAACGTCAGCGTCGATACCGGCATCAGCATCCTCTCCGGTACCTGTATCTTCAGTAGGAAAAATTGGTTTAGTTTCAGCTTCCATAGCTGCATCCGGGCCCACCATGTCATCTATAGACTCACCTGTACCTTGGGTATTCAGGCCACAAGCCGTATTTGCAGCTACTGCAGCAGAAACTGCAGCCACAAATCCAAATACAGCTCCTAGTCTTTTTTTCTTGGCAATAATAGGTTTTACAACCTTACCTGGTTGTTCAATAGTTGATTGGATATCATCGCGAGAATCAGGAGATTTAGGCATAAATTGGATAATAATTAAGACGCTATTATAATATATATAAGAAGATTGTCAAGCACGCAGTCACCACTTTTTGACACCACCTAAAATATTAGTACCCCAATATACTCAAAACATTACAATTTGCACGAAAAAAAGGTTGCAAAAATCACGAAAATATCATGCCGACATAAGCTAAATCAGCTTTACTCTAAGCCAAAAAATACCTCTTTCAATGTTCTAAGGAATGATAAATCCTTAGTCGATATAAATTTCGCGGGCTTTTGCACCGTTTACAGGGCCAATTAAGCCGTTTTCCTCCATCAAATCCAGCATTCTGGCTGCCCTCGCATAACCCACCTTTAATCTTCGTTGCAGAAGCGAAGCAGAGGCCTTACGGCTCTCTCCGATAACCTCAACAGCCTGTTGATAGAGGTCATCATCATTCACATCACCCAAGTCGCTTTCAGGGATGCCCTGAACCTTTTGCTGGGCTACTTTCTGGGAAATAATCTCATCCACATAATTAGGTGGAGCCTGAATTTTGACATTATTCACCACACGTTCAATCTCCTTGGAAGATACATAAATACCCTGAACACGAAGCGGTCTGCTCATGCCACCCGGCAGATATAACATATCGCCTTTACCAAGCAGATCTTCAGCTCCTGAGCCGTCCAAAATAGTGCGGGAATCTACACCTGAACTTACCGCAAACGCGATACGGGTCGGCACGTTTGCTTTAATCAAACCGGTAATAACATCTACGGAAGGGCGTTGCGTAGCTACGATCAAGTGCATACCTACAGCACGTGCCATTTGTGCAATACGGCAAATTGAAGCCTCAACCTCTTTGCCTGCAGCCATCATCAGGTCTGCCAACTCATCAATAACCAATACGATATTAGGCATCTTCTGGTGAACTTTTGGTGGCTCAACACGGGCACCCTCTTCACCTTCCGGAACCTCGTCTGAAGACTCGCCTTTTTCAGCCTGCTCAGCCTCAATACGAGCCTTTTCCTCAGCAACCCAGGCATTAAACTCCTGGATATTTCTATGTCCTGTTTCAGCACAAAGCTGATAACGGCGGTTCATTTCTGCCACTGCCCAACGTAAAGCGATTGCTGCTTTACCCGGATCTGTAATAACCGGAGTCAAAAGATGCGGAATTCCATTATAAGTATTTAACTCCACGCGTTTTGGATCGATCATGATAAAGCGCAGATCCGCAGGCGAATTTTGATAAATCATTGAAAGCAAAAAGCTGTTCATACCAACAGACTTACCGGAACCCGTAGCACCCGCAACGAGCAAATGCGGCATGGAAGAAAGATCTCCACAAACCGGTTTTCCCGCTACATCGCGTCCTAATGGCAAACGTAAATTGGACTTAATCTCACTGAACTCCTTACTCTCCAAAAGTTCGCGCAAATGTACAATCGAACGATGATCATTCGGTACCTCAATACCCACCAGAGATTTACCAGGAATCGGCGCCTCAATACGAATCGCCTTGGCGGCCAAAGCCAGTGCCAAATCACTCTTCAAACCTGTAATCTTAGAAAGTTTGATACCTTCATGCGGACGGAGTGTGTACTGAATAACTGTCGGTCCCACATGTACTTCATGCATCTCTACATCAATACCAAACTGGTGTAACTTATCGCGGATTTTTTTGGCGTTATCTTTAAGCAACGCATCATCCTGGGCAATATCGCCAACCGGCGGATCCAGAAGATCCATTGATGGGGGTTCCCAAGTATAGTCTTCACCATTAGCCTCCAAAGCCTGAACAGGTTTTTCATCCTCTTCAATAATCTTAATTTTCCTTTCTTTGGTCTTTTCAGCGGCCACCTGAATCTCAGGACGCTTGATTGTTAACACCTCAAGATCATCATCACTCTGGCGGGCTTTACTGCGCTCACGTTCAAAATCCTCCTCTGAAACTTCTCCTTCTTCCTCTTCCTCCTCGGAATCCAAAACCTCTTCAACCTCATCACGTATTTCTTCTTCCTCTTCTTCAATCTCTTCTTCAATAATCTGACCTCGGGCATTTTTTTTGCGAACGATTTTAATTTCAGGTTTCAAAAATGCCATCACCTGACTGAGTGAAATCTCAAAAGTCAAAAGCGCACCAATCACCAAGATGGTAAAAAAGATCGCACTCGCTCCGATATGACCGACATTCAAAACCTCCCGAAACAAAAAGTTCATCACAAATCCAATGTAACCTCCATAGTTACCAACCTGGGCTTCACTATATAAAGACTCCATCGGTACGGAAAGATGCAAAATACTGAGGCCAGAAACAAAAAGACATACGATACCAATAATTCTTGAGGCTGGAAAAATCACCTTTTTGGAAAAAAGCAGAGCAATGGCTGTACCAATAAAAAGTACCGGCAAAGCGTAAACACTCCAACCTAAAACCGGTCTTAAGAAGCTCATCAAAATATCGCCAACCAGTCCAAAGCCGTTATTAATACTTAAATAGGTACAAACACCCAAAGCAAAATACGTAACTGCCCAGATTTCCCGGACAACGGAAGATTTCACAGCAACAGAAACTTTGCGGGATGATCTTTTGCGGGTATTAGACGACCGACGTTTGCGAGCCATAGAATCAATAAAAAAAGCTACTTAATTATACATTAAAATACCCTTTTGGGAAGCGTCAAAAGTTGCTATAGTAAGCCGCGTACCTTTGATTTATTTTATGGTCCGAACCCGCTTCGCCCCCTCCCCCACCGGCTACCTCCACATTGGTGGATTACGCACCGCTCTTTATAGTTACCTTTTTGCCAAAAAAAATAACGGAAAATTTTTACTCCGAATTGAAGACACAGATCAGAAACGTTATGTGGAAGGCGCGTTGGAAAATCTGCTTCGCACTTTAAGTTGGGCCGGCCTTGATAATGATGAAGGCCCATATCTTGAAGGTGATACCGTAAAACAAAAAGGCGACAAAGGACCATACATTCAATCTGAACGCACAGAACTTTACAGACAGCACGCGCAGATATTAGTAGATAAAGGTTCAGCCTATCCATGTTTCTGCACACCCGAAAGACTTGATGAAATGCGCAAAAAACAGGAGTCGCTTAAAATGGCTCCTATGTACGATCGCTTGTGTTTGAAACTCACACCGGAAGAGATTCAGGCGAAAAAAGATGCGGGAACACCTTTTGTAATTCGCCAAAAAATTCCACACGGTGAAAAACTTCGCTTCACGGATTTGATTCGTGGCGTTGTCGTTTTTGAAACATCCAATGTTGATGATCAGGTCTTGATGAAATCCGACAACTTTCCGACGTACCATTTAGCGAATGTTGTGGATGATCACATGATGGAAATCACTCACGCGATTCGTGGGGAAGAATGGCTTCCTTCTACACCAAAACACATTCTTTTGTATCAGGCTTTCGGTTGGCAACCGCCTGAATTTGCTCATATTCCCCTCCTCTTGAATAAAGATAAAACCAAACTTTCCAAACGCCAGGGTGACGTGAGCGTGGAGGACTATATTCAGAAAGGTTACACCAAAGAAGCTCTTATTAATTTTATTGTTTTGTTGGGGTGGCATCCTGGAAAAGGCGTGGAACAAGAAATATTTTCCATGGAGGACCTCACACATGAGTTTAGTTTAGAAAAAGTTCACAAAGCCGGCGCCATCTTCGACATCGAAAAACTAAACTGGTTTAATTTCCAATGGCAGAAAAAAGCCTACCACGAAAAACTTGAGACAGAAGCCAAAAAAATCGATTCACAAGTACAGATCGCCACCAACAAAAAAGGTGATCGTGAATACACTTTTTCAAATCCGGAATCGCAGGAAAAATTCATTAAAGTACGCGGTGATGAACTTATAAAAATCTGCGGCACTCACTTATATCGCGAATGGTTAAACGATCCATTACTTGCCCGAAAACTTATCACTATTGAAGAAAAAATTCTCCGCAATCCCAATGAAGTTGAACAACATTGCAAATTTTATTTTGGCGTGACCGACTGTCCAAAAGACCTTTTTCTGAATGCCAAAATGGGTGTTGATGATGCCATGTGCGCTAAATCACTGACAGAGTCACACAAAGCTCTGGAAAGTTTCACTAACTTCGATTCCATCCCAGCACTCCAAGAGCATTTACTCAAGCTTGTAACAGACCTCGGCATCAAAAACGGTCAACTTCTATGGCCGATGCGTGTGGCGCTCACCGGCGAACAGTTTTCTCCGGGAGTTTTTGAACTGATTTGGGCTCTTGGAAAGGAAGAAACCCTGAGCCGACTTCAGAGCGCAAAGCAAAAATTCTTTGCCTAAATTACTCTTTACAACAAGCCAAACTGGGGGCAGTATGAAGACGTTAGACCATGACGAATTCCCCCATGAACTTTGCTGAATTAAAAGAGATTATTAAACAACTCAAAAAGATTGTGCCTTGCTCCCAGTGCAGCAAGAAATTTATCGAAGATGGCATTCGCGTTCTCACAACCATTCAGAACGAAGGCCTGTTTCACATGACCTGCTACCACTGTCATAACCAGATCATAGTCCATGTCACAATTTCCGAACAGGAAGGTGACGAGATCGAACAGACCCTGCCGGATATGAGCAAAATGAATATTCGCACTCACCGCAATATTCCGGTAAATGAAAACGATATTCTTGATATCCATAACTTTTTAAACTCCTTCAACGGAGACTTTAAAGAGTTCTTCACAAAAGAATCCTAATGAAAAAAAACTCTTTTGCAGTCATTACTGCTTCTGTCACTTTATTGATGCTGGGCGGATGCCAACAGCTACAAGATCAAGCCACCAAACTTCAAACCGACGTTGACCAGAAAATTCAGGGAACTTCCAAACAGGTCGAAGGAATGAAAAAAAATATTATGGACACCAAGGCGCAGGTTGATCAGAAAGTAAAAGATGTAAACGATGCCGGCGTCGCCATTCAAAAGGCCATCAACTAATCCCCTCTTTCCTTGAGGGATGCAGGGCATTTCCCTAATGTCATTTTTTACCATGGCTAAACTCAAAGTTCAGTTCCATATGCACACCAAACAGGACCCCATTGACGGTATTGCCCATACCGAACATGAGGCTATTGATCGCGCTGCCAAGCTTGGTTATGACGTTCTGGCCATCACTTGTCACAACGTAGTAATTTTCAACGAAGACCTCCGCAAATACGCAGCAGATAAACGTATTTTGCTCATTCCGGCGATCGAAAAAAGCATTCTCAAAAAACATGTGCTGATTCTAAATGCAGATATCCGCGCTCAAAATATCAAAAACTTCGATGACCTCCGAACCTACAAACAGTTAAAACCCGACTGTTTTATTATTGCAGCCCATCCGTACTATCCAGCCTCCATCGCTTTGGGGAAATATCTGGAAGCGAATATCGATCTCTTTGATGCGGTCGAATACTCCTGGTTTCACAGTAAATGCTCCAATCGCTTTAACAGAAAAGCCGTAAAAATGGCGGAAAAATATAAGCTTCCGGTCATCGCTACCAGCGATAACCATCTACTCCGTTATTTTGATCAAGGCTATACATTTATTGATGCCAAAGAAAAAACGATTGAAAATGTTTTCAGCGCCATTCGTGAAAAAAGAATCGACATTGTGAGTCACGATCTCAAAGCCTGGCAGCTTCCTTTCATTTACGGAGAGATGTGGGCCCGCCAACTGGCAAAAGCCATCATGCTCAAATAAAAAATTATTTCTGATTTCGGTATTTTTCGATCAGCTCTTTGTATTTATACGCTGAAGGTCTTGGAGTTCTGGCAAAATTTTTGTAGTTGATTTCAACCAAACCAAAACGCGGATCAAATCCGTCAGCCCATTCAAAATTATCAATCAACGACCAGTGTAAATAACCAAAAACATTCACACTGTCTTTTTTGACGTTATAAATATGTTCAAGAATATCCTCAATAAATTTCGCTCTCAATTTATCATCATGGTCAGCCACACCATTTTCAGAAATAATTAATGGCTTACGATATCGCTTCCAAAGGTCACGCAATAATCCCGCAATACCCTGCGGATAAACTTCCCACCCAAGATCAGTTATGTTTTTTGAGTTGGTTGGATAAATAAAAAATTGCTTCAAAAGTTTCATATCCAATTTCAAGCTTCGATGAAAATAGTAATTGAGTCCGATAAAATCCTGATGGTTACGGATTTTATCCAGGAACATATGGTTCCATAAATATTTCATCAGCAACACCAGAGTCTTGTCCCAAAAACTTTTATGACGTCCCGGTGAAAAGGCCGGATTGTTCTTCGCAATGCCGATTTGCAGTTTTGGGTTCACCTCTTTCATGGCTTGATAAACCTGTTTATGTGCTCCAACAAGGTTCCCATAAACCTTCCAGAAAGTCAGCATACTTTTCTTTTGTGGGGGCCATTTCCCAATCAGATAAGCGTAATACAAATACACTTCAGGCTCATTGATCGTCATGACAAACTCAAAATCGTCCTTGTAAAATTCAGCAATCTTTTTGCAAAATCGTACAAAATACAAAATATTTTCCTTCTTTTCAAAAGCACCTTTTTCCGCAAACCATAAAGGAAAAGTAAAATGCCAAAGCGTTACAAAAGGTGTAAGTCCATGTTTTTTCAAACTCTGAAAAACCTCCGCATAATGCTGCAAAACTTTCTCATCAAACTTTCCTTCTTCTGGTTCTATTTTTGCCCACTCGAGGGAAAGTCGATGCGCATCATGGCCAAGTTTTTCAGCCAACGCAAAATCCTCATCAAAAAGTTCATAATGGTTGGTTGCTTTTCCGGAAATAAAACCTTCCTTGGCCTGCACCTCCTGTTCAAATTTCCACCAGTCACTGTTGGAATTACCACCTTCCACCTGATGAGCTGATGTAGCTGCGCCAAAATAAAACTTTTCCTTACTCATACCGATAAAAACAAATATTATCGTATTATAGCATAAAATAATGATTATTGCTAAGCCATCAGCGCCAAACGGCACATCTGACAAACCAGGCAAAATTTTGCCAAAAATAAGAAAAAATGCTAAAATATATAATAAATAAACAAAAAAAGTCACATGCTCGATTTCATCAAAGAAATAAAAGAAAAAGCCAAAAGTTTAAACAAAAAAATTCTCTTTCCGGAAACTTTTGATGATCGCACCCTCAAAGCCATTGAGTCTGTGCTTCAAGATCAGACAGCTCAGCCGGTTTTACTTGGCAACGAAACAACAATCAAAGATCAGGCAGCAAAACTTGGACTCCAGATCGATTGGAGTAAAGTAAGCTTCATTGATCCTGCCGATTCGGTTCATCAGGAAAAATATGCCAATTGCCTGTTTGAACTGCGTAAAGCCAAAGGTATGACTTTGGAAGAGGCCAAGAAAACTGTCCAGGATTTAAACTATTTTGCCGTGATGGTGGTAGAGATGGATGAAGTGGACGGCCTGGTTTCAGGAGCCACATCCTCAACCGGTTCCACTGTAAAACCTGCTCTTCAAATTATTAAAACCAAAGAAAAGTTTCACAAAGTATCCGGCATTTTCTTTATGGTGATGGAAAATCGTCTTCTGCTCTTTGCAGATTGTGCCGTGAATATCGATCCAAATTCGCATGATTTAGCTGATATTGCCATTGATACCGCCACCACTGCACGCCGCTTTGGCATTGAACCAAAGATTGCCATGCTCTCTTTTTCAACAAACGGTTCAGCCAAACATCCGATGGTAGATAAGGTCCGTGAATCACTCCAACTGATTCGCGACCGCGCACCGGAACTTATCATCGACGGCGAAATGCAGGTTGATGCAGCACTTGTACCTGAAGTTGCAGCACGAAAATATCCAAACTCCAAAATTAAAGGCGACGCCAATATTCTAATTTTCCCCGATCTGCAGGCTGGAAACATTGCCTACAAGCTTGTGGAAAGACTGGCAAAAGCCAAAGCTATCGGCCCGATTTTGCAAGGTTTAAAAAAACCGGTAAACGATCTTTCCCGTGGTTGCTCATGGCAGGATATCGCTGATCTTACGGCATTCACCGCCTGCGAAGCCCAGGAACTCTCTTACGATTACAAACCTCAATAACATGCTGATTCTTGTTATCAATGCCGGCTCGTCCTCCATTAAATTCCAACTTATAAAAGATGGAAATAAATTTAATGCGTTAGTGAAAGGAATGGTAGATAGACTTGGTCAAAAAGAACAATGGTATGAAGACGACAAAGGCCATAAACAAAACTTTAAAGCAGCAACCTACACTCAGGCTCTCCAGTTTATTATGGACCATTTCATAGAGCATAAAGTTATCAAAAACCTGAAGGATATTGATGCAGTGGGTCACCGCGTGGTGCACGGCGGCGAAGATTACAAAAAGCCAACCGTTATCACCAAGAAAGTTCTCGCAACGATTACCAAGCTTTCTTCTCTGGCACCACTTCACAATCCGCCAAACATTGAAGGAATTAAAGCTTGTATGAAAATTCTGCCTGGCGTTCCGGAAGTGGCAGTTTTTGACACATCCTTTCATCAGACCATGCCAAAAAAGGCTTATTTATACGCCTTGCCGCTTGCGCTCTACAGCAAACATAAGATACGCCGCTACGGTTTTCATGGCACCAGTCATGCTTATGTTTTAAATGAAACACTAAAACTTTTGAAGAAAAAAAATAAAAAAGTTATCACCTGTCATTTGGGAAATGGTTGCAGTATTGCAGCAACACTCAATGGCAAATCAGTAGATACCAGTATGGGTTTCACCCCCCTGGAAGGCTTGGTAATGGGTACACGTTCAGGAGACATCGATCCGGCGTTACCCCTTATTCTCACCAAAACTTTAAAAGCACAACCTGAAGAGATCGATCAACTGTTGAATCGTAAATCTGGTTTGCTTGGCCTGACAGAAAAATATTCAGACATGCGCGATGTCTGGAAGACCTACGAAAAAAATGCCAAATCCAAACAGGCGTTGGAAATCTATAGTTATCGCATTGCCAAATACATAGGTTCATATGCGGCGGCTTTGAATGGCGTTGACGCCATTACTTTCACAGCCGGTATTGGCGAACACGCCTGGTATATCCGCAAAATGGTCTGTGATTACCTTACCTTCCTGGGCTTAAAATTAGACAGCAAAAAAAATAAATCGAACGCTCAACTCATCACGACTCCGGGCAGCAAAGTAAAAGTCTTCGTTATTCCGACCAACGAAGAAAAAGCCATTGCCCAGGAAACAGCAAAACTCCTCAAATAAAAAAATTTTTTAATAAAAACAAAAATGTTTTATCTCAAACCAAAACTTGTCGACATTACCGTGGGCAATCGCTACATCGTCCTGTTAAACCCGTCCACAGCACACCATCTGGATATCCATGCCGGCGATCGTCTATTCATAAAAAACGGTAAAAATCATCTCATCGCCATTGTTGATATTTCACCGCAAAGTAAACATGGAGAGATCGGTTTGTACCAGGACACCTGGAATAAATTGCAGGTCAAAAAGGGTGATCGACGTGTTGCTTTTGAAATGGCCCTTAAGCCGGAATCCGTTGTCTACATCCGCGAAAAACTGGACGGCAAAAAACTCAATGCTGAAAAAATGAATAAAATTATTGAGGACGTGGTCAAACAAAAACTTTCCGATGTGGAGATCACCTATTTTGTTTCCGGCTGTTATGTAAATGGTCTGGATGATCAGGAAACGGTTAATTTAACACAATCCATTGTAAATAACGGTGGCAAACTTATTTTCAAAAATAAAGTTATCTTAGATAAACATTGTATTGGTGGTGTTCCGGGAAATCGCACGACTCTTATCACAGTTCCTATCTGTGCGGCAGCTGGCGTATTGATTCCAAAGACTTCATCACGCGCTATCACAAGCCCTGCCGGCACTGCAGACACTATGGAAGTTTTAGCCAATGTAATCAACGACGCCGACAAACTTACAAAAATTGCCAACAAGGTTGGCGGTTTCATCAGTTGGGGCGGCGGCGTGGACCTGGCTGCAGCTGACGACTACATGATTAAAGTACGCAACCCGTTAAGTCTGGATCCACAAGGTATGTTACTTGCCTCTATTCTGGCCAAAAAACATTCCGTATCAGCAAACTGCGTTGTGATCGATATCCCTTATGGACCGGATGTAAAAGTGGCCTCAATTGCCGCGGCCCAACCACTCAAAAAACGTTTTGAAAAAATCGGCAAAATGCTGGGAATGAAAATCCAAGTACTGCTCACTGACGGTAAACAGCCAATCGGTCGTGGTATTGGTCCAATCCTTGAATGTATTGATTGTTTGCAGGTATTGAAAAACGATCCAAATGCACCAAAAGATCTGCGCGCAAAAGCGATCTTTGTAGCTGGCGTAGCTCTTGAGCTGTGTGGTAAAGCCAAAAAAGGCCAGGGAGCAAAACTTGCCGAAGAGATGATTACATCTGGAAAAGCTTACAAAAAATTACAACTGATGATCGATGCTCAGGGTCGTAAAAATATTCCTCTCGTTCCAGGCAAATTCACTTTCAGCGTTAAGGCAACAAAAAACGGAACTGTTATGGCGATCAACAACAAACTCATCTCACGTTATGCCCGTATGGCAGGTTCACCGGTGAATATGGGAGCCGGCATTACTGTAAACAAATTCATTGGCGACAAAATAAAAAAAGGCGACGTACTTTTCACACTCTATGCAGAAAGTCCTGGTCGTCTCGCCGAAACTGTTGCAACCATCATGGTCAATGACTGCTATAAAATTATTTAACAAAAACTTAAACAAAAACCTCTATGTCAGAACCATCCTCAGAATCAAGTTTCGGTAAGTTCCTGGGCAAAGTCCGCAGAAGCGTACTCCTCAGTGATGAGGAAATACAACGCCATAAAGAGCTCAAAAGTTTGTGCACACATGAGTTACAAAATCGCATCAACACACTGAGTAAACGTTATAGTAAAGAGCCTGAATTGGCTGATGAGGTCATTACTTTTCAAAGTTCACTCATACATGCCAAAACCGAATATCTCAAAGTTAAAGAACGTGAAGAGATCGGTGACATGAAAGATGAAATAGCAGCATTCAATTCATACTTGGACAGTCTGTACAAAGAGTCTGAACTCAAAAAAATTGTCGACTCTTTCGAAAGTAAAATCAAAGGAAATGTCGTCAGCATCACCAAAAAAATTAAAGGTGATGTTCGCAAAGCCAGCTAAAAATTTCACACAGTATGACCTACCCGCAAATCATAGACGACATCAAATCCCTCAAGATCCAGGGAGCAGAAAAAATCGCAGTTGCTGCCGTGGAAGCTTTTGCTTTGAAACTGAAAGAGACGCAAGATCCCGCCGAACTTCAAAAAGCTTACGATGAATTAGCCGCTACCCGCAGCACAGAACCGGCTCTCCGAAACGCACTTACCTATTGCCTGCGGAATTATAAAACCAACCCGAATGTCGCAGACTTTGTAAAAAACTTTTTCCAGGAGTCCAAAGAAAAAATCGCCGAAATCGGTGCAAAAAAAATCCAGGACGGCATGATCGTTTTCACACACTGTCACTCCTCTACCGTAGAGGCCGTTTTGTTTAAAGCATGGGATGACGGCAAACGTTTTACCGTCTATAACACGGAAACCCGTCCCCGTTTTCAGGGCCGCATAACTGCAGAAAATATCGCAGCACATGGCATTCCGGTGATCCATTTTGTGGACAGCGCCGGACGCACGTATCTGAAAAAAGCCGACATCTTTCTTTTTGGTTGTGATGCCGTTACCGCTGAGGGAAAAATCTTCAATAAAATCGGCACGGAGCCGCTCGCGGACTTTACTGCAAAAGAACATATTCCAACTTATTCAGTGACTAACTCCTGGAAATTTGATCCGAAAACCATTTACGGATTCGAAGAAGTTATTGAACAGCGTGATCCAAAAGAGGTCTGGGAAAACCCGCCAAAAGGGGTCACGATCATGAATCCGGCTTTTGAGGTCACCACACCCGAGTTTGTGACCGGCATCATTACCGAAATCGGTATCTATAAACCTGAATCACTTGTACTGGAGATTCAGAAAGCCTATCCTTGGATGGAAAAATAATCAAAAAATTCACATGCTCTTCCTCGCATCAGATCACGCAGGGTTTGAACTCAAAAAAGCCATCATGAAATTTTTAACAGAAGATGGCATTCCCTTTAAAGATATCGGACCGTTCGTGTATGACGAGGCGGATGACTATCCAGATTATATTATTCCTGCAGCAAAAGAGGTCGCAAAAAATCCACAAACCGACAAAGGCATTGTCATCGGCGGATCCGGCCAGGGAGAAGCCATTGCAGCCAACAAAGTCAAAGGGGTCCGTGCCGCATTATATTACGGAGCAAAGAAAGATATCATCACGCTCTCACGCGAACATAATGATGCCAACGTCCTTTCTCTGGGTGCAAGATTTCTCACTGAAAACGAAGCCATTGAAGTAGTAAAACTCTGGTTAAAAACAGATTTCACAGGTGAAGAAAGGCACAAACGAAGACTCCAGAAAATTGAGGATCTAACAAAATAAAAATATTTTAATCAAAAATTTTATGAGTTTCATCGAAGATGTAGATTTAGAAAAGGTCGTGGAAGCGGATTTCCGCATAGCCATTTTTGGTTCAGCGCGAATTTTAAAAGGGTCCAAGCATTACGAAGAGGTTTTTAACTTGGCCAAAATGATCGGTGAAAAAGGCTTTGATGTTATAACTGGTGGCGGTCCCGGGTTAATGGAAGCTGCAAATTCCGGCCATGCAGAGGGTGATAAGGCCGGTATAGCCAAATCCATTGGTCTTACCATAAAACTCGGCACCGAAGAAAAACCAAACGATTTTGTGGAAATGAGAAAACATTTCGAACGATTTGCAGAACGACTGGAAACTTTCGCAAAAATCGCTAATGTGTTTGTGGTAACATCAGGTGGAATTGGTACCATGCTTGAGCTCTTTTACACTTGGCAGCTTGTGCAGGTGAAAAAAGTTGAATTCAAACCTATTATTTTGAGTGGCGAAATGTGGAAGCCATTGGTAGATTGGGTTATCGATTACGCACTCAAGGAAAAACTTATCAGTTCAGAAGATTTTGACTACATCTATATCGCAAAGACCAATAAGGAAGCCATGGATCTCATTGACCAGTTCAATCAACAATATAAAGAAAAAGGTAAATGCTGGCCGATCAAAATAGGTAAAAAATAGAACAGATTGAACGATTTATTGAAATATTTAAGCAAAGATGAAAAAGAATATTCTCATTCTGACCTCGGAAATGGGACAGGGTCATATGAGCGCAGCCAAAGGAATTAAGGAGGGCATTGAATCCGCCTATGGCAAAACCTACAATATCGAAATTGTAAACTTCTTTGAGTTCCTCAATAAAAAAATCAACCGCATGGGAAAAAAGGCCTACGAGAACTGGGCCAGAACCAATGCGTTTTTGGTTAATTTTATTTTCGAGCGTTGGAATAAAAAAGGCCGCATGAAACTGCTGAACCTTTTGAACTATCCGATCGTTTACAAAAAAATATCCCAGTTTTTTATAGAAAAAAAACCTGATCTCATCATCTCAACCTATCCGATCTGGGACCATATCACGGTAAAAATATTGAAAAAATATAACACACGTGTGCCATTCATAAGCATGATTACAGACTCCACGAATGTGCATAAAGCCTGGACCACAGCCAATGTCGATTATCACATTGTTACGGATAGCTCCACAGCCAAAGCTATTGAGAAACAAAAAGTTCCATCCAAAAAAATCAAGAACTTCGGCTTTCCGGTTAAAAAAGCTTTCTTCAACCCAACAGATCGCGTCACTTTTCTAGAATCAATAAAACTGGATCCGCAATATTTCACAATTCTTCTGATAGCCGTATCTCAAAAAAAGAAAAAAAATATCAAGACCGTTGAACAGATTCACTCAATGCATCCGGACGCCAACATTATTATTATCTGCGGGAGAGATGAACATCTAAAATCCTCTTTCGACCAGTTCAGCAAAGAAGAGAATATTCGGATAATCGGCTGGACCGATCAAATGCCTGACTTTATCAAATCTTCAGATCTGATAATTACCAAAGCCGGAGGCGCCACCGTTATGGAATGTATAGCCGCCGCCAAACCTATTATCATCACAAAAACCATCGCGCGACACGAACTGGGGAATGCCTTATATGTAACCAAAAGAGGCCTGGGCATCTTCCTCAAACGCCAAAATTCAAATATTGGAAACGCTGTTGAAGACATCCGTGAAAACTACCATGCATACCGCACGAATTTATTCAAAGCAAGCAAGCCAAAAGCTAGTCTGGAGATTGCGCATTTTGTCCATAAACTCTTGCGATAAAACTTGAACATCCGGGTATTCAATGATAGGGTAATTAACAGAGTATTTGCTTGGAAAGGCATTCTTCATAGCCTTCCGATTTAACTCAAAAACCCCTTAACATCTCAGTGAATGAAGCCCGCCTTATCAATCGTTATCCCGACATTGAACGAAGAAGGATTTATAGAGGATCTCATCGAGAGCATTATCGCTCAAAATCATAACAACCAATACGAAACAATCATTGCAGACAGCGGCAGCGCTGATAACACCTGCAGCATTGTGGAAAGTTACAGCAAAAAATATCCAACCAAAAATATCCGTCTGGTACATGCTCCTAAAAAAGGCGTGTCCATTGCCCGTAACACGGGCGCAGCTCATGCAAAAAGTGAATATATTCTTTTTTTGGATGCAGATACCCGCATTCCTGAAAACTTTTTAGAGAACGCTCTGAATGAGGTTATCAGCCGCAATTTGGACAGTGCCGGTTGCCCGCTCAAACCTTATCCAGAAAGACTGGTTGATAAGGCCGTTTTCTCATTCTATCAGCATTGCATTATCAATCCCCTGCAGTACACCAAACGCCCGGGCTCAGCAGGAGCAGGCATTATTGTAAAAAAATCCATTCACGAGAAAATCAAAGGTTTCGATATCACCATGGAGTACTGCGAAGACCTGTACTACCTGCGCGACCTGAGTCTTGCGGGTAAATTCCGCATTTTAAAATCCACAAACATTCTTTTTAATACCCGCCGTTTCGATGAAGAAGGTCGCGCCCGCGTCTGGTTTAAATACGCTGTCTGGGGCTCATGCTATCTGTTCAACATCAAAAACGTTGAGTTTGAATATGAGTTTGGTAAATTCAGCCAGTCTAAAGCACGCCTCGCTGAAGAAAAAGTGGGCACCAAAAATTAATGTTTTGTTTTATCCGTTCATTTTGTGAAGCCTGTTAAAATAGTGCAGTACGGGATCATTGTTGCAATAATGGCTTTGGCCATCAGCAGGCTAGTTCCACATTTCAAAGATTTCTCCAAAGTCTGGCAGCTGAAAGACACGCTTAACTACGGCTGGATCTTCGCCGCGATCTTTGCGCAGACCTTCCAGTACATCGGCGACGGCTGGTTTTCACAGCTTTTTCTGCGTATTGCCGACGCCAAAGTGCGTATCTTCGATTCACTCAGAATTGCATCTTTAAACGTATTTGCGGCCCATATTTTGCCGGTCGGTGAGGCCGGTGGACTGGCAGCAGCCTACCATTTCTACAAAAAACTCGGCATCGACACTGAGAAGTTTATTTTCCTTTCCATCTGCTGGACCGGCCTGATTCATGTCCTGCTGATTCTTATGTTCATCATCAGCGGCTTCTTCGTGGACAGCCAGTCTGGAACCCTCAATACATCCATAATTTCCTTTGGCGCACTCATTCTGGTTCTGGTACTTCTGGGCCTCTATATAACTCTTAAAAAATTCCTGCCTCAACTGGAAAAGCATCTGAGCAAATATAAATGGACCAAACCTTTCTTTTCATTCCTTCACAATAAAAATGTCTACAAAAAACGTTTAAAAGAACACCGCGGACTGGTTTTCTTTGGCTTTCTGGCAGGAATCATCTACTACCTTTCCAACATCGCCAGCCTGATCTTTTCGTTCTTAACTTTTGGCATTTTACCTCCGATCAGCGTAATTATTTTTGCCTACGCCTCATCACTCATCTTCAGTAAAATCACACTTGCACCAGCAGGTATTGGTGCTGCAGAAGCCTCTCTTATCCTGATCTTCCTTGAAGCAAAAATCGACCCGACCATCGCAGTAGGTGCCACACTTATATACCGCCTCATCTCCTTCTGGTTCCCGATTCCAGCAGGATTTTTCTCTTTCTACTCGCTTAAAAAAGAGACCAAAAGCACTGAAGAGTTACCAAAAACTTTCGAAGAAGAGATCTTCGAAGACACCAAAAAGAAAAAATAGTGTCTTCTTCAATAGCTGTTCGCAACTGAATTAACCTAACTGAAACTTTGGATCTGTAAAAATAAGATGTCCGGTAACAGATCCGGATTCGGTTTTGATATAACAAAAAAAACCATCCCCACCATCTGAGTGAATCAGAGATTTAACATCACTTTCCTGATCTATATAAATTTCCATTGCCTGACCGTCAACAACTACACGTGGGTTGCTTGTTAAATACACTCTTAGCTCCTCAATAAGCCGCTTTCTTTCTTCATAAAGCGGCGCGCATCGTTCCTTCCATTGATCATGGGTTTCACCTTCCTTATATTGGAACAGGAGCTCAGTTTTGCCCAATTGCTGTAATCTTTCGAGATTAAATGCTGCAGTGTCACGCTCGCTATGTTCACTTACTTCCATTTTCTATAAGTTAACCTGGTAAACTTTGGTAGCATCCAAAACGTACAGACGGTTTGTTTCTTTATCCACAAACAGATCACGTAAATCTGGCAGATCATCAAACACATACTGTTGAAGGTAAGTAGCACCGCCGGTCTTATCATCCTTGGAGAACACCAACACACGACGTTCAGCAGGCTCCAGCACATAAATATTTGGCATCTCCAGTTCTGTATAAATCTTGGTAGGTTGTGCCATAGCTTTTACCGGCTGTTTTTTGATTGGGAATGGTTCCGTATTGCCGCTGAAAAGTTTGGTAATAAAACCGTCTTTATTCAGCACATATACATTTCCATCAATAGCCAGAGATAAACCGTTCTTAATATCACCGTTTACGTTATAACTTTCCGCTGCATCAAACTTATCGCGACGACGTGTATAGCGCCAGATCTGATTTCCTTCCGGATCAAGAACATACAGTTTATTGCTGTAACCTTTTACATCAACACCCTTATGGAAAGTACCGTCTGCGCTATCAACAAAGGTCATACGATTATCTGCATACTCAATCACTTTGCCGGATTTCGTGTAGAACATTAATGAGTCTTTATCCGGATAAACCGTACCGCCAACCACAGTTTCATTCTCATCAATCGTCAACGGATCCTGAACCTTATCCAAAACAATCGGATACAAAGCATTATATTCATAAGCATACAAAGTACCTTTGAGACCGAGCAAACCGAGTGCGCTTACATTGGAACGTTTCGCGGAAAGATCTGCCAACACTTTTACTTCAGGATGAAGAACTCCATCTAACTTATCACGGGTATCGGCAATACTCTTCAAAAGTTCATTGGCCTTGGCGCGATAATAACCGGAATTCAAAACCTCCAACGCATTTTTCTCAGCATGCGTGAGCATCTCACCAGCCTGATCTTTATTGTACTGGCCGGTTGTCTCAGCTGAAGCGATCTCTTCACGTACCTCAGTCAAAACTTTATCGTAATTCTCAAGCGCTGCCTGTTCAACGGCGCGACTTCGAAGCCACCAGATTCCGAGTGATAAAGTCAAAACCACAACGATAAAAATCACAATCATCTTATCTTTCCCCAGATTTCCGATGCGGAAACCCTGACCGCTTGAACCACGTTCAACACGTCCACCGGAAGTTGATCTGCCGCCACCCTTACTCAAACGTCGGCGTAAATCGGCAACGTTTCGGGAAAGTTTAGCAACCATACCCTTCAAAGCCATAACGGTATCACTTTTTTCTGTTTTCGCTGGCTGACCATCCATCTCCTCTTTTTGCAAATGCGCCATAACTTTTCCATGCTCGGTTTCCGTTAAATTCGGACCGTTTTCAGTACAAGTAATACCGATCAATCCGATCTTATTCAGAACTTCACCGGAAAGTTGATCCTTTAATTCAGCAAGAGTTGAAACCAGATTACGGCCGGAAACAACTTTCGCCAGATCCGTCTTACTAATATAACGAAGTAAACGCGCAGTATTAATCATCACCAGATCGCCGGACTCCAAAGTACCGCTGGCAATATTCGTAAAAATATCTTCAGAAGTTTCATCAGATAAGCCTTCACTAATAGTTGTACATAAACGACGACGTAATAAATACGCCTCCGCATCACCCGTTTGAGTGAGATACAAATTATTTCCGATAATCACCGAAATAATCGCGCTGATGTTACCCAGAAATTTCTTACCGCGGCCGGCCTGGAACTCACGCAAACCTTTATTCACAGCTTTCACTGACTCCTCAAAACGTACATATTCCTCTTTTTCCGGATCAGCAAAAAAAGACTTACGCATGGCGTCAAACATCGTTTCGCCAATAAGTTCTGCATCGGCCGGATTATTTTGAATTTCCAAATTGATAAAAATCTTGCCGTTTGTTTCGCCGCCTTCACCTAAATCGTAAGCGTAGTTTTCGACAAAATTACCTTCATCTCTCCCAACAAAAAGGAATTCATACTGGGTGCTTAAAGACATTGCAAGACTCGTTAAGAAGCATAGAATAAATTCTCGACAACGATACAACATTTACGAGCGAATATCAATGAAAACCCTCATTATCGACAACTATGACTCGTTTACATTTAATCTACACCAACTAATAGGTATGTGTGGCGGGAATCCATCAGTCATTAGCAATGATCAACTGAAGGCTGAAGATATTCAAAAAATAAATCCTACTCATATAGTAATCTCACCAGGGCCCGGCACCGTTTTAAAAAATGAGGATTTTGGAGTTTGCCTTGAAATCATTCAAAAATTTTACAAAACCCACCCGTTGCTCGGAGTGTGCTTAGGTCATCAGGGCATTGCCAAAGCTTTTGGCGCCCAAATCAGCACTGCATCCACCATCAAACATGGCAAAACCAGCCTCATCCAACATAACGGCGATGGCTTATTTAAAGGAGTTAAATCCCCTTTTTCCGCTATGCGCTACCATTCTCTGAGCGTCAAAGACGAAAATTTCCCTCCGGACCTGGAAATTACCGCAAGGGCACAGGATGACAATGAGATTATGGCGATAAAACATAGGCAGTATCCCCTTTTTGGTATACAATTTCACCCGGAATCTTTCCTCACGCCGCTTGGCGAAGCCCTAATTCAAAACTTTCTATGCTTAAAAAAACCCTCTTCAACCAAGTAATCTACAAAGGCACACTTGGAGCAATCTACGGTATTATTTCAGGTTTTATTCTTGGCTTGCTGATCTGGGCTCTGCTTCAGGTAGCTTTGCAAATAAACGGTACTATCTATACAGAACCAATGGATAACGGATATGCCACAATAAACTCCTACAGCGGACCTCCGTTTGAGTTTTTCTTAATCTTAGGTATGTGTTTCGGCGCCATTATCGGAAGTACCTTCGGTTCCATTTCTGCTTTAAAGGAAGGCGGCAAGAAATAACAAAAACCCCATTGTATCCTCATTATTTGGCTTCAATTATTAATTGACAGATAAAGGATCAAAAGCTATCCTCTCCAAGCCTTAATCAGTAATTGTTTTGCCCTATGCATGGCAAATGGAAACTCAAAAAACGAAAAAGAGCGCGAACACACGGGTTCTTAGAGCGTATGTCGACTGCAACCGGTCGTGCGGTATTAGCCCGCCGCCGCGCCAAGGGTCGCAAAAAACTGACAGTTAGTCAGGAGCCACAACTGCGCGTACGAAGCAAATAGTGCCTCTGTTTTTTGTCTATGCTCCCGAAAACCCAGCGTTTAATACGCAATAGGATTGAATATCTTTTCAAAAAAGGCAAAAAACAGACAACCCCCTACTTTGCTATAACCTATGCGCCCAGCATTAAGCCATTAGCTCGTTTTTCTGTCGTAGTAAGTACAAAAATCCATCCCCTGGCTGTTGACCGCAACAAGCTCAGACGCCAGTGTTACGAAATCATCCGGACCCACCTCAAACAAATTCCTGCCGCTATCGACGCTATCATCACGGTTCGAAGTGTTACGGCTAAACTCCCTCATGAAGAGCTGACCAAAAAATTATTGGAAGCCTTGGCTAAAATTCCGTCTTCTCAAAACCATTCATGAATAAAAAAAGCATCCTCACTTTCATTGTCGTTTTCCTGGTTATTAATTTTATCTTTAATTATTTTTTCCACGGTAGCGACTCTACACCAACCGACACCAGCAACTACACCATAGCAACCAGCAAAAAAGAGTACGGACAGGACGATCTCGTTGAAGTAAAAATTAAGAATAACACCAAGACTCAGGCCACAGTCACCAACGACTGTCCGGCTGAGCCTTTGAGCGTAAGTGCCTATGTAAACAACGCCTGGACACCAAAAACCGTATCTGCAGAAATCAAATGTCCTCAGGTCGGCAACACTATCTTAAAACCGGGTGAAGAGACCAGTATCAAATATAGTTCATGGAACCACATGCTTTTTGGTGATGTCGGCCGTTACAAAATCAGCGCCACTATTACACCAGATGATGGCACCCCTCCAGTGACACTCGAAAGCCCGGAGTTTGAAGTAAAACCACAAGGCTGGTTCGGTATTGCCTGGCATACAGTAGTATATCAACCGCTTTTCAACGCTCTGATTTTCATTGCCAGCATTCTGCCAAACCATGATTTCGGCTGGTCCATCATTCTTTTCACTATACTTATTAGAACCCTGCTTTTGGTTCCTTCTCAAAAGGCTCTCAAATCACAACGCAAAATGCAGGAGCTCCAGCCAAAACTTAACCGCATCCGAGAAAAATACGCTGACAATCAGGAAATGATTGCCAAGGAGACCATGGAGTTATGGAAGGAGAACAAAGTAAATCCGGCAGGTAGTTGTCTGCCTCTGCTCATCCAGTTTCCAATTCTGATCGCCATTTATCAGGTTATTCAAAACGGACTCAATCCCGACAACCACTATTTATTGTATACAGCGCTCCAAAACTTCTCACTTTCAAACGTGAGCGTAAACTTTTTGGGCATTCTGGATCTCACCTCCATCAACACTTTTGTTTTGCCACTCATCATCGGAACTCTGCAGTTCCTCCAGATGAGACTGGCAATTTACCGTGCCGAAAAAAATAAGGTGAAGACGGACGATAAAGACAAATCTGCCAAGAAATCCGAGACCGAAATTGCCAACCAGATGATGATCTATGTTATGCCTGTTATGATCGCTCTTTTCACAGCATCCGCACCTGCAGGTATTGGCCTTTACTGGGGCATATCAACCCTGTATGGTATCTTCCAACAGCTGGTCGTAAACCGTCAGGTTGATACCGAAAAAGTGAAGGTAAAAGTGGTGAATTAATCCTACCAATTCTTATATCTATTTCTCAAAAGCTATGGAAACTCTGATTCAGGAAACGGTCGAAGAAATGCTCCAAAAACTTTCAACGCCTTTTCGCCGCGTACGTGTAGAAGTACGTGAAGACAACACCTATCGCGTAAACATCGAAAGCGAAGAACCAAGTCTTCTGATCGGTCATCATGGTGAAAATATCCATGCTCTTCAAAGTTTACTCAGAATTATTATCTGGAAAAAACAGCAGGGTGATTACAACCTGGTTATCGATGTCGACGACTACCGCAAACGCCAGGAAGACAATGTTATCAAAATGGCTGAACGCAAAGTAGATATGGTTCGCAAAACCCAGCGTTCACAGGCTCTGCCTCCAATGTCTCCATATTTCCGTCGCGTGGTTCACATTCATCTCGCTAAAAAATGTGCTGATGTAGTTACTGAATCCGTTGGTGAAGGCGATCACCGTCATCTGACAATCAAGCTGAAAGATGGTTCATCTACTTCTTCACCGATGAACGATGATTCCCAGGGCGAGCTGATGGATGCCCCTTTACAGAGCAGCGTAACGCAGGAAACCCTTTTTGAGTTTTAATTAAGGGTAAGTTCTAATCATTTTTTTATGGCCAATCTATCTCGTTTCAAACAGGGGCTGTTGGCTATGAAGTTTCATAATGTCGTTGTCGGTTCGCTATTTTTCGCACTTTTAATGCCGGCTCTGGCTTTGGCCATAGACGCTCCTTTTACAGATGTGAAAGAAGGTAATGCCCATTTTGTATCCATCAACTATCTCAAAAGTCTTGGTTATGTATCCGGCTACGATGACGGCACCTTCAAACCTGATCAGGAAATCAACCGCGTTGAGGCGCTCAAAATGCTGATGCAGGCAATTAAGGGACCTCAAACCAAAAACGCCACGCCAATGGATTTCCAAGATGTAAAACCCTCAGACTGGTTCTACGATTCAGTGAATAAAGCCTGGGAAAACTATCTGGTCAAAGGTTATCCGGACGGCCTTTTTCACCCGGAAAAAACAATTAATCTGGCCGAAAGTTTAAAAATAGTTTTATCGCAAGAAGGCCAACCTTTACCAACAACAGTAGAAACACCTCCATACAATGATGTCCCGGTAGACGCCTGGTATGCACCTTATGCCAAAGTATCGAAAGACCGCACTTTGTTTTTGGAAAGCCGAAAAGGCGGTAACCTGACAGCTGATCAAACCATGGATCGCGGCTGGTTTGCCGAACTCTTGTATCGAGTTATCAAAAGCGAACAAGGTTCAAGTTTTGCCCGCGCCACCTGGTATGCAGACTTTTCCGCCAGCACCCAAACCGCTTCCGGAGAACGCCTGGATAACGAACAGTTCACAACCGCTCACAAATCATTACCTTTCGGCACCTGGCTGGTTGTTACCAATCTGGAAAACGGTAAAAGTGTAGAGGTTCGGGTCAACGACCGCGGTCCATACTCTACTGGCGTGGATCTGGATCTTTCTCGTTCTGCATTTGCTGCCATCGCATCAACAGGTGAAGGCATTATCACAACCGAATACGCCATTAAATCGGATACGACTCCTCCACCAACTACCACAACGCAAGAAACAACAACAACTACTACCACAACTACAACAGTCGACCAACTACCTCCTCCAATTGATGAGTACACATTTTGATCTCATTGAGCGACGTCGCTCCGGCAAAACCATTCTCAAACGCAAACCTCTTTCTCTCGAGGTCAAAAAAAGCTTATACATGCTTATTTTCGCTTTGCTGGCCATCATTGTAGTCTTAAGCATTGTGTTCCTGCTCAACACCAGCCAGTCGTCCCAAAAAGGTTATGTCTTAAAACAGCAGGAGTTAAAAAAAGAGGATCTCTTACTTCAAAACCACGACCTTGTGACTAAAATTATCAACGCCATGACCTATCAGCGCGTCGAAGACAACCCCATCATCAAAGGCATGATCAAACCGGAAAATCTCCAGTACATCAAACTGCCAAAGCCGCCTCCAGAAACACCTGTAAGTTAAACAGTTCCAGGGTGTGTCTCTTTCATCCAAGCAACAAACTCTTCCGGCACCGCCATCGTCGAAAGTCTTGAACGATACACAAGCGCCCATTTATCAAACAGACCAATCTCTTTGATTTCGCGCAAAGTTACCGGTGTTTTAAAAACTTTCAAAAGCTCCATATCCACCACCCAGGACTTTTCAATTTTGGTATCCGGTCGAGGATCTGAAGTCACTTTAGCCAGCCCGACAATAGCCGGACTGCTGCTTTGCGAATGATAAATAAACACTTTATCCCCGGGTTTCATGGCTTTTATCGCCATCAAAGCACTAGGATTTTTAATCCCATTCCAAACAGTCTTTTTCTCTTTCGCAAAATCATCAATCGAATAGGTTTCAGCGTCAGTTTTGGCCAGGAAATAGTGCATAAACAAGTCTTAGTAAGAATATATCAGCAGCATTATAAACCTATTTGACTTTACCTTCCTAGCCGCTATACTTTTGCAGCACAATCCCCTTAAAAGAGACATCGGGGCCCCTAAAAAGGTCTAGCGAAGCGAACTTTTTAGGGAGAGGAGCGGCTGACGGAACCTGAAGTGGCCTGCAAAGCAGGACACGAAAGGTGAAGTCAGGAAAGCGACGCGCGACGCGGTCCCATCGTCTAACGGTTAGGACATCAGGTTTTCATCCTGAAAATAGGAGTTCGATTCTCCTTGGGACTACCATTCTACATGCGAGAAATCCCCACATCTCCGATCAAACTCCTCCCCTGGCTAAAGGTCATAAACCGTTTAGCTATGATTTTTATCGTTATGTTGCTGCTAGCTGCTGCGGTTATGCCTTTCATCAGTTCACAGCTAATTTTTAAAAATGGCGTCCCCCAAAATACTGTAGCTGCTGCTTATTTTACTTATGTATTATCCATTGTAGCCTTAGAGGTTGTCATGTTTCTTTTTATAACTACTATTTCTCTCATACTCTGGTTTAAACTTTCAAAAGTAAAAAAATATCTAAAAACTTACGGGAAAGAAGTCTCCGCAAAAATTACTGAGTTCGCTAGTCTTGGGGGATCAATAAAATTCTTCTACATCATAAAATATGAGTTGGAATATCAAAGCTCACATATACAAATTATTGATTTTTCCTCTCATCTCTTCAAACGAAATCCCGGCGATCACGTCCAAATCCTGATCGATCCAAATCACAAAGATCTCGCCGCCTTCATCAAAAAATAATCA
>Ga0068869_100000325_pt1 | contig 25355 bp, 22 predicted proteins | sample KBSMisM52_FD_64676 | JGI IMG/M metagenome (GOLD analysis project Ga0068869, IMG submission 64676) | Miscanthus rhizosphere microbial communities from Kellogg Biological Station, Michigan, USA - KBS Miscanthus M5-2 | ecosystem: Host-associated > Plants > Roots > Rhizosphere > Soil ... | reverse complement strand
ATACAGTGAAAGGTAAGACTAAGGGTGAAACCAAAGGCAAGATTCACGAGCTTGAAGATAAACTTATTGAAAAATATAAATCTCAGATTGAAGCAAAAACCATGAGCACCGGCGGCCTCAAGGGCGCATTGCTCCATGCAATTGAACAGAACATGCGCAACAACATTCTGGAAAAAGAGCAGCGCATCGACGGCCGCAAGATCGACGAAATCCGTCCGATCAGCTGCCAGGTAGGTCTTTTGCCACGCCCACACGGTTCTGCATTATTCCAACGCGGTGAAACTCAGGCGCTTTCTATCACAACACTCGGTTCTCCAGGTTCCGCACAAATCGTAGACACGATGGATGAGGATGTAATCAAGCGTTACATGCACCACTATAACTTCCCTCCATTCTCTGTTGGTGAAGTAAAACCACTCCGTGGACCATCACGCCGTGACATTGGTCATGGTGATCTCGCTGAACGTTCACTCATTCCAGTTCTTCCTTCCAAAGAAGAGTTCCCATATACCATTTGGGTAGTATCAGAAATTATGAGCTGTAACGGTTCCAGTTCTATGGCTTCTGTATGCGGATCCACACTCTCCCTCATGCACGCCGGCGTACCAATCAAAAAACCGGTTGCTGGTATCGCCATGGGTTTGATCTCTAAAGATAAAGACATTACTCAGGGTTACAAAATCCTCACAGACATTCAGGGCATGGAAGATTTTGCCGGTGATATGGATTTCAAAGTAACCGGTACAGACGCAGGTATCAACGCTCTGCAAATGGATATCAAAGTAAAAGGCCTCACGATCGAAGTAATGCGTGAAGCACTTCAAAGAGCAAAACAGGCTCGCGTGTTTGTACTTGAAGAGATGAAGAAGACTATTTCCGCTCCAAATAAAGAGCTCAGCAAATACGCTCCACTCATCATGAACATGATGATTAATCCTGACCTGATCAAAGTGGTTATCGGTAAGGGTGGCGAAACCATTCAGAAAATTACTGCAGAATGTGGTGTTGAGATCGACATCGAACAGGACGGTTTGGTGGTTATTACAGCCAAAGATCAGGTCAGCGGTCAGAAAGCTGTTGATTGGATCAAACGTCTCACTTACGTTCCAAAAGCTGGAGAAGTATTTGACGCTAAAGTGGTAAAACTTATGGAGTTCGGCGCTTTCGTTGAGTTCCTCCCGGGTAAAGAAGGTCTCGTTCACATTTCACAATTAGCCAAGACCCGCGTAAATAAGGTTGAGGACGTTGTGAAGGTAGGGGACACCATCAAGGTAAAACTCCTCGAGATCGACGATCAGGGTCGCTATAACCTTTCTCATAAGGCAACATTGGCTTAAGCCGAGAGAGATAAATTCACAATCAAAAAAAGAGCTCCAACACGTGGAGCTCTTTTTAAACTATTTCTGAGTCGCAGGTGCTTCAATCGGTCCAAAATATTTTTCCATCAACTCATCAAACTTGAAACCTTTGATCTGTTCTTTCATAGCTTCAAAGATTTTCTTTCTTGTCTCGGCAGAATCATCTTTATCCAATGCTTTACCTTGGTTGGCTTTTTTGCGAAGGCTATGACAAAGGTGATAGATCTCTCCAAAAAGATCATCATACTCCTTGGTTTCAATCTTTTTTCCTTCAAATCTTTCATCAACACGTTTATTAGCAATCACCAGATAAAACTTATTAATTTCATTTACCATTAAGGCAAAACGAGCAGAAGATGATTCATCTTCGCGCGAAAAATTTCCATCAAAAAACTGCTGAATCTCTTTGTATACACGTTGAATTTTAGTTACGACATAAACTTTCATAAATTCAGAAGCAGCAGCTTTTCGGTCGGTATTTTCAACATCCTCTCTTCGTAAAAGTTCACAAGCTGCATCAATATGCTGCATCATACGGCGCGCAAAAGTTAAGTAAGGTTCAAACTGAACACCTTTTCCAATGCCATTACCTGCCTCACTCGGCTTTTCATAAGCTCCTAATTCCTGTTTCAACAGTAAAAGATTACGACGAATTTTGGCCGCATCTTCATGACTCAAAGGTTGATCCTCCTTCAGGATCTTAAAGTCACCGTGCATTTTCTCAACCTTATCGTAAAAACGGTCAAAAGGAAGGGACTGTGCCTTCATGTAGTTCTGAATATACGTTTGATCATGGGCCAGATACGAACGAATATGTGCGATCTCGCTTATACGTAAACCCACATGATTTTTTACCGTATTCCATTGCGCACGCATCGCACCTGGATTCACAACATCTTTGGTTGTTTCAGGTTCTTTCATGACACGTTTACCATCCTCCCCAGGTCCAAACTTGGCCGGAACTTTTTGCTGAACGGTGAAAGTGGTACATCTTCCGATCAGATCCAGAATTTTCTTTTTATGATCGTTTCGAACAAACTGCAACTCTTCCACCATTGCGCAGAGTTCTACTTTGATTTTATCTAATTCATCAGTTGATTTGATCTCTTTCCAACGTGTCGCGATTGCATTATCAATACCGGCAATCTTATCAACTATCGCCTGCAGACGGCCGATCTCTTCACTATATTGATCATCAATATGATCAATACGTCGGTACGCACCATGCAGATCCGTACGGAAAAGAATTTTTCGACCACCAATAGTCTGCGTTCCCAAAAGCTCACCTTCATGTTCACCCCCGCCAATGCGCATCAAACGGAAATAATGCAGTCTGGAACGACTTCCTTCGTAAGAAAGTTTAAAAGGTTCAAGCTGTCCAAGCATATCTTTAATTGCCGGAATAGCTGAAGCGTTCGCAGCAACTTTATCGGCATAAGAACTTCCTTTCGGTGCTTTGTACTGGGAAAGTCCCAGATTCTCAAGCAGGGTAGGTGTAATCATCATCGGATCAATGATGATGGTTGAAACATTCACAGCACTTTTATCCATTTCATCACGTTGATAGGCCACACGTTCTGTCGGCCCCGTAAGAATCTCCTGAACTGTTTTCAAAAATGTTCGTGGAGAAGCAGTAAATTCAGTTTCATTCGCTGCCGCAGTCACAGCCATCAGGCGATCGATTTGACCATTAGTGAGTGCCTGGGCCCTTTCCAGTGTAGGTTCAGGATATTTTTCTTTGGCCGTATCTAAACGTTTCGCCCATTCAGCATTGCCGTCCAGTTGTTTAATAATAGCCATAAGACGATGACGAAAAGCCTCACGGCGGCGGTCAGCTTCATTCTCTGGAATCGGTTTTCCCTTTTCCTGATATACACCCAGTAACATTCGTCCGGCTCGTTCACTGCGCGGCATCACAAACTCGGGATTCAATTTTGCATAAGCATCAAGTTCCGGAATATCTGCACGAAGCTGAGCTTCTTCAGGGAACTGCGCAAATTTTCGCGCACGAACTTCAACAGTAGGGGCCATAAATTTTTTAAAAATAAATGTGGGCAAAAAACTATCATAAATGAAGTATGAGGGTCAATTTATAGTCAAAAAGTCAGCTTTTAACCTTCATTTAAACAAACAATTATGTTATAACGCTACCTGCATGAAAGACGCCTACCAGAAAATCGCATTGGAAAAACTCAAGGAATCGGGCCTCAAAATCACCAAACCCCGCCAGATGATTGTGGATTTTTTGGCAAGCAGCGATAAAGCACTTTCTCCCTACGAAATTCAAACTCTTCTCCAAAAGAAAAAAATAAAGTCTGATGTTGTGACGATTTATCGTGTGCTTGAGGTTTTGGAAAAGCTGTATTTAGTTCACAAAGTATTGGCATTCAATGGCTATGTCCGCTGCCACACCAACGACCTCGATAATCCAAATGATCGCTGCCATCACTATCTTCTCTGCAAAAACTGTAAACGTGTGCAGGAGGTGGAAGGCGAAGATTTAGGCAATCTGGAAAAAAAGATCGAAAAAAATTACGGTTTTAAAATCGAATCGCATTATCTGGAGTTCATGGGTTTATGCAAAGACTGTCAGAAAAAAAAGCGCAAAGCTTAAAAAAAAAGAACCTTGCTTACATTCAGCCCCTTCTACAGATGACGTCATCCTCATTTAAGTGCATTCCAGAGCCGTGCGCAGACTTTCCAGATTCTTCTTCATCATGCTGATATAATTTTCGCCGTTCTTCATTTCAACTTCAGTCAAACCTTCAATTGGGTTTAATACTCGGGTTTCAGTGCCAGTCTCTTTTGCAACAGTATCACTCACTTTTGGACTCAGAAGTGTCTCTGTAAAAATTATTTTCACGTTATCTTTTTTAACCAAGTCTGTCAGCTCGGCAAGCTTTTTAGGGCTTGGCTCTGCGTCAGGTGACATACCGCTGATTGCGACCATAGTAAGCCCATACTCTTTTGCCAGATAGCCAAACGCTGCATGATTTGTCACAATCTCCTTCAACTGACAACTTTTGAGTCCATTCCGAAACTCACCATCCAGCTCCTGTAACTGAGCAACAAACGCCTCAGTATTTTTTTCAAAACTGTCAGAGTATGAAGGATCAATTTTTTCCAAAGTTTTACTGATTGTCTGTGTTTCGCGAATATACATCAGCGGATCAAGCCAGAAGTGCGGATCATACACAAAATGTTCCTCTTCACCTGCAGTTTCCGCAGAGGGCAGAGGTTCAGTTGGTTTCAAAAGTTCAGGAATATCTTTGGAAATATCAATAATTTTAATGTTTTTTTGCTGCAACCCTGGAATAATTTTGTCAGCCCATGGCTCAAATCCTAGTCCATTAATAATCACAAGATCTGCATTATTTAATGCAAGAATATCTTTTGGTGATGGTTCGAAATCATGTGGTTCGGCGCCTGGCGGAACCAGATTCAAAACATCTACATGATCATTTCCAACAGTCCTGGCAATCTCCGCCAACGGATAAAAACTGGTCACAACTTTCAGTTTTTTATCAGACTGTTGTGTAGAAGATGTTCCATCCTGTACGGAAGTATTGCTGCATGCAGCCAGGAGCATCATGCCGGCAATCAGAACCGGAAGAAAATTTCGTATTTTCATAAAATGTGGTGAAACCGTTTCCAATATAATGCAATAATATTGCAATTTCAAGAAAAAATATTACAAAATCATGAATTCGTAAGAATGGCTTAAGAAAAAGCAGTAACTTTGCCTTAAAAAGAGGAATAGGAGATAATACAAAGGAAAGTATTTAACAAAACACCCATGATTATCATCAATGAAGACAAATGGGACGACATTAAGAGAGATTTCTTAAGTAACGTCGATTACACATTTTCCGAAGAACCACTCATCTATTTCAATCATAAAAATAACGAACAGGAGGAGATCGGCACCCGTGAAACCTACGAGTTCACAAAAAACGATATGGATTTTATGGTAGTCCTGGATATTGAAAACCGTCTTTCAAAAACTACTACCGAAAAAGACGGCAAACAAAAAGACCACTATAGCCGCAGCTCGGATGAGTTCACCTACAAAATGAGTGTGAAATTCCGCGACAAAGACGGCAGCTGGAAAGACAGTTCAGCAATGGAAAGTAACTTTGAAGAATAGCTCTAAGCAGGATCCAACGGTCGATTTGCCGGGCCATTCAAAACTTTTCCCGCTTTATCAAATCGAGAACCATGGCATGGGCAGTCCCAGCTTTTTTCCTGTCTATTCCAATGCACCAGGCATCCCAGATGCGGACATACGGCAGAAAATTTACAAACTTTCCCCTGAGGATCTTTATAAGCGGCAATTTTTTTAGAACCATCTTTAATAATCATTCCAGCATTTTTTGGAAGTTTTTTTAGCGCCTCCTCATGCTCTTTTGGTGTAAACACTTCCATATATTGGATCGTCACATCCACGCCGTCCTCAATAAATTTTGCGGCAGCTTTTATATTTCTTCTCTGTGGGTCATAAATTTTGGCCCACGGATGTTTTTTCCCTAAAATCAAATCACTTAAAATTTCTCCTGCAATAATGCTGTAAGTCATACCCGATCCGGAATAACCGGTGGCTAGATAGACCTTCTTATTACCCGGGTTTAAGCCAATAAACGCCAATCCATCAATCGGTTCAATCACCTGGCCGGACCACTCAAACTCAATCCCGCCTTTCACAAAAGGAAATTTTTCCTTTGTCCATTCCAGAAGTTTTTCATAAGGTTCACGGTCTTTCACCGGCTGACCTGTTTTATGATCCTCGCCGCCGACAATCAAATAGTTCTGTTTCGGGTCAGCATCATACAGGCGAACATAATGATATGGATGTTCCGTATCGTAGAGCAGGGAACTTTCAACCTCACCCTTACCTATCTTCACAGCTATCACATAGGTCCTGAAAGCCGCCTGTTTCATATGGAAGGCATATTTGTCATTGAACGGCACGTTCGTAGCTACAACAACACTTTCTGCCTTAATAGTGTGCCCGCCTTCCAGATGAACAGTAACTCCTTCAGATGTTTCTTTAATTTCACTGGCAAAACTGTTCTCATAAATTTTTCCGCCTTTTTTCTCAAATATTTTTGCAAGACTCATCAAATATTTCAAAGGATGAAACTCTCCTTGCTCCTGAAACTGTAAACATAAGCCCAAATCTGCACCTTTTGGTCCCTTTATAAGTTTGGCAAAATTTTTATATTTCATTTTCTCAAGGCAGGCAACTTCGTGATCAAGAACCTTCTCATTCTCTTTATCAAAAAAAAGATAGCCGTTCACACGTTTGAAATTACAACTAATTTTTTCCTTCTGAACAATTCCTTCAACGACATTCACGGCCATCATCTGACTTTCTAAAGCCATTTGAATATTGGTCAAACCATGGAGTTTTTCCAGTTGGAAATAACGGTCATCAAGCATGGTTGAAAGATGTGCAGTTGTCACTCCTGTTTCACCCCAACCTACTTTTCCTTTATCGACAATCACAACTTTTTTCCCTGCAAGCGCAAGTTTGTATCCGACACTGAGCCCCGTAATTCCGGCACCGATAACACATACCTCAGTCGACAAATTTTTCTTAACCTCAGAAAACGAGGCTTGAGGAGCTGCTTCATCCCATAATGATCCGTATTTTGGCTTCTTTGGCATAATAGTTGTGGTCAATTTATTATGTTCAGAATATAACTTAATGAATAAATATTCAAACTTGCTGAATCTTAATCAGAATTTTCAGACACATATGTTTCCAAACTGTCTGAGAAATTTTTATCATCAAACTGTGTTTTACTTACCGAAATCAATGAATCCTGACACATTTTTTTATTTTTTGGATCTTTTATTTCTTCACAAAAATCATTCAACTGAACAATATTTTCAGCAGCAGCCATTACCGCTCTCTCTGAAACTGCCAGCATGCAATGTTGAACATAGGCTTCAGGAATACTGCTGCAATACTCATAACTTTTTACAAAATCCTGCTGTCCGGGATTATATTGACCATATGATCCCTGTGAAACATAGCAAACTTCCTGGTATTTATCTGGTAAATCCCGGCAGGGGAGTTCTTTCTGGCCAACCGGTTCATGCGAATGCTGTCCCGATCCGGCCGTACCTTTAGAGTACTCCATTAAAACACCGCTCTCACAAGCCGATTCAGCCGATTTATCTGTAGAAATCTCTTCACATAAATCCAGAACATCCGAAAGATTTTTTGTAACTTTAGCAGCCAATTCATGCCCCAAACCGTGTATGCAATTATTTTTTGATAATGGATCATCAAATCCCTCACATATTTTTTTCAAAGTCTGCACATCCACATCCCCATGATATTTATTATCAACATATTCCATAATTACACCGTGCATGCACCCTTGTTTAAAACTTGACCCGCAATATTGAAACGCCTGCTTCAGATCAATATTTTTTTCTGCCAGTTGCATACCGGCTTCGTGCGCAATATCAGAAAAAATTCTCGGATCATCTGTGATTCTGCCATCAATCGCCAACTGCCAGAGCCCGGAAAAAATAGCGTCTGTCTGAGCTGGATCTTTATCAATTGCAGTTAGAATTTCAGATGTAAAACAGTCTTTATGTACTTCTGTAGGTTTCATAGTACAGATACTAAAAATTTTATCTGCTGGGGTTGGCCTGGGCAAAATTTGAGAGAAAATCCAACCTAGAACACCCGTCAGCACCGCCCCGGCCAACAAAATCAAATGACTTTTACGAAAAGTAAACATAATGAAAATATACAGCGGGCAGCTTTCTTAAGCAAAGCTTCAAGCAAGAAGTTTACTTTGTATATTTTTCATTATTTTCTATCAAAGTTTTTCAATCGGAATTTTTTTCGAATGTTCTATCTCGAGTTTCGGAAGAGTTATAGTTAAAATTCCGTCTTTGCAGCTGGCTTTTACATTATCTTCATCAACGCGTGCCGGAAGAGTAAACTCTCTGCGGAACTCGCCGTAGGACCTCTCATATCGATAGAGTTTTTCATCTGAAGATTTTTCCTCTTCAACGGTGCCACTAATACACATCCAATTGTCGTGAACATCAATATCAATATTATCAACATTCACACCTGGAACTTCAGCCAGAACTTTTACCTCCTTGTCGGTTTCAGATATGTTAATTTTGGGGAAAGAGCCCATGCCCATTTTTTTGAAGATACTTGGTCTCCTCAAAAAAAAATCCATTGGTTCAAGACCGAAGGTCTCATCAAAAAAGCGGTTAAAATCATCCTGTGTGGATAAAGCTGTATCTTTATCTTTTTGAGGGTCTCTGTTTTTAGAATCTTTTGTTGGCATAAAAAGAAAAGTTAAAAAATAAATTTTGAGAACATTCACACCGTAAATCAGACAAAAAGCTTCATCAACAAAGTTAAAAAGAAAACTAAAAAAACAGAAATTTTTTTTTCAAAAAAGCTCAATGAATAAATAAAAAAATCAAAGCAATAAATTGTAGAAAATTATTCTACTTCACACTAACGATACAAATAGTAAACGTCAGTCACTAATTCAGTCTGATTTGATGTCATTGATGGATCAACGACATACTCCTCAATCGCCATATCCGCATAATCCAATTTATTTTCCTGGAGATTTTTCCTTAATTCATCATGCACCATACCCAGATTCTTATAAGAGCCATGAAGCTCAGACATAAGAGCTTTTGAGGCAGGGACATCGACAAGAGAAAGTTCTGGATCAGAAACATAATCAATATCTTTCACAGGAAATCCCATTCCAATTTCGGCTTTTTGATATTTTTCATCCCAGAGAAAATATAAAACAGACAAAGCGCCAGCCGGTTTCAGACCATGTTCACCCAGATAGCCCGCAACATGTTTAAAACCTTTATCGTACATGGAAGTATCGGTAATCTGGTCGGTACTGATCGCTTTTTTTACGACAAGATACTTTTTTGGACCGAACTGTATTTTTTGAATCTCCATATTCTTAAGGTTAAGATTAAAAGTCTTAAATCATGCCAGAGCCAAACATTCGTTGCAATTTTTTTTCAAGAGGGCCTTTCTTTTTTATGTCTAAATATACTATAATTTGGAACAATCTTAGTATTTAATTTTTTACCCATGCCAGAAGAACTACAAAAAGTCGTAGCCAAAGAACCTGAATATCACAATATTCAGCACATTATTTATTTCATTGCGGGTGCAATCGATGTACTGCTTTTATTCCGTCTGATTTTCAAAATGACTGGTGCAAACCCGGCAAGTGGATTTGTGGGTTTCATTTATTCATTCTCCAATTTTTTCGTAGCTCCATTTTACGCAATCTTCGGTAACGCCACAGCGCCTGGTGCAGAAACAACAGCTGTTTTTGAACCTGCCACTTTAATTGCAATGGCTGTATACGCAGTACTTGCCTGGGGAATAGCTAAACTCATTGGAATTATGGCCGGCCGTCCGCACGACGTTGAATAAATTTGCTTAATATTAACAATTTAAAAAAACATGCAAAAAATCACTACATTTCTCTGGTTCAAAGACAACGCTGAAGAAGCAGTAAATCTCTATTGTTCACTCTTCAAAAACTCTAAAGTTGTAAGCATTACTCGTTATCCAGACTCATTCCCGGATCCGATGATGAAAGGAAAAGTTTTAACAGCAGTATTTGAACTCGATGGCCAGCAGTATATGGCTATTGATGGAGGTCCACAGTTTCCTTTCACCGAAGCAATCTCTTTGTATGTAAACTGCGATGACCAGGAAGAGATCGATCGTTTATGGTACAAACTCACAGAAAATGGCGGAAAAGAAGGTCAATGCGGCTGGCTGAAAGACAAATATGGTCTGTCTTGGCAGATCATCCCGCCAATTCTTGGTAAACTGTTGAACGATCCTGATCCTGCAAAATCACAACGCGTGATGCAGGCCATGATGAAAATGCACAAAATCGACATTGGTGCTTTGAAAACAGCTTACGAAGGGTAAATAACTACTCTTTTCGAGTACGTTTTTTAGGTTTCTCCGCTGCCTCAATTTTCACAACCGCTTCCATCGGCTCATTTTGAACCATTGTCTGAGCTTGTGAACTATTCGCTGTAAGAACTGAAGATAACATCTTCATGATTTTATCCAGTTTCACGTTCATGATTTCCAGCTGTTGTTTTGATTGATCAGGTGCAGGTTTATAAGCCGGTTTGTAACTATTGTTTGAACTGTAGTTCTTGTTGGAGCTATAACTCTTATTTCCGCCAAAGCTTTTACCATGACCAAAGCTTTTATCAGAACCTCGTGTTTCTTTTCGATCAGAAAAATCATTATCAGATTGAAAACACTCTCTGCAATAAACAGGTTTACTACCCATCGGTTTAAATGGCACTTCACAAGTTTTGCCACATTCATCACATGTCGTTTTGTGCATTGCTGGTTTACCGGAATCTTTGCCGCCAAAATAGCTGCGAGGACCGGAATCGCTGCCACCGAACTTTTTTCCACCTTTGTTACCATATTTTTTATCACCGTTAAAATGTGCCATAAACCGTTAAAATAATGAGATTGAGCTGAACAGTATGCCTTAAATGACCAAAAGGCAATGCCAACTTAGTCTCAATACCAAATACTATTTGGCCGGAACCACATTGAGTTCGACCAAATGTCTTTTTCTGAACACTTTATGTACCTCACGAATAATGAGATATATAAGTCCGCCTGCGATTGCATAAAGCCAGTCTATAAGCGTCATTGGCGCTGTTCCAATGTACTGCGAAATGAACGGATTATAAACGATATTCAAGAGAAAAAAGAGCGATATTCCAAAACCTAAAAGGAGGCGTTTATTCGACCAAAGATAAGAGCTCAAAACGAACTCCCGACCGCCAGCACGGCGTGACATGATATTCGCCCATTGAACAAATACGATTGTAATGTAGGTAAGTGTAGTCGCTCGCATGTAAAAAAGATTATCCGACGCGATCCCGATTGGTGATACATTTTCCCGATAAAACAGAAACAGAAAATTAGCATAACCGATACCTCCCATTATGAGACCTGACCACGCCAGATCAAATAAACTGTGCTTATTCATAATGTGCTCGCCGGTATTTCGTGGCGCCTCAGTCATGATTCTGGGCTGAGCAGGATCCCAAGTTAAAAAAGTCAGCGGCAGCATTTCCCCTACGAGATCAATCGCAAGAATCTGTACAGCCAGAATCGCCAACGGATAATGGAAAATGGTTGTTCCAATCAGACTCATAATTACTGCAAAAAGTTCACCACCGTTTGAAGTAAGCGAAGATAAAATAGTTTTTTTAAGATTCTGAAAAATAATGCGGCCCTCACGAATTGCAGTCACAAGCGTAGCAAAACTATCATCAAGCAGAACAATCTCCGCTGAATCTTTGGCAACTTCAGTTCCAACTTTACCCATAGCCACACCGATATCAGCTTTTTTGAGCGCAGGTGCATCATTCACACCATCACCGGTAACCGCCACAATCTCACCGGCTTTTTTCAGAAGTCCTACTATACGCAATTTATCTTCCGGTGCTGTTCTGGAAAAAATCAGATTTGTATAAATAAGTTTATGCAGCAAATCAATATCAGAAAGATTTTTAAGATCCTGACCGTTCACCACAGTAATCTCTTTATTCTCGCTATTCGAGTTTAAGCCTATTTTTATGGCAATTGCCTGGGCAGTCAGTGCATAGTCACCGGTAATGATAATAACTCGTATATGAGCCTTTAAAGCAACGTCCATAGCCTCTTTCACATCCTCACGCGGCGGATCAATAATAGAAACCATACCCACCCAGGTGAGCCCGCTTTCAGCATCTTCCATTTCTATATTGTGATGAAACTCCGGCAGCGTTTTATAGGCATATCCAAGATTACGTAGCGCCTGCACAGCATACTCATCGTCTTTAGATTCAATAAAATGAATATCTTCTGGAGTTATTGGTCGCTCAACTCCGTTATCCAGAATGTGAGTACAAAGCGGCAAAATATTCTGCGGAGCCCCTTTTACATATACGCCATAAACGCCATCTTTCTGACGAATCGAAGACATACGTTTTCTGACCGAATCAAAAGTAAACTCTTTGAGTTCAGGATATTTTTTGTCATGTGCTTCAGGATCTAAACCGGCTTTGGCTGCCAATGTTATAAGAGCTGCCTCGGTAGGATCACCGATTGAATACCAGGTCTGGTGCTCATCATCCGGCGGATTCACACACGCATTGGAAGCAAAAACTCCGATTTCAAAAAACATCATATATTTCTTTAGCTCCTCTTCGGACAGAGGTTTTGCCTTCTCATCAAGAATATTACCGACAGCTTCATAACCAAGTCCGCTCACCTCAAGAGCTCTCATGCCCAGCAGAATTTTCTGCACGGTCATCTCATTTTTAGTAAGAGTTCCGGTTTTATCAGTACAAATAATATGTGTTGAGCCAAGTGTTTCTACTGCCGAAAGTTTTTTAACCAAGGCTCGTTCTTTAGCCAAACGCGCAGCAGCAAGAGACAAGGCTATCGAAACCTGCGCAGGTAAACCTTCCGGTACCAGAGCGGCAGCAATTCCCAGTGAGAAAATAAAAGCCTCACGAATTTCCAAATGTGAATACAAACCATAAGCAAAAAGAACAGCACTTATGACTAATGTTATAGCCGTGAGAATTTTTGATAAATGATTCAACTCCTTTTGAAGAGGAGATATCTGTGTCACCGTTTGCTGACTCATATTTGCAATTCGTCCAATCTCAGTCTGCATACCCGTTGCAACGACCACAGCAAGTGCGTTCCCGGTAGCCACAGTCGTACCCATAAATACCAGGTTATTCCTGTCACCGAGCGGAACCTCTGCTCTGATTGCATGTGTAAATTTTCTGGTCGGATTTGATTCACCTGTTAAGGCAAAATCATTAGTCCCGAGAGTATTTTCCTGAATAACTCTCGCATCGGCAGGAACAGCATCACCCTCGGCAAGTACCAGAATGTCTCCAGGTACAATCTCAGCACTGTTAATTTCAATCTCATCGCCATTTCGCATCACTCGGGCTTCAGCATGTACGAGCGTTTTAAGTGAATCCATTAATTTCTCAGCCCTGTACTCCTGAAAAAAGCTGATGGTCGCATTAATAAGAACGATCGCAAACAAAATAATGGCATCGCGGTAGGACTCCAGATAAAGATTTATAAAACCAGCCACAGTCAAAATCACCACCATTAAGTCTTTAAACTGATTCAAAGCTTTAACCAGCAAAGACTCTCTTTTTGAAACGATAAGCTTATTTTCCCCATATATTTTAAAACGTGACTGAACCTCGGCATCATCAAGACCCTCATGCTTTGTATGAAGGTTTTTTAAAGTTTCTACTACTGACTGCTGATAAAAAATGTGACTTTCAGATGTTCCGTTCATTTTTCAAAAAATGTTATATCATTGAAGTATAACATTTTTCTGATGTTTTAGGTACCTTATTAGGCTTTCTGAACCTCAGCAATATATTTATCGATCCTCTTAGACAGTAAATCAAACAAGGATTCATCAATCTTTCCTTTTTTCAGTTCATCCTCCAGTACATCATGCAGTCGATAAAGTTCAGCCTCGCAGCGTTTGGACTTCATCTTAAACTCCTCAAAAGTAGTATCAATTTCCCCCATATATTTTGAAATCGCCCTTTTTTTGCGGTGTCCGCTAAAACTAAACCCAAGAATTGCACAAACACCCGAAAAAATAGAAACAACCACAGCTATAGTTTCCCAGGGAATGCGTGGCATGGTCACCGGAGGACTCTTTTTTTCAGCCTCAGCTTTTTGATCGGCAATTTTCTTTTCCTCGCCTTTCAATTTTTCAGCAGTACGAGTATCACGCAAAGGCAAATTTTCACCATCGGTCGTAGTAATTTGTGCCAATGCAAGCGAAGTAAAAGCAAAAACCGAAAGAACAAACAGTACCAGTATTAAAGAAATTTTTCTCATAACAAATGAATAACGGAGCAGATTCATTCTAAATAAGAAAAAATCGAAGTCAACACCCCGGCTTAAATTGATTTAAAGACGTTATGGAAGATATTTTTTAATCTGATCTGTTATCTCATCAATCGATAAATCAGCCTTCACAAGGTAAGCAACAGCCCCCAGTTGCATCCATTTTTCTGTTTCGGTATCGAGATTAGACAGGACAACCACTGGAATACTATTTGTATCTGGATCTTTTTTTATTTCCTCCAGAACTTCTAAACCGCTTTTTTTCGGCAATACACCATCCAGAATAATCAAAGAAGGTTTTTCAACTTTTGCTTTTTGCACCCCTTCTTCACCATCCACAGCAGAAACAACATCATATCCGGAGGCTGCGAACTTTTCCGAGTAAATTGTATAAAGAAATTTACTATCTTCAATAATGAGAATTTTCGCTTTCTGATCTGTCATCTGATATCGGTTAGAGTGGTAATTTTACGGAGAAAGTTGAACCGGTTTTTTCTTGAGAATCAAACCAGAGTTTGCCGCCTGCAATTTTAAGAAGTTCCTTGATCATATAGAGAGTTAAGCCCAAACTGTGCTGTTTAAATGTACCTGCATTGCTCCCTCGGAAAAATTTATTGGTAATGTTTGGCTTATCTTTTTCGGGAATGCCGATGCCGGTATCCTGAACGCTCAGCGTAAGAAACTTGTTGTCGCTTGATAATGCCAGAATAATATCACCGGGTTTCTCATTATAAAAGATGGCATTTTCCAGAAGTCCGCTCACAACTCTTTTGAGTCTCTCTTTATTATAGGGAATTTCCAATAAATCGTTTTTTGTCTGATTGTTAAAGCTGATATGAAGTTTTTTTGTTTCTGCAATAACCTCATGCTCCTTCACAATGTCATGAATCAAAGCAATGATGTCCGTTTTTGAAGACTTTTCAATTAAAGGTTTTTTGTGAATATCGGCAACAGTTGCAACATCATTGATAGTTTTAATAAGATCCAGATCATTTTCATGAATATTCGTTATGAGCTCCTTTTCATCTGGTGTTAAATTCTCTTTTTTATTCAACAACTCCGTACTCCATCTGATAATCGAAAGAGGAGATAATAATTGATGTGCAACAAGAGGAGCTGATTGAGCAATCGCTTCCGAAGAGTCTTTTGCTTTTTTTCTCGCACCTAAGATCGTAACAATCAAAGTTACGGCGAGGACCAATATCACGATCAAAAGAAAAATTTCCAATCCGTTGAGCATTTCAATTATATTTTAATGATATTTGTACTATTATAACATAATCACAAGACTATGGGAAGTATAATCATTGACGGTATAGCCAAAAAATTATAAAATAATAAGATTTAAATTTATAAAAACAAATAAAAACAAAAATTATGTCTATCAACATTTTTAAAAATTCCAACATCGGAAAAAGAATATTTATGGGAGCTGGTTTACTGGTTGTTCTCATTTTTATCCAGGGTTTTTTAGCAATCCGGGCACTCGACGCGATTGATCAAAAAACTTCTGAAATAAAAGATACATGGCTTCCGCGTGCAGTTGAATTGGGCCGAATCGATGCTTATATCTCGGATTACGTTATTCTGGTTCACAACCATGGTTTGACAACAGATCTGGATGAAATGAACCAAATCGAAAAAAGTATGGATGAAAAAATGAAAGAAATCGATAATTATCGAAAAGATTTAGAAATACATGGTGTTACACAGGACACAAAACATTTTTATGATAGTTACCAGGCAGATTGGAAGGACTATGTATCACAAATACAAAATCAGTTTCTCCCATTATCCAGATCAGGCAAAAAAGAGGAAGCGCACAAAATCCTCGTTCAGGCCGATACCGATTTCCAAAATTTAACAGTAACACTGGATCAATATATAGATTTTGAAAAACAGGGCGGAACAAACGCAAGTATTGCTGCAGACACAGAACTGACAAACTCCCAGCAAATCATCTATACGATTTTCATACTGGCTTTGATTTTTGGTATCTCGTCAATGTTCTATATGAAAAGTGGTGCATCCATTATTAAAAATTCAATCGAGCAATTAATAAACTTGAGTAAAGCACTTTCCACTTCCATTCAGCAAACATCTTCGGCTGTAGATCAAAATGCTTCTATTGCCCAACAGGTAGCTTCCGGTGCCACTCAGCAATCAAAACAGGCTGAAGAGATTTCCAAGACGCTTTCACAGATGACTGCTGCTGTAACTCAAATGGCTTCCTCAGGTCGCGATGTGACAAAAAATGCCGTTTTGGCATCTCAGTTAGCTCAAAAAACAGGAGAGTCCATCGAGAAAATTAATAAAATCGTCGATATCATTACCGAAACAACTGAACAAACAAACCTTTTGGCCCTCAATGCGGCTATCGAAGCTGCCAGAGCAGGAGAAGCCGGAAGAGGCTTTGCCGTAGTTGCTGATGAGGTTAGAAAACTTGCCGATTCATCTGCTAAAGCGGCCGAAGAAGTAAAATTGGTCGTGAAAGAGGTCTCCTCAGGTATCACCGTCTCAGTAAATAGCATCGGTCAGGTATCTACAAAAATTGAAGAGGTAGCTTCAGGTCTCACACAGCAATCAGCTGCAGTAAACCAGGTTGCTAAAACTATGGATTCAATCGCTGCAGTAGCAGAACAGTCTGCTTCCGGTGCACAACAGTTATCTGCTTCGACATTACAAACATCTTCAGCATCTCAACAAATTGCTGCATCATCATTGAAATTGCAGGAACTGGTAGATCAACTCCAGAACTTGGTGGGTGCAAGCACGGAAAAGAAAGCACCTGGGAAAGATGTAACACAAGATAAACATCACACAGCGCCGCTTCAAAGTACAAAACAGCACATTATGAAAGCAGAAGAGCATCTCATTAAGATGCGTGAAAGATTCAAAAAAAATAAAGAAGCTTAATTTATGGATACTGAAAACAACAACCAGGAAGATAAAAACAAAAATTCTCAATCTCAACAGTACGTTGTGTTTGAACTTGATAACGAGGAGTACGCCGTATCTATCCTCGAGGTGAAGGAGGTCATTAAATTTTCTGAAATTACTCCGGTACCTCAATCATCACCATGGCTTTCCGGAATTCTGAATTTACGGGGAAAAATTATTCCTGTTTTGGATTTAGAAAAATATTTTCATTTTTCTCGAAAAATAAAAGGGGCACCACAACGCATTCTCGTGATTGAAGGAGAGCAAAACGTTTTGTTTGGTATTCTGGTAGATCAGGTTGATGAAGTTTTGAAGGTAAGTCCGGAGTTTATTAAGCCAGCTCCAAAAGTTGTGACCAACAAGGTTTCAACTGAATTTGTTAAAGGAGTTATTGTCATGGCACAGCCAAAAGACAGAATTTTACTTATTCTGGATCTGAAGAAAATTCTGAATGAAAAAGAGACACAGGATTTAAGTAAAAAGTTAGACAGTAAATAAATTACGACGATGCATAAAATTCGTGTTTTAGTTGTGGATGACAGTTTCTTTATGCGTAAAATAATCTCCGATATTCTAAGCGGAGATCCCGGTCTTGAAGTAATCGGTGAAGCCGTTGACGGCAATGACGCATTGGAAAAAATAGACAAACTCAGACCAGAGGTAGTCACACTCGATTATGAAATGCCTCATTTAAACGGGTTAGAGGCTTTTAAAAAAATAGTTGAAAAAACAAACAGGCCTTCAGTGATTGTCGTTTCGGGTTATGTGAAAGAAGGCGCAGAGGTTACCTTAAAATTTCTTGAAGCCGGAGCAGTAGATTTCATTCTGAAGCCTTCAGGTTCTTTGAGTCTTGATATGGATAAAGTAGGGAAGGAACTCATCGAAAAAGTGAAAATTGCAGCGAGTGTCGACCCATACAAAAAATTTCACAATCAGTTAAGGGCAAATACAGCCAAAATGCTCCCCTTCAAAAAAGGACAGGGCGTTGTAGTTATCGGATCTTCAACCGGCGGCCCGGCTGCGTTACAAGCCTTACTGCCAATTTTCCCGGAACATTTCCCGTTACCGATTGTTGTAGCCCAGCATTTGCCTGAGGCATTTATCAGATCTTTTGTAGAAAGACTGGCGAAAGATTGTCAGCTCAAAGTTGTTCGTGCCGAAGACGGAATTGAAATAAATCCTGGAGTTATTTATATGGCACCTGGCGGTAACGATACTGAAATCCATATGAACATTGAAAAAAAAGCAGCATTAAGAGTTATCGAAAATACCAAGGAGATTGAAACACCTTCTGTGAATAAACTGATGACATCAGCAGCAGATGTGTATGGTGAACATACTATCGGTGTAATTTTGACCGGCATGGGGAAAGACGGTTCAATCGGCATGGGTGAGATCAAAAAAAAGGGAGGAACAACTCTGGTTCAGGACAAAGACACCAGCGTAATTTACGGTATGGGAAAAGAGGTCGTTGATTTGGGGTTGGCCGATGAAATTCTGCCACTCGATACAATTGTCGAAAAAATAAGTGAAATCTTAACTCCGCCAAATGGATGATTTATCCAAATATTTAGATTTATACATTCAAACCAGCCGCGAATATCTGGAATTTTTGAATGCATCACTTTTAATATTGGAAAAAAATCCACAGGATAAAAACGCTATTGAAGAGGTTTTCAGGAATGCACATTCCCTGAAAGGGCAGTCCGCTGCTATGGGTTTTCACGGCATTGGGTATCTGTGCCACGCCATTGAAGATGTCTTTGCTGATATTAAAAAAGGAAAACTTGCCATCAGTTCGGAAATCGCCGATCAACTGTTTAACTGTTTTGATGCGATAACAAACTCACTCGATGCCATTGAAAAAGATGGCAAAGAAATGGATGTAACAACCCAAACAGAAGATTTAAAAAAAATGACAGGTGTCACAACTGAAAAAACGGCAATTAAAACAGAAACACAAGCCACTGCTGAGAAAGCTTCAGTTAAAGCCGAAAAAACTGCAAATACTCAGACGGAAAAAGCACCAGTTGAAGCTAAAAAGTCGGCCAAAGAACAACAACCGAAACCAACAAAAACAAAAGAACCAGAAACCCTCACAAAAACACACGACGTAACAACCATTAACGTGAAGGTTGAAGTTCTCGATGAAATGATGAGTTTATTGGAAGAACTTTTAGTAGAAAGATTGAAATTCAAAAACATCATGACCGAAGAACAAAGTCCGGTTTTAAAAAACTATTTTGATGCCAGTCAGAAATTAATTAATGCGCTTCAATACCAAATTACCCAGGCCAGAGCCATTCCTATTAGTGTTATTCTTGACCATTTTCCTCGTGCGGTGCGCGATCTGGCAAAAGAAGAAAAAAAACAGGTCGAACTCAAAATTGAAGGAGGAGATCTGGAACTGGATCGAACAATCGTAAACAGACTTGATGAACCTCTTACACATATTGTCAGAAATGCTGTTTCACATGGAATCCAAAAAGAGGGGATAATTACAATTTCTGCCAAAAGAGAACGAGACTATGCTCTCATCAGTGTGAGTGATAACGGAAGCGGGGTAGATTGGCAAGAGGTAGCCAAAAAAGCCAATGTCGACATCAATAGCAAAAACCTCAAAGATCTGCTTTTTTCCGGAATTTCCACTTCAACAGAAATAACACAAATTTCAGGTCGCGGCGTCGGACTCAAAGCCGTAAAAAAAATGGTCGAAGATTTTGGCGGCGGCATTGATGTTGCCAGTGAAAATGGCAACGGAACAACTTTTACCATTAAATTACCTCTGACCTTGGCAATTGCGAAAGCTCTATTAATAAAAATCGGCGATAAAGATTATGCACTGCCTTCCATTGCAGTGAACCGCATAGTTAAAATACCGAAAGAGTCAGTGAAACGAGTCGCTGACCAGGAACTCTTCATTTTAGGAAAAGATGAAGTACTTCTTCTCAGAATGAAAAATATACTTCCGGTTCATTTCCAAGAAAAAAACAATAAAAAAACCGAAGAAGAAGATTTATTGGCAGTCATCCTCGAATCCAAAAGCGACAGATTAGGACTGGTTATTGATAAAGTAATTGAAACCAGTGACATTGTTATGAAGCCTGTCCCTAAGGGCATGAAGAATATCAAACAGTTCAGTGGAGTTACTATTCTCAGTAACGGCAAGGCAGCTTTAATTCTAAATCCGTTCGAAATTGTATGAAAAACATTAAAGTAAACATGGCCGAATTTGCCATCGGAAAAGAGGATCAGATTTTAGAAGCAACAGGCGTGGGATCTTGCATCATCGTTTGCCTTTACGACCGCACAAAAAAAATAGGTGCTCTGGCGCACATAATGCTTCCGTATTCTGAAAATGATACTCTAAATCCCTACAGATTTGCTGACACAGCATTGCCATTAATGCTCAACGATTTGGAAAAAATAGGCATAGATATGAAAAATCTGGAAGCACATATCGTAGGCGGTGCATCAATGTTTATCAATGTTGAGGATCATCTAAAACTTGGTGAAAAAACGGGCACGGCAGTTGAAGAGATCCTCACAAATTACGGCATACCAATCATAACTAGAGATATTGGAGGCAATACGGGACGAAGAGTGAAATTTTTTTTGAACTCAGGTGAAATTCAAGTGCATTTCACTTAATTTGAGAGGTATCCCTCAACTAACATCATTATTTCCTTAGGGCATTTTTATTTCCCTTTGGAAGATTTTATATAATGAATCAATGCTGCGCAGGTAAGAATAAGAACTCCCCAGACCAAGACCAAAGTGATCAAGCATACAATAATCATTTCATGAGGCACATTTTTACCCATCATATTGTGATCAAATGGTGAATATTGATAATTAAAATCTCCACGCATCATCCCTAAGTTCTGGCTTTTTTGGTCTCCCATCATGGGGCCAGACATCATCGACCCACCCATCATCGGCATCATGGAAGAAAATTGTTCAAATTGTACTGGGAAAGCCGCAGTTGTATCACATCCACTCATTCTTTTGCCCATGGAAATATGCATCGCTTTTTCACCATCTTCACCCATCATTCGAGTCATATTGTCATTCATTAATGCATGATTATCACCATGCATTAGGCCCATAAAATAGTCACCAAGAACGTCGTAATCATCGTCAGTCAGACTTTTACAGTCCGTCTGTTTTGACTGTAGTTTATCCCAGACAGCCTTCCCTTCAGCTTCATCCTGTGCTGTGGCTGCACTCTCAACGTTTTGTTGGGTATTAATGTAACTTTGTCCCATCATGCTCCACTGTCCGCCCATCATGCCCTGTGCTTGAACCGTAGTTATTGTCGTCAGGAGCAGTGTAAACAGTGCGAACGAAAAGATAGTTTTTCTCATACTTAATCTTTATTAAATAATTAGGAAACTGGTTTTATCTTAGCACTATGACAAAAAAATCGCTAAGAAGATATACTTTATCCGAATGTGACATTAAGAACGATGATGCATCGGGATGGAAAAGATATAAAAATTTAACAGCATCAATCCAAAGAGCAATACAAGGTGAGGCAGCATGGTTTTAATGATTTCGGCTTTTGTTTGAGCTTTCTTCTTGGCAATGCGGTAAGTAATAAAAAAAGTTCCAAGAAAACCAAGCGAAAGAATGCCATACTGAAGTACGTTGATTGTTGGTGCATTCAGAACACTTACTTCAAGAAACTGCTGGGCTTTACCGGAAAAAATTCCTGCAATTGCGGCAAGAACGGTTTTTCCTTCGCCAAGCAGATGATTCAGATTATGCGCAAGATGTCCGGCAAGATCTACTGCAATAAAGGCATAGCCAAACCTGGCAAAATTTTGCAGAGTATTTTCTTTGCCTGCTTTGGCGGAAATATAACTTGTAATGAACATTAAACTGACCGGAAGAGCCATTGTAAGAAAATAAATCATGGTAAAAAGAATTTTTTCATCAACGATTCCGGTGACAGAACTTATAAAACTGCTGATTGAATCCCAAAGGCTCAACATGCCGATATTTTGAATGATGACGATTCCAACCAGAATCTTGGCAAAAAAACTTTCCTCAAATCGGGTCACAGTTTTTTCCCAGAAATCACTGCCAAAAGGCCTCAGTGCCAGTGCGATATTATCGTGCGGACATGATTTGACGCAGTTGGCGCATAAGGCACAAAATCTGTTGCCATCTTTAACTGGTATAACCTGATAAAAAGGACATCCGGCCTGTTTCCCTCTGCCAAAGAAACAAAACTTCTCTTTGCAGCTTTTACAAACCTCTGGATTTTTGGAAACTAGCTCCATCGGAGCGACCATGGAGTAGTTTCCGGCAACATTTCCCAGAAAACATATATAGCGGCAAAAAGCTCTTCGTTCATACAGAAAACCACAAACAACGACCCCCGCAAATAGTCCCAAAAAGATCATTCCCGTTAACGCCGGGTGTTCCGTCATACCAAAAACCCGGTCAAACCAGGTAATAAAAATAAAGATAAGATCAACTATCCAGTAACTATATTTACCGAGCCAGGGTGGAATTTTTTTTTGCCGGCCAAAGTGTTTCTGAACAAAATCACTAATCAAAGCAAAGGGACAAACTGCACACCACAATCTGCCCACCAGCACAAAACTGAAGGGGAGCAGTGCCCACCAAAAGGTCCATACAAGAATAGAACCTGGATTTTCTCCATACGTCTGTGGACCGAAGAAAAGATAGGAGCCGATAGCAATAAAACCGAAAAGTATAGGAATCTGGAAAACTCTGGGATACCATTTACTTTTAACAAACGCTCTCAAGTTGTAGTAATCGAGTAGGTCAACGGTTTGCAGTTTTCTGGATACTATCTTGATCAATGCATAAATCAGAAGCACAGCCGCAACCAGAGCGACAATGACCTCCCATTGCACCAGCATATACCATGGCTGTTGCGTCATAATCATGGTTCCCATGTCAGAATGCGCTAATGCAATATGACCCGAAAGCAACCAGGAAGGCAGTGCCAAAGCACAAATACAGAAAAACGTAACCAGGCGAAAAAGCACAAATTTAGAATTTTTCATAAAAAACAAAATAGGAATTAATCCAATTCAATAAACCACTTTTAAAAATGGATAAGGTCCTATTCCCTTAGTATGGTGCTTTCAATGCCGGAAAAAACTCTCACCGGTAAATCCTGAAACCTGACTCTGCGTAATTTTTTGAAAACAACAAAAGAGCACAGCAAGAAAGCTGTGAAAATCAGTAACGACAAAAATTTCTGTATGAGCGGTTGAGAAAAGAGCGCAGAATTAAAGACGCTCCTGCTATCGTTCACAAAACAACTGTCCGCACATTCAGACGATTTCGCGGCGTTAGACTCAACTGAAGGCATGTCATGAGCCATCATGATTTTGCCGTTCATGACGTGAGTTTCATGCGAATATTTTTGGAAACCCCAAGATCCGGTTAACAAGACAATAGAGGTGACGAGAATGGCTGTAAGGAATTTTTTCATGAGCTTGGTCTGAATCTGCCTGCATTCTAAACCTAAGTACTATTTTTGCAAATCAAAAAATAGCTTCTACAAGCCGATTAGAGCTTTTTATTGCGAAGAAGGACAGCGTTAAATGCCACAATAACCGTGCTCAGTGACATAAAAATTGCCGCAAAAGCCGGTTGCATGAGAATCCCATATGAAACAAATACTCCCGCCCCCATTGGCAAAGCAATCGCATTATATCCCGTAGCCCAGAAAAGATTTTGAATCATCTTGGTATAAGTCAGACGGGAAAGCTTGATGATTTTCACAATATCTCTCGGATCATTTTTTACAAGAATAATTCCAGCAGATTCGATAGCCACGTTTGTTCCAGCACCGATGGCAATACCAAGATCAGCCTGTGTAAGAGCCGGAGCGTCATTGATCCCGTCGCCGACCATCGCAACTTTCTGACCTTTTGCCTGGAGAAATTTCACCTTAGCAGCTTTTTGATCAGGTAGAACTTTAGAAAAATACTCATCAATATCCAGATCCGACGCCACCCATTTGGCCACTTCATCACTGTCACCTGTAATCATCGCAACTTTCACTCCTTGAGTTTTTAAAGCCTGAATTGCCTCACGAGACTCTTCACGAATCACATCACCGAGAGCCAATGCACCCAGTATATTTTTTCCTTCAAGCACAAAAATCACAGTTTTTCCTTTTGTGCTCTCAATACTAATTTCCTTTTGAATATTTTTGGGAAGCTCAGCCTTGTACTCTTCCACCAAACTTAAACTTCCGATAGCAATCTTTTTCCCATCAAATAGAGCTTTTACGCCCATCCCCGGAATGCGGCCAAAATCTTTAACGTTCATCAGTGGAAGTTTTTTTTCTTTCGCCGCCTCAACAATTGCTCGGGCAATAAAATGCTCGGAATGTGCATCCACTGACGCCGCAATTTGCAAAACCTCCTGCTCATTTTTTGCCTGAACAGCCCAGATTTTTTCAACACCATATTCACCTTTAGTAAGCGTACCGGTTTTATCAAACAACACTACATCAACTTCGCGTGCCGCTTCCAAAGCAAGCCTCTGCTTAATCAGAAGACCGTTACGTGCAGCCATGGTAGTTGAAATCGAAGCCACAAGCGGCACTGCCAGGCCCAACGCATGCGGACAGGCAATCACAAGCACAGCCACCAAACGTTCAACCGAAAACACAAGCCCAGCCCCCGAATACATCCATGCTCCAAAAGTAATCCCGCCCGAAGTTATAGCAATGATAGTAAGATAAAACGCCGCGCGGTCCGAAAGCATCTGCAGTCTGGATTTTGAAGCCTGTGCTTCTGCAATCAGTTTTTTGACGCCAGCAAGAAAAGTGTTTTCTCCAATCTTTCCAACCTTAATCTTAAGCATTCCGTCGCCATTTATTGTTCCTGCAATAACCTCATCTCCAACATTTTTTCCAACCGGTTTTGATTCGCCGGTGACCATAGACTCGTTCACATCAGATTTCCCCTCAACAATATTTCCATCAGCCGGAATTTTTCCTCCGGGTCGAACCAGAACAACATCACCAACTTTCAACTCTTCCAAAGCAACAATCTTTGTCTTCGCACCAAGAACAATTTCAGCCTGATCAG
>Ga0068869_100000323_pt1 | contig 25370 bp, 18 predicted proteins | sample KBSMisM52_FD_64676 | JGI IMG/M metagenome (GOLD analysis project Ga0068869, IMG submission 64676) | Miscanthus rhizosphere microbial communities from Kellogg Biological Station, Michigan, USA - KBS Miscanthus M5-2 | ecosystem: Host-associated > Plants > Roots > Rhizosphere > Soil ... | reverse complement strand
TTCCCGAGTCGCCGGTTACCAGCACAGTCGACTGCACCTGCGCCACCGTCTCAATCATTTGGTAGAGCGCCTGCATCTTGCCGGATTTGCCGATGATGTTGTTAAGTTTCCCGCGGGTTCGCTGGCCCTGGATGAGTGCCTTGTTTTCCTCGAGCAGCGCCTCTTTTTCCTTGATCAGGGAAATTTTTTCCAGGGCGCGAGCAACAGTTTCCTTAAGCAAGTCGTTGTCGAAAGGCTTCTGAACGAAATCATATGCGCCTAACAGAAACGCTTCGCGAGCGCTATCAACGTTCGCAAAGGCAGTCATCATTACGACTTCAATCTCCGGTAACAGCTCACGAGCTGCCCTCAACAATTCGATACCATCCATGTCGGGCATTCGCACGTCGGAAACGATCAAATCCGCCGGAGCATTTTGCAGAAGTTCCATTGCCTCACGACCATTTCCGGCCGCACGCACCGTATGTCCCTCGCGCTGGAATAGGTGTGTCAGAAACTGACGCATTCCCAATTCGTCATCAACTATTAAAAGGTTAGCCATAACTAAAGATTCACGATTAACGATCTTGAGACGTCACATTCCTGATCGCACCGTTCGGACCTCAGCCAAGTTGCTCCGACTCCTGAATCTCAATTCCTGCCTCCGGTTCACGGACCGGTAATTCAATTGTAATCGTTGTTCCTTGTCCCTCACGGCTGCGCACGTTAATTGTACCACCATGATCGCGAATGATTTGATAGACAATCGAAAGTCCAAGCCCCGTTCCTCCGGTGGTCGAAGAAAAGGGCTCGAAGAGATGTTCTACTTGTTGGGGCGACATTCCCCGTCCGGAATCAGCAAAGGCAATTCTTAAACGGTTGTCCTTTGGCGGATGCACCGTTGTCCTCAGTTCTCCCCCAGCCGGCATTGACTGCAGCGCATTGCGAGCGAGATTCCAGAAGACCTGCTGCAGTTGCTCCGCATCCGCGTCTACCAGGACCGGCGCGTCCGGAACTTCTTCCTTGATGATTTGACGTTCATCTATTTCGGTACTGTTGCGCAGGAGGGTGAACGTCCTTCGCAATAACTCGCCAACGTCAACCTTAGATTGGATTATCGAACGGGGACGCGCGTAATTCAGAAAGTCACTGATAATCCGGTTCAACCGATCCGACTCGCGAAGGATAATCTCCATGAGTTCCGTTTGTGACGATTCACCCTCCATGTCGGCCCGCAGCATCTGAATTGAGCCACGCATCGCCGCCAGCGGATTGCGAATTTCGTGGGCGATTGAGGCAGCCATGCGGCCGATGGCGGCGAGTCGATCCTGGCGTCGCGAAGTCTCCTCCAATGCACGGATTCGCGTGAGATCCTGAAAGGTGATTACCGTGCCGGTAGTATCGCCAAGCTCTGAAAAGAGAGGCGAGACAGTGAAGCCAAGTCGCAACCGTAGGCCATCCGCTGTCAGGCAGTCGGCTTCAAAGCGCGGGTTGGTTTCAGGTGAACCGACAGCAGCCGTTGACTCGGCGATGATCTGTTTAAGGTCGCCAAAGAATATTGAGGCATCCTGTCCGCGAACATCAGCCTCATGGTAGCCGGTAATTTCCGCTGCCGCCGCATTGAAGGTATAGATACGACGTTGCAAATCAGTGGTCACAACTCCCGAACGAATCGATTCCACGATCCTTTCATGAAGCGCGCGCAAAGTTGCGAGAGACTGAGTGGCGGCCTTCAAACGGACTTCCGATCGTGATTGACCGGCGGCCAGCCGAGCGGAAAGCAATCCTACGACGAGAAACGCAATATCGAACAGGCCGACAGTTTGAAATGACTGCACCCGCGTGGCATCCAGCAGTTCTGCCGATTGGGCCCGCCCAGTGTCATTCAAGATCGCGACAGCACCGGCGGTGAGAGCGACGGCGCACGCGAGCGAAATAACTACGGCATCCCGCGGACCGAGAAACAGACTTGAGGCGGCAATAACGACGATGTAAATAGCAATGTATGGTGAGTGGATGACGTCCGTTGTCCAGACGAGCCAGGTAACGAGGATAATGTCGATCAGGAACTGAACACGCGCTTGCAGAAGGAGCGCTTTGGAAAACGTACGAGCGAGCGTGTAGAGCACTGTGAGGCCGGCGACGATAAAGAGAGGCGCCAACGTAGCCACCCAGGCTTCCAGGTTTCCTCCATGAATCCAGAAGCCGCGCGCAACAAATAAAATGACTGCGGAGGCGAGACGTCCGATGATCAGCCACCAAAGCTTTTGACCGAGCGAGTATCTGTGTTCTGAGGCTTCTTCGAGGCCCATCGTAGGGCCAAGCCTACCACAGAGCGCTTGCGCTGCGGCAAAGATTGCCTATTCTGGTAGTGATGGAGTCCCCCAGTCAGATAAGCCTTATTTTGTGGTTCGGGCTTTAACGCGTGTTTGGAGTGAGGCATTACTGACGACAACGAGACTCATCAAACAAGAGCTTGGAACTGACCTGCCTCTTCCTGGAAGGCTTGAATGACATTAGGCGAGAAAAGCGAAAATACAGCAGACGCTGATCAAGATGATGTTTCGTCATCGCGGGCTGACGCGGAATTGCTGGAAGGCCTCGACTACTATCTCGAGGATGGGCTGTTCGTTTTCACGGCAGCCTTTTTGCGAAAGCGTGGATACTGCTGCGAGAGTGGCTGCCGTCACTGTCCTTACGAAGACAACGGGCAGTTGACTGATGCCGGGAGTAGATAACTATGTTACTCAGTATCCCGGTTGCAAATTTCACTTTTCGGGGCAACGAGCCTTAGCCTCCTTTAGCGCGGCCTCAGCCAGCGCAAACTGCCGACTGGCCTGGACCGATTGCATCTTGGCCATTTCCGCAGTCATTCGGGCCGCATCCGCCTTCTCCTGGGCCATCTGCGATTGTTTCCGGGCCTCTTGCAGTTGCCGACTCGCCTCAGCCGATTGCTGCTGGGCTTTGTCTGCCTTCAACGTCGCAAGTTGCTTTTGTTCAGTGGCTTCTCTTTCCGCCTGGAGGGCCACTCGGGACTGCTGGTCCGCCGCTCGCTTTTGCTCCTCGGCCTCTCGCAATTGACGGACAGCTAGCATTTCTGATTGCTGCGCCATTGCTCTCGACTTGAGAGCAACTGTCCTCGACCTGAGAGCGTAGACAAGAGAGGCCAAGGCGATCAGGCAGACGAGCGTCATGGAAAGCGCAATCCACCTCGTGCGTTTCTGGCTCAACTCCTTCCTGTGCCGACTCTCCCGATCAAGCGCCTCGGCATCACGCGCGGTTACGCTCGCGTCCAGAAAACTCATCGCTAACGGAAATTCAGTATGGTAACGTCGAGCCCAAACTTGATTTGGACTGCTTTGCTCGCGCCAGGTCAACGCGACTCCCAAATCAGGATCGCGCCACAGACCAGCGCCGCCTTCTCGATGAAGAACAGCGGTTTCGGCCAGGCGGCGATAGATGCGCGCCGAGCGCGACTCTTCATCCACCCAGATCTTTAGACGGTCCCAGTTGCGTATGAGACTCTCGTGGGAGATATCGATCAGCGACTCGCGGTTTAGTTGAATGCTCTTGCCGGTCAGCGCGTCAATCGGCGGTGGCATCAGAAACGATCTACCCTCGCGCCGGAACACTTCAACAACCGCGATGACCGCAGCTTCGTCCGCCCCGGTCAACTCACAAATCTCTCCTACTTCCATCGGCCGCCGAATCTCGCGGTTGTCAGTGCCCTTTTCGGTTAATCCCTTAAAAAGTTTCTCGGCAATCGCTTGCTGCCGGTTATCCAGCTCTGCATAAGCCTCATCGGCATGTCGCGAGAGCGCTTCGGCCATGCCGCCGATAGCGTTGTAGTCTGGAATGTCGATCGGGTCCCCGTTGCGTCGGTGGGCCAGCCAGTGGTCCCAGGTACGCATTAGCGCGTGCTGGAGGATTGGAAGTTGATCGGGATTGTCGCCTACGTCGTTGAGCAGTTGATTGACCAGCGGATCACTAATCTCGCCTTGTCCGACCGCGATCGGACCGCTGATGGCTTCATGTCGCTCGTCGCGCGTCATGCGCGGAATCAGGTACTGCCCGTTATTGATGGCCTCCGGCAATTCCCAGAATTGCGAGCAATCGCCGAGGAAGTCGGAGCGCATGGTCAGCACTACGTAAATCTTCTCGGCCTTCTGGGCCACCGCTTCGAGCAACAGCTTGACGAAAGCTGCCGCGTCTTCCTTTGAGGTCTCCTCTTCGATGAGTTGCTTGAAACGAAACAACTCCTCGAATTGATCCACGACTACGAGCAAGTTTTCGTACTCGAGAAACATCGGCTGGCCTTTTTCGTCGAGTTTCGTGCGAGCACGAGTGACCAACTCGACAAGGCCGAGACTACTGCGTCTGAGGGTTGTCTCGGCCATGACAGCCTGGATGTCCGCGTCCTTCTCATCGCCCGAACCGAGCACCCCAGGGGAAACCAGAGCACTCGCGAGATTACCGATCGGGTCACCGCCGGGCCGAAGAATGGCAATACGCCAATCAGAACCCGCACTCGCCATTAGTCCGCCTTGCAGCGCCGGGAGCAACCCGGCACGTACCAGCGACGACTTGCCACTCCCCGAAGTGCCAACGACCGCGAGAAAGCGTGTCCGCTTGAGCCGCCGGAGTAATTCCTCGCTCTGGCCATCCCTCCCGAAGAAGAGGTGCGTTTCGTTGGATTCAAAAGGCCTCAGGCCGGGGAAAGGATTGACTGTGTGATCAATTTCTTGCATCGTCTGCTCCTTTCGCGGCGGTCTGGACGCGGGCAACGAAGGAATCTAAAACTGCGGGCGAAAAGTCTTCGAAGTTTTTTATGACTAACGTGTCCGGGCTATTGAATAGTTGTTTGTGAGCGGTCTTCGGGGAAGCCACGTAGACGGCTTCCGCTGCCAGCCCAGATTTGCGATCAAGGCCCACGATCTTTTTTAGATCGCGCCGCTTGTATTCAAACCAGAGTTGATTGGCGTTGCCGTAGTAGATTAGTACTGCATCACACTGTGCGAGATTGTCCTTGTGAATTTCGAATCCTTGAGAATCATCCACCCCTTCGTCGTCAATGAGCGGCAGTAATACCTGATAGTGTTTGTCTGTTGAGAGATAATCGTTCAAAGCAATAATGCCTTCCAGATCGCGCTTGTCGAAAATCAGATAAATCTTTGGTGGGGTCTCGTCGTTAGGCGTCGGTCCCAGGTCCGTTTCCTTGGTTAGACGGAGTTGAATGACATTCTTGAGTTCTTCCAGGGGTGTCTGCAAGAGTTCCGCTCCCTGCTGCGTGGCGGCATTGCTCCGCAAGTGTTCGATAAACTGTGCCTGCACTTCCTCGTGCGGTACCAGCCCGACCGGCAGCCACAATAATCTTGAGAAGGCCTCATCGCGACTGCGTTCCGCCGCGATGTCGTTTTGCAGCCGCACGATCGAGCGATTACCCGCTCCTTCGGGAACGATGCCGTAACTCCCGCCGATAAGGTGCACCGAGAGTTTTGCCCGGGAAACACACTCGCGTACGGCCTCCTCATAGCTGGGCGAAATCAAAGGAAGCTCTTTTTCCGGAAGAATGTCGTAACCACGATTCTGCAACTCACGTTTGATTTGATCTCGTTCTCCGCTCAAGTCTCGAGTTGTTTGCGCGAGGTAGACAGTCCCTTGCGTTCGGGAGAAGACTGAGCCCTGAGCTGGAATTTTGGTGCGCGGGTTGATGGCTGAAAGAACTTGTGTGACATCCCAGGCGAGATCATCAAGCTTGCTCCAATATCTCTGATCGCGGTTTCGTCCCAACTCCTGCCCAAAGGCCACCGGCCTCTGCGTCATCTTGTCGACTTCGTAAAACTCATAGCCTAGTTGCGTCTGAAACTCCGGCGGGTGTTGTTTGAGATCAACGTGCGTCTTAACGACTTTGAAGATGCGTAAGTTATTGCCTACGAGCAGACTCCCAGACTCATTTGCCAGACGACAAAACTCTCGCAGTTCCCCCAGACACCAATCGGACTGGATATAGCCGGGTGAGAGAATAGAAATCACGACTGCCGTGTTCTTGAGTCGCTCCGCTAGTTCGCCTTGAAAGTAGACATTGCCCTGCAGTCTCGCGTCTCGCCAGATCGCAGGCTCATACCCAAGCGCCTCACCTAACACGCTTTCGAACCGCTCGTGGAAGTTGTCTATCCAGCCCTTCCCTTTTTCATCAAGTAGTTCGTTGTCCAGATGGCGATAACTGATAAAAACATCATCAATGAAAGTCTGAGTTGAGGACATTGAGACTCCAATTGTATTGGGAACGATGGATAGTGTTCACCTGATAGAACACAATCAAAAATCAGTTCCGGCGTGATAGAGGGTTGATCTCTGGGTAGCGCGAAGACGACCGAGCTTTCGCCGTGGACACTATTCTGGTTAGTAATGATTGTCAATGCTGGCTCGAGCGGTCGGTTTGTCTGCGTGGAGGGCCTCGGTTTCTTAACAACGTCGCCCGAGTTTGGCGACAGGCTAGGATACCGAGTTAGCTAGTTGCTCCATCTCCTCTTTTGCCAGATGAAAGACGGTCCAGTCGCGGACCGGCGCGGCTCCGAGTTTTTCATAGAATCCAATTGCAGACGCGTTCCAATTGAGCACGGACCATTCCATGCGGCCACAACCATGCTCTCCAGCGCGTCGCGCGAGAAACGCGAGTAACTTCTTGCCGACGCCGAGACCCCGATAGGGAGGACGGACGAATATATCTTCGAGGTAGAGACTTGGTAGTCCGGGAAAGGATGAATAGCTGAAAAAGTAAATTGCGAAAGCCGCGGGCTCTTCGCCAACATAGACGAAGGCAGTTTTAGCGTAAGGTTCCGGTCCAAACAGCGTGGCGCGCAGGACTTCTTCAGTCGCGGTCACCCGGGCGAGCTCCTTTTCGTATTCAGCCAGCTCGCGGATGAACTGAAGAATGAGTGGGACATCTTTTTCGTGTCCTTCCTCAATGCGAAGCGGCAAAGCAGCAGACATACCAGATCCTCCAATCTCTGCGGGCAGCATAGGAACACTTCAGCGTGAGGCCCAGCGCCATACCGGCTGATCAAATTTCCCAACTCCCACAATCCTTGTTTCCCCGAATTCTTTCTCTAGTTTTACGGAGTTGCAGGCGGTCTGTTTTTCTAACACGCTGATCAACTTGGGTGCATGTGTCACCACCAACACCTGCGATCGTTCCGCTGCGCTCGCTATCAAACGTCCGAGAGCAGGGAGCAGATCGGGATGCAAACTGGTTTCCGGTTCGTTCAGCACCAACAATCCAGGAGGCCGTGGGGTCAGCAGGGCTGCAATCCAAAGCAGGTAGCGAAGGGTCCCATCCGAGAGTTCCGCAGCCTTGAGCGGCCGCAGGAGTCCATGTTGATGCATGGCAATTTCAAAACGCCCCTCCAGGTTCAAGACCGAAATACTTGAGCCCGGGAAAGCGTCCGCAACCGCGTCGTCCAGGACTACCGGATTGCCAATTTCCATAATCGTTTGCAAAGCTGCCGCGAGATCCGATCCGTCGTTACTGAGAATAGGAGTATGAGTTCCCACTTGCGGCAGTCGAGCGGGCGCATCAACGTCAGTGCGGAAGTGATCATAAAAACGCCAGGAACGAATCTGTTCCCGCAGCATTAACATTTCGGGAGCGTTTCTCGGATCAGCAAACTGCGACATCATGCTGTCGTAACTGGCGAGCTGGTACGAGAGCGTATCCCACTCGCCCTCGCCGTTTCTCGTGCGGACAACCCAGGCGCGACGCTCGACCAACAATGTCGCCGGCCGGAGAATCGGGCCGGCCCAAATGCATTCGGTTTTTATTTCCGGATCCAGACCAAAAGCTGACTTGCTGGGCGAGGGAAGCCCGAGGTCAATGGCGTAACCAAAGTCGTCTCCAGCAAAACCCAGACGCAAATTGACGCGCTCCTTGCGGACTGTACCTTCGATCCTGTGGTCGCCGCGTTTGACGGCCGCACCGAGCTTCTCCGGTCCGGCCCAAAGTGTCGATTGCAATCCGCCTTCGCGAGCGAGAGAAGGTATTACACCTCCCTGGGCGGTCTCGGCTAACAATCTCAGCGCGCGATAGACACTTGACTTGCCACTGCCATTGGGTCCAGTGACAAGATTGAGTTGCCGCAGTGGAACAATTAGATTGCGCAGCGACCGGTAGTTGGAGATGGCGAGAGTTGTGAGCATTAAGTCCTTAGCCGAGTTCTTCAGCAGTCTTGGGCCAATCGTCCCGCAGGATACGCGAGAGCGCACGATCCGCAAGTAGTTTACCGCCAGTCTGGCAAGTGGGGCAGTAGTTCGTTTCGTTTGATGCGTAACGAATGCGTTGAATCCGGGCCCCACATCGTAAGCATGGTTCTCTGTACCTTCCGTGAACTGCCATGCCTTCGCGAAAGGCCGTGACTCCTTCCGGAAAACCTTCGCCAGCTTCGTTTCTGAGTCGTTCAACCCACTCGGTCAGAGTAGTGCGCGTTGCGCTGTAAAGGCGTTCGAGCTCATCTGTAGTCAGTCTTTGCGTGAGCTTAACTGGAGAAAGTTGGGCCTCGAAGAGAATTTCGTCCGAGTAAGCATTACCGATACCGCTCAACAGGTGAGGGTTAGTGAGGGCTCGCTTTAACGTGTGGTTTTCGGATTGAAGCGCAACGGCAAAAGCCTTCGAATCCTTCAACTCAAAAATTTCAAGGCCGCCGGGGTCCAGATCGCGAAGCCCTGTTTCACCAGAAACAACATGTAGGGAAGCGCGTCTTTGAGTGCCGGCTTCCGTCAGAGTCAGTCGACCGTTATCGAATTCGAAAGTCGCGAGGTCACGCTTCGAACGTTTGACCGGCGTCGCGTTGACCCCGTCTTTCCAGTGAAGTCTTCCGGCTATCATCAGATGAAGGACGAGCCAGAGGTCATCTTCGAGTCCAATGCAAATTCGTTTGCCAAGTCTGCGCGCGTCGACGATCTTCTTGCCTTCCACACTTGAGAGAGGTGGCGCCGCAGTGCGAAGAAGGAAAGGTGATGCGATATGGACGCGCTTGAGCGTTCGACCGTGAATACGTTTTTTCAGCGCCTCGATGTAGACAACGATGTCAGGATACTCAGGCATATCTTCAACGATCAGGCTCTATTCCATTACATATTCTCGTGGAGCAAAGCGAGCTACACGGCGACGAAATCTCCAACTTGGGGTTGGCCAGAGCGTAGAGTTTCGACCAGTCGTGTCCAGATACCAACTCAGACAACCGCCGGAAGTCCAGACTGTGCCGCGCATACTCTTATCAACGCGCGCGACGTAAGCTTCCTGCGCTTCGGATCGCGGCTCAATGGCAGCCACGCCATTTCGACGCATGTAAACGAGGGCAGTCAAGACGTGCTCGATCTGCGCCTCCAGCATGTAGACGACTGACGAGTGCCCCAGCCCTGTGTTGGGTCCGGGAATCAAGAAAAGGTTCGGGAAACCCGCCACGGTGGTGCCTGCAAGCGCCTTTGGACTACCGGCCCAAACTTCGCTGAGAGTGCGTCCTGCTCTTCCGCGAACTCTGCCGGCAAACGGGAAATCAGAAACGTGGAAGCCAGTGCCGAAAATGATTGCATCGACCGCGCGCTCAACACCATCGTTGCCGACCACGGAATGTTGCCGCACTTCGGCGATGCCGTCTGTGATCAACTCCACATTCGGTTGAGTGAGCGCCGGTAAGTAGTCGTTAGAGATTAAGATCCGCTTGCAACCCATAAGATAGTTAGGAGTTAACTTCGCGCGCAGCACAGGATCTGCCACCGAACGTTTCAGGTGGCGCCGGGCAAGTGGCTGGAGTAGCTTCATGGCCCAGGGGTGACGAAAGGCAAAGCCGAGCACCTCGCGGAAGCTGTAGATCCCCGCTCGCATCAGTAACTGCACGACCGGAAAGCGCCGAAAGAGTTTGCGTTCCAACTGCGCAAAAGGCCGATCATGACGGCGCACAATCCAGGGAGGCGTCCTCTGAAAGAGATAAAGCTTTTCAACCTGCGGTTGGATAGCCGGCACGAATTGAATCGCTGACGCACCAGTACCGATCACTGCAATCCTACTTCTTTTGATCTCGAATTGATGATCCCAGCGCGAGGAGTGAAACATTTTGCCCTTGAAGGTTTCCAGACCCCGGAACTGAGGGAGTTTGGGTTCGCTAAATGAGCCTGCGGCGGAGATAAGAAGCGAAGCCATAAAGGTCCCCTTGGACGTCTCAATCCGCCAACGCTGCTGGTCGTTTTCCCATACTGCTTCGGTGACCATGTGTCCGAAGCGAACGTGCGGAAGCAGTTTGTAATCCCGGGCGCACTTTCTTAAGTAATCCCAAATTTCTGCTTGCGGAGAAAAACTGTGGGTCCAATCCGGATTCGGCACGAAGGAAAGTGAGTAGAGATGCGATTGCACATCACAAGCGCAGCCGGGATAGGTATTATCGCGCCACACACCCCCGACCTCGTCAGCGCGCTCAAAGATCATGAAATCTTCAAAGCCCTCCTGCTTCAGCCGGATCGCAGCTCCGATACCGCCGAAGCCACTGCCGATGATTGCTATCTGCACGTTCTGCATGGTGACACTGACTAGAAATAGTAGAGCGACCAGGTCGCTCTGAACAAATATTAGCGTAGCGTGAAATCCTAACTCCTCGACGAGTTTCTGTCGCTGTTCACCTTGAACCGAGGACAGATATTCAATGAGCCTGCGCGCATCAAAAAAAGAGGCCCGCATTACGCGGGCCTCTTAATATCAGGCAATCGACCTTCCGTCTTGTTATGTTGAATTAAAGTCTTGGACAAAACCTTACGTAAGTTGTTGATTCTCCGGTCAGTAATTTCGGCGATAATAAAATAAAGTCGTGGTCGGATTTTTCGAATGCTCTGGATTTGTGTTTAACCCGTCGTATTAAAGTCTTGGACTAGAGTCCATCGACTTATCTTTATTAGAATGAAGGCCCTCGTCCAACTGTTCGAAGCAGTACGGAGTGCTTAATCGTTGCCGCGGCCTACGGGCCAAGACCGCCTTGGATAGTGCAATAAACATGCCAAGATGCAGGACAGGCCTGTCTGCATATTTACTCAAGTTCTTTATTGATTCTTTGGTGTGGTCTTGGAGGAGGAGATGGTTTTTGACCCAACTGAGCCGCTCCACAGGTGTCGAGCTGATGGTTTTGACCTCAGTCAGGTGTTCTGAACTGAGGTCATTTCCAGTGATAGATGTTCGTGTTTGCGAACACAAGCATGCCCGTGACTAAGTATGGGCCATGCCTGAAGCGATAGCGCAATCAATACGGGCTACCCAAAGCGACTCGCCGGGCTAAGGCAACACCGGTGCCGTAGTCGGAACTCCGAACAAGGACAGCCGGATTTACCCTTGACTGGTGAGGCAAATTCCTATGATCTGTGAATCAGATAAGGATTACTTGCAGGGGGGCCTTGATGGTGCAGAGAGCCGCGAACCGTTTCAAGCAACCAGTCATAGCTGTGAATTTGAATGTTGCTTGTCTGGCGGTCGGCAATTCGATACGCATCCTTCGTATAGGGGATCCGCGATCTTCTCCCGACTAAGAGAATGGCAGGTGCATTGGGTTGGATATCGAATAGCCCGAGACCGTCCTCAGCTTTACGTTTGCGAGCATAAGCTATATTGGAGGTCAACCAGTTTCTCCACTCGATGATCTGGTTACGACCTTTCCTCGTTTTCGCGTCGAACTCTACACCGTTTTTCAGATAGATTCCTGATTGCGGTGTCTCAAGCTCGACGAGAACCCAACGGATGCCGATTGAATCTACATCGCCTATGAGGAAGTCGGGGACATATTCACCACCAAGTCGTTTCTGTGGAAGGCAGTAACGTCTGTACCCGCCCAGCAGACTCGTCAGCAGATGTGGATTATCTTCCAGGAACTTCTGGATTGGTCGTTCATCAATGGCAGTTGCAATTATAGTCTCAAGTTCTTCGATATCATCTGCAGACGCAAAACTGTCTACGCTGAATTCAGAGAGATCTTGGGTCTTCACTACAGACCAACCGAAAGTAGTGCTTCGTCGTGCAGCTGAATTTTGAGCCTCACCGCGAGCTTTCGCGGCTACCTTCGAAAGGTCTTCTTTTCGCGCCACGATCGAAATGAGGTCAGGCCAGGCGCTGAACCCTTTCCCACCTCTAAAAAATACTCGACCTTCGTGACTAATCGTTGAGATTTCAGCGAGTTCACCATCCCGTGTTTCAACAATGTCCCCTGGCCGTGGTTTCAGTGCAACCAAACGTTCGCGACGTCGTATCAGGCGAAAATACTTGACCCATGCTTCAGCCTCTTCGTCGTTTTGTGGATCTGGGAGTGGATCCGAGCGTCGACGAAGGTTATTCAGCCGCTCCTCATATCGGTCAGTGAGGTTGTAGGACGGAGAAAGATCTAGTTCGGACGCGAGCGCTGTCCTGAGTCTAGCCGCTGCGATCAGCTTTGGTGTGTTAGCCGGAATCTCAATTGAGGCCTTCTTCGCCAGTTCGTGTTGCTTCTTTGTAGCTGTTGTAGTTGCCGCTGCAAGCGCTTGATCGGCATCACGCCAGTTGTTAAAGCTCATTGCTATTCAAACCTCTGCGGATGTAAACCGTTTAAATAAACACCACAGGCGATTCATTCGAAAATGGCTTGATCCGGATGTACGTTCGCTCCATCTTGCAAAGACCATGGCGGATTGCGTTAAGTTATTCTAGTGGAGAGAGCCGCGCCAAGCTGTTAACTTTCAACCAACTTCGCAATCCGAACTAAGCTCTGAGTTCGCGTGTCCATTGCTGATTAGGACCTGACCGTTTCAGTACGAAGCAAAAGGCTCCTTCCCTGACAAGACTTCATAGAGTTTTGACCCTTGCTCGGTCACCGAAGGTAGAGCGTTGACGCTTTCAAGAAACGGAGCGTGAGATTCTTTCAGCGCAAGAACAAGATCTGGATTCAGTTTCCAAGCTTCAACCATATCCGCTACGACGTCAGCAAATCGAGACATCGGGTAACTTATCTTTGCGCGAACCGCGAACAGCATTGACCGGTCCTCTGTTTGAGGTGCCAAATTGAGCGCACGGTTTGAGGTTTCAAAAGCCTCGTCTGAGCGATCGAGTTCAGTCAGCACGAGTGCCTTGTTAGCCAGTGTGTCGTATGCGTCAGGTCTAAGTTCGAGAACTCGATCATAAATTTCCAGCGCTTCATCAAATCGGCCGAGTCGGTACAGCGCTAGACCCTTTGAGTGGAGAGTTCCGACTTCTTGCGGTTCGATCTTTAGGGCGGCATCGAAGCATGGCAATGCATCCTCCGGACGTCCCAAGGTACTCAACGAAATGCCGCGATTCGTCAAAGCCATTCTATTGAGCGGATCTGCTTCGATCGCTTTCTCGTAGCTTTCAAGCGCCTCTTCCGGACGACCGAGATTATCAAGAGTGGCTCCGCGATTGTTCCACCCGATAACGTGATCACGGTGGTGCTTTAATCCATAATCGAAGTCTGTTAACGCCTCCTCGTATCGACCAAGAAGGCGAAGTACGCACCCACGATTAATGAATAGCTCATCTTTGTTTGGATCTCGTGACAATACGGAAGTGTAATCAGCCAGAGCATCCTCATTTCGGCCGGATATTTCCAGCGCCATACCACGGCACATCAGAGGATCTAATTCCTCAGGCCGAACGTCCAACGCGGCGGTAAAGCTGTTGATCGAGTCGTCATAAAGCCCAAGATTGTATTGACCCAATCCGCGGCCAAACAGCGATTCGTAATGTGCCGGCGTCGTCTTCAACACGGTGTCATACCCATTAATGCTTTCCCTATGTTGGCCGAGCGCTCCGAGAACGCCGCTTCTGTAATACAGCGCCTCTATGTCGTTCGGCTGCAAACTCAAAATCTCCTCATAGATTGTCAGCGCCTCTTCAAATCGCGTTAACGTCCTCAATGATTGCGCTTTTAGGCTTAAGGTGGAAAGTTGCGCAGGTGCCAAGGTCAAGGCGTTATCAAAACTGACCACAGCGTCGGAATGTCGTCCCAGCTCTTGAAGAACGATGCCTAAATCGTGATATGCCTCAGCCGAATGCGGTTTGAATTGCAGTGCTTTGAGGACCGTTCTTCGTGCTCGATCAGCCAACCGAAGCGCCTTGTTGCGGGGGAGACCGGCGGTTGCATCCAAAAGCTTCCCAGCATGAATGAGATTGGCTGTATGGAGCAACTCTGCAAATTCTAGCCTGGGCTGTTTCCGAAAAAGTCTTTCAAACTGACATACGCGCTCGTGCTCGCCCGCCCGTAATAAACCGGACACATCGACCGCTTTACCCTTCGGCCCATCGTATGCAATCACTGGAACGAGACTGCCTGGATACGCGTCGGTTAACGGCTCAAAAACAGCGCGAAGATCCGTACCTTCGATTTCAGTAATTTGCAGCTCATCTGCGGATTGTTCCGGTTCGCTCGCATCTTCCAAGCGGTTGCGCAGAAGCTGAACAACGCGGGCACTCAGGGGATAGTAAAACCGATTGGCATACTGAATTCGTGGAAGTCTCGTTCGGATAGTCAGGCGGACACCGGTTAAGGCCTGAATCGCAGAAAGCAACTCAGATTCAGTGTCAAAAGCGTCCAGCGCATGCACCGTTGTTTGATCGACTTTGACGTTGAAGGTTGTATTGAGGTGGCGCTTTTCTATCTTGCCATCGCTTGCGCGGATTAAGGTGTGATACGTGCTCTCACCAGGAATCTTAAGGACGAACGCCGTAACTTGCACGACTGTCTGAATCCCCAGAACCGGCTCCTCCTTGCCGTTTATGATCTGGCGCCAGCCTTCCGGTACGATTAGACTAACGTCATACTGGCCGGCTTTTGCTGGAATGACTCCCGCCTGCCACTGGTTCCAGATCAAATCTGCGACTGTGCCGCAAAAATCCCCTTTCGCGTCAAAGAAAATGAGTAGCTCGTCGGCACTTTCGGCACGTTCCAAGTTGTTCGTAACCGTTATTCCCTGAACCTGAGCTAAGTAGAAAACTTTCAGCTGAGAGGCTTTTGCCGTAATCGAGGCCAGACCATCTTCGGTAAGGCCAGTCAACGTCAACAACTGAAGATTCACCGGCCGGGCTCGATCTACGGCACCCGCTGTGTAGCCCGTCGAAGAAATGTAGATACCGTGTTCGTGGGGGATCCCAACGTCCGCGAGCTTGCCCACGAACTCGTCGATCTTTCCTACGCCGACTTTCTTCCCGAGGTTTTTGCACTCTATCGCGCGTTGAGGTGGACGAGTGACGACCTTGCCTTCAAGAAGAATATCTATCTCCCGTTTTCTTTTGGGATTGCGGTTAATAGGTGGAAGCTTTGCATTAGTGGTTACCTCATGAAAAGGCGAGCCATACATCCGAGCAGCAGTCTGTTCCAGCAGCCCACCTTTTTGAGTGCTCTGCTTTCCTTTTCGGGCGCGTTTACTTCTTCGTGAAGTTTGCTTTTTTCTTTTCTTCGTACTTACTGCCATCGAGCTATTGATCTATCCTGCGCTTTACGGCCTATTCTACGCGAACAGGGTGGCGCAAGCATCTCTTCACGTCTCGACTTCGCGCAGATCGCCGCTTAGCGTTACTATCAAATCCAACAGTTTTGTTAGGTATTTAGTAACTGAGTTCTCATGTGGATTGTGGGGATTGAATGATGAAAGACGCTCGTCTCTGGGAAGAGGAAGACATCCTAAATCTCATCAGCATTGGCGCAAGGGAAAGCTTGTTTCTGGAATTCAAGGCTTGTGAATCGCTTATCAACACCAACAGGAACAAAACGGAAATCTCAAAGGACATCTCATCATTCGCAAATTCAGCGGGTGGAACGATCGTGTACGGATTGATTGAGAATAAGAATACTCACGAAGCGGAGCGCATCGATGAAGGCTATGATCCCCGAGTTACGAGTGAGCTATGGCTTGAGGATGTCATCCAGTCGAATATCCAACGACGTATTGACGGTCTTCACATTAATGTCGTTACGTTGAAGGCGACTCATCCTGGAAAGGTTCTCTACGTTGTCACAATTCCCGAGAGCAAACGTGCGCCTCACATGGCAGCGGACTCTAGATTCTACAGGCGGTTTAATTTTCAGTCTGTTCCGATGCAAGAATATGAAGTGCGCGAACAGCTTCGCCGCGAAACATACCCGGGCAAAGACATTGTTGAAGCGTGGCGTGATGACGCTATCAATCCCTTGATTAGTGATCTGGAAAGTGAAGCGCTTTTCTTAAGAGCCGAACAGTGGACTTGGAATCGCCCCGATAGTGTTTTTGCAGGCCTCAAAGAGATTGGGAGGCCAGAATCGTTTTCCCCCAATGCAGAAGATTTCATTGAACGGCGCCCAGAAGTACAGGATCTGCTTGGTCGACATGATGCCGCCTTGACGGAACTTAATGAAGCAGGAAAAGCGTTATTCGAAAATGTTGCTAAGGGCTCTTTCATTCGCGAGGTGTTTGCTGCAGTCACTTCGGAAGAGTCTTTAGAAAAGCTTAAAGCTGACAACTTCAACAGATTCAAAGGAACGACCGCGGCGGAAATATATGCAGAGTTATTTAGTGCGGACAGACACGAACAGGAACGATTGGATTCGTTTGCCGAATGGGCAATGAACGGAGGAACGACAGCCAATGTCGATCCGTTCGTTGTTTTTTGGCGCACTTATGGTCACCAGTTTTGTAACGCGGTAACTTATAGCGATTACCGACCAAATGTCCAAAGAGCTCGCGAGAAATTATTAGAAATAGACCTGTGCATGCTGAGCGAACTAAAGAGGATCAGAAAAGAGTTGAGCGAACGTCACAATGTTCCGGTAAGAGCCCCACGATCCAGTATGGATGATCCATATACCGGTCTTGGATGGTAGCGAACTCTTACTAACTAATGGTGGAGCCGGCGACTTATCAACAGGGAACATGGTTAAAAAGAATACCGGAACAGACTACGAACTCATTAGTATGAAGATTTTCGAGGCGATTCTGAATCGCAAGGATGTTCATACGATTGAAGTGAGGCACGACGTTAGAATTAAGGGGAAGACCACGACTCATCAAATCGATGTTTTTTGGAAGTTCAATCAGGGCGACATCACCTATACAACTATTGTTCAAGCGAAAGATTGGGAACAGTTGGTGAACCAGGGGGAATTACTTAAATTCCAAAAGGTATTGGAAGACATCCCGCATCAGCCGCGTGGCGTCTTCGTTACGCGTACCGGGTATGACGAAGGTGCCCTTCGGGTTGCTTCAGCTCACGGAATTCAAACCTACGTTCTCCGGTCTAAAAAGAAGAGGGACTCCGCCCGTGAAGTGGTCGGCGAGATGGTATTCACTTTGTCGGATAGAAAGGAAACTGGATTTAAGATAATTGTGGATGAAACGTGGTTAAAGGCTGAGCTGGTGAAGCGAGGTCTGCCACGACCAGTATTTCAACAAATCACTTTCTTCCCCAAAGATCTTAACCTCTTCGATTTGGATGGAAATGTTGTAGGAAATCTTCAAGAAATAATCGACGCGAAATATCCATCTAAGGCGCTAAATGTTAAGGAGAGAAAGGTAGTTCACAAGTTCCAACAATCAACGTTCCTAAAGACCGGGCCCGAGGAGCTGCCAACATTAAAGATATTAGCGATTCACTTTACAATTTCTGCCAAAAAGGAAGTCTGGCGAACCCCCGCCATCAGCTCAGAAATAGTGGAGTTCATCTTGGAGAACGTCGCTGAAGGGACCGTCCAAAGATTCGACTACACGTTCAAGCCATTGTCATAAAAGGCTCTCAGTCGGACAACAGCGAAAGGTACGAGGTGCATAATGGCCACAACCTCAATAATTGTTGAACTACTGATAATCGGATTTTTTTGCATCATCTGGATAGTGCTCTTTAGTGTACGGTTGTCACTGGTAGATTTTGAGACCCTAAAACAACTCACTAACACCCTACAGTCTACTCCTGCATTATTGATAATCACCGCTCTGTCTTATCAGCTTGGCGTTGTGATGAATGGACTAAGCCATAAATTAACAAGGCGTTTTGGTCAGTCACGGTACAGAAATGAAATTAGTAAGACCGCACCATACGAGGCCATTAAAATGAAGGTGCGGCAAGAAGGCTCCGAGGAAATGAGCCGAACGATATCGTTGCATTTGAGTGTCGTTCGATTAACCAGGGCGGGTATTATCAACTTCTTACTGATTACGATAGCGATGTTTTCCTTCGGCGGGAGGATGGCATTCGCTGCGATGATTCCTCTATTCATTTTCCTTCTAAGCATTGTTGGATGGCGGGGTGCCTATCGAGGTTATTACCGAAGGATGGCGTATGCCTATCAGCAGCTATCTGGACTTCCTATTGATGACACCCTTTTTAGCGAGTGAAGAGAGTTGTCCAGACCCACTTGTGTGAATCCACCAGTTTGCTAGTCTAAATTCAAGCCCTAATCTGGGACTTAACCTTTTCGGAAACCGAATAAATGAACAGTAAACCCTTGCAATTAAGTTGGTCGCTTCGTAGCCCGCAAGGGCTTGGCCCTTATTGTTCCCCGATCGCTGGACCAAGGCGAGCGACCAGGGCAAGCAAGGAAACTGAGGGCCAACCAGCTAACACTACATCATTAAACTTGGACTGAAACTTTGAGGTCTCAACTATGGGATGGCATAGTCAATCGAAATCAGAGTCTTTCAGTTGTGGATAACGCTTCTTTATACGCTCTTTACTCAGTCTCGACTTGCGAATCATCGAGGTTGTTGGCAGCTTAGAATCTTCTTTAAGAGCATCAAATTCGCCCTCTGATATTGGTTTTCCATCAACTGCTTCTTTGTACTTTCGACGGAAAATCTCACCAACAGTGAGGCTTTCGCCAGGATACTTAAAACTCGTAGCCTTTGCCTTAAGGATCTCCAACGGCAAAGACGGGTTAAGGACACCTGAAAGTTCCTGCCATATTTCGTAGACGATTGAATTCGGATTTTCGGGTGGCGCGCTGTCTCGTTCCGCCAGAACCTTGATTTGTTCTTCCTTACTTAATTGGTCCCAGTTTGTGGATAGCGAGTTTAAGTCTGCTTTGAGAATGTCCCCATCGACAAAGCGCTGATATGGTTGCAAAAGAGCGGGAACCAGTCTTATGAACTTATCGTCCTTTGACGCGAATATCTGAGTGTGCGGCAGATAGAAACAATACTCTAAGTCTTTTCTGTCATTCTTATCCGGCTTGAACAGTTCACGATTTGTTAAGCCCAATGTCCAGAGGAAGCTCGCTCGAAGGCAAAAGAAAACGTAAGGTGCAAAGTCCTTGAACATCGTTCGGCCTTCTTTACACCATCGCAACGTAGCCTTGTTTATCAAAGCGACCGGCATGTTGAACTGCCATCGCACAATATCAAACAAGCGAGCTTGAAGTTTTCCTTCACTTAAGAGTTTGTCAACCGTTGAGATAAGTTCTTCGTCGGATCGTGGAGGCGAGAAGGAAAGGCCCGCCTTAGCAATATTATCCAGGAACAGTTTTGGGTTAAGCGGTCGCTCCATCCGCTCTCTAAACTTTTTCGCCCACGTTTTTTCTTGCTCAGAGAATTCACCACGTTCCCATCTTGCAATCACTTCATCTTCAGCCGGTGTCTCAACAATCGTTGTCAGCGAACCGCTTTCAGAACGGACTACCGTTTCTCTGGCGGGGAAAAACTTTCCTTCCATCGCGACTTCTTCACCCAGAAGTGAGTGTTCGACGATTTCCCGATAGTCCATTGCGAGGCCGCGATTACCACTGATTCTGTAGCTGTTGGAGATAATGTGACCAATTGCTTTTTTCTTGATTGGGTCTTTAGTTAAGTCAGCGAGTATTTCTTCTTTCAAGATAGGAGGCACGATTTGAAAAAAGTGACGGTCAAGTGAATCAACCTCAAAATTATTGAGTTTGACCACAACTGATTTATCTAAAATGATTCGCAATCCTCTCATAACTTAAAAGCCAAAAGGCCGGTTGTGAGCCGGCCTTCATTCCCACCATTGACAGCCGACTCACCCAAACAAGCCGGATGCGAACTGACCCTTAGAGTTACGGTACTGACCCACGTTGTCGTCCCAAGTATTCGCGCTCGCAACGAGGAGACCTGCTAAACCTACCAATCCTCCAACAAGTATTGTCCCCCAAGGAATCGAAATGGGAGCTTGTACCGGTTGAGGAACGACAGTCACCTTTGGTTCCAATATTGCCGCGATTCGACTAAGGATTTCATCAGCCGTTGGCCGACGGTCCCGTGTCATCCGGGTCATGCTGTTCAGAAGAAGTTGCAATTCAATCGGAACGTCACTCGGATAAGCGCCGCCTTCTCTGTCACCGGTCAAGAGTTCATTGATTGTGCGGGCCAGGGAAAAAATGTCTGACGCAGCATTGTAGCCGTTAATCTCCGCGACCGGGTCAATGTATCCCTTAGTGCCGTGCGGTGAATGCGTCATCGGCCCTGATGGATTGTCAATTCTTTGTGCAAATCCGAAATCGCTTATCTTGACGAATAACCGGCCATTGGCATCCTTAAAAAGTAAGAGGTTGCCTGGCTTGATATCGCGATGCCAATCACCCCGAGCGTGAATTGGGCTAAGCGCGCGAACGACATGCCTCATCCATCTAGCGATGTGCTTCCAGTTGACTCGATTGGCAATGTACTTATGGAGTGAGCCTAGTTCGGAAAACTCTAAAACTAGAAATGGCGCAGCGCATTCCAGATTCGAATCCAACAGGTCAATCACGTAAGGGTTGTTCCGGTAGACTTGGAGCATGTCCCTTTCGCGCCTAAAGCGCCTGAGATTGTCAGGGGTACAGTTCCGAAGGATTTTTACTGCTACGACCCTATTTAAGAGCGTGTCTAGTGCCCTGTAAACATCTGAGTAGCCGCCGCCATCAATCGGCGGTTCGAAAAGCTTGTATCTTTCCAACATCGCACAACCTCATACCGAATTTGGGGGAAAATACTATAGCAGCAACATATTGGGGTTACCAGAAAATTTTGCGCAGCCTGTGGATAAATGCCCTGAGTGCTCTGTGGGCTTGCTAGAGGGGGAACATAGATTTCTGGGGACCTTAACAATTGAAGAACCGCGTCGTAGACTTGGACCATGAAACAGCGCTGGTGGATTCTTTGGGGAGTATTGGCTGGTTTTTCAATCGTAGCGTTAGTCAGAAGTCAGAGAGTTTGGAGGAGTAAACAGATGGATCAAGAGGGGGACATGATGGGCTTTGGTAGTCAAAACGATTGGGAGCAATTCAATCGAGAATTCCCTGTCTTTGTAAAAAGCTATGCAGCCTTAGAAACGCTTCGCGACAAAATCTTTACAAGGACTGGAGTTGGCAATCAGGCGGACCGCGTGGTGTTCGGGTTAGGACGAATTTGCTCAGAGGACTTTCAGCAAGCGATCAACCTTTGTGGAAATGGTTTTGGAATAGGGGCATTGCAAATGGTTCGCGGGATGTATGAACGGCAAGTGACGGCCGCATACTTGTCAAAGTTCCCTGCAGAGGTAGACGCCTTCATAAACTATCATTTCGTTCATCAGCGCAAAGCGATGAACCACCTCAAGGAGGCTTATCGCGGTGATGCGGCGGGATTGGAGAAAATTATCCCTAAAGAGCGGCAAGAAGAAATTGAGCAAGAGTTCAGAAACGTTGAAACGGCTTTTACCGAAATAACATGCGACACATGTGGCAGAACACGAATAATGATGTCGTGGTCAAAGCATCACACAGGAGTGTTGGCGCGGAAGGGAGTGCAGGACCTTCATCTACTTTACTACTATCAGTATTTTCGGCCTACGCTCTATTCACACAGCACAGTTTCATCTCTCTTGGCTCGTATGGTGCTCAATGAGCGTGGCGAGATTTCGTTTGAAGCTAATGGTCAACGAGAACGTGTTGGCGAGGCTCTTGTTGGCGCGCATAATCTTCTGTTGAATGTTTTTGATTTGCAGAACAAACATTTCAACTTAGGACTTCAAGACGACATTGACCACTGCTTTGAAGACTACAAGGCATGTTGGGTCCGTCCTAGCGGTGACCAGTCACGTGACTAAGGAGAGAAAACTGTTGATGAGTCTCTTGGCCCATCTCAACTCTCATTCTTGATAACAGTTGTTCCAAATCCAAGAGCTTTACGGAACACAACTGCCCTGATGGAGGATTGGCTTGATTCGATTTTTGGAAGGAACTGATGAAGACGGGTTGGGGATTCCGTATCCTTCCACTGACGACCCCGACAGCAAGAATGTCGGGTACCTTGACTTAAAAGCCAACCGGTCCAGTATCGACTTAGTGTATGAGCTTAACAGTTGGCCCGAGCTCAAGAGTCTTGTTAGAGGAATTAATAGTGAGGAAAGTTTCTTTCGGACTTTGCGTTGCGATGCCTGGTTCGTCGAGGTAACCGGGCACGCGATATTTGAAAAGCTGGCCATTGGGTACATCACGATCGCCTTTGAAATTCTTGAATACAACCTGTCAAAGGATTGTTTCAATGAACTAAGAAAGCGATTCATGAGATTTGCTTCCCAAGTGCCCGAATGGTCTGAGACAACGATTCATTTCAAGCACATTCCTACGTCGTACAACGATCATGGGATTAACCGCGCATGGAGTGAAGATATAGAGATCCATGGATTCGGCAGAGTTGAGCAGGAAGCGAAAGACGCATTCCTCCAAGGGCTGATACCGGTTGGAGAATTCCTTTTGAAAGAGTGTTTGAGCTATCCGCAAGAGCTAAAGAAAGGCCGTAAGACGATCAGTTAATGTCTTCGCAATGACGCAAAATCTGCTTCGATTGTTCACGTCAATGATCATGCGCTCGGATTCCCTATGGGAAATTCTGTAAATTCTGCAAGGCTTGGTTAATTGCAGATTGCACCTGGTGGGCCTCGCTGGTCCTGGTTCTGGTGCCGGCGTGCACGACGAATTGATGTCGCGTTGGACATCGACGTTCCTGCCTGAAGGATGATTCGGCCCATTTAACTCTACGAACAAGAAACTCCTCACGAGACTCCACACACTTCCTTAGGGTGTAAGCAGTTTCCGGAAGCTTATCGAGATGTTGTTCAATCCAGGAGCGATGCTCTATGTGTCGGATTATTTCTTCCTTCGAAACTCTTACCGGCCGGCCTTTTTGATTCTTGATTTGAGCGGTGATTCTCTCGATGTCCTTGGGAAACTTTTGATCCCAAGTTCCCCAGGAAACTCGGATCGGCTCTGGCTTTTTCGTTTTTGCCGGCGGCATATTCTGGGCTAACCATTCGGGATCATGTCTGGACAACCAGTAATAGGTATATGAAGCCAACGGAATTAGCTCGTTTCGAGTGGCCTTGGGGTTTTGGTTGAGGAGGCTAAGCCAATGTTCCCGCCGTGACTCCATGGCACGATCGAATGTCTCCAGGGTTTTCGCATACTTCGTGAGAACTTCTTCACTCGTTGGCCTGGCCCAACGACCTTGTCGTGGAAAAGAAAGCCCGAGTCTGATGGCATGCCTCCGAAGGGTAAACGGAATCAGATCCAGCCCCTTTCCTAACTCTGTAAGTGTGACAGTCGGATCATTCCACTGATCCCTAAGATTTTTCTCCCAAACAGAGCCATAGGCGGTAACTCGATCCAAGCGTAGTCTATCTGCATCGCAAGTATCGGGTCCCACGCGAAGGTATCTGAAGCCGCAGTCGCAGGAGAAGGAGCCAATAGGGCGTCCTTTATTATGCTTTTGACCGCTGGTGATTCGACATGACTTGATTGTGCGTTTCTGAAAATGTGAAGCGCTACGATTTAAGCAAGGCCATGGACCATCACCGAACGGCTTGTACTCTTCGAATCCGCAAAACATCTGTTCAACTGAGAGCCCTAAGAATCTCATCAACAGCAAGTGTCTGAGTGGTGGCTGTATTTCGAGCTCGCGATTTTGTCTGAATAATTTGAGTAACCAAGGTTGGTTGCGATCTCCAATGTCGCTCTGAAGGCTTTGCAACAGACCGGTTGAATAGAACTTTACGAACTGCTTGATCAATTCGGAGTGTTTGATCCGTCCATTGGGGTAAGCGAATCCAAGTTTGAGCAACTGGTTCCAATACCGATTGCGAAGTACAGACTTACTCGGAGGCACTCCGCGCCAACCCAGCAACCATTGGGCCTCTATCGCTAGGGCAAGTAAGAGTTCCTCGTACTGATCGTTCGGCTTTATCCGTCTGGCCTTGCGGTCATCAATTGATAACTCAGCAGACAAAAATACTGTAATACTATCGCGCTCTCTCCACCCAGCCGTGCTCAATTCAAGAAAGACAGCATGATCTGGACAGACCTCAATCCCCGGAAGTTGGTGAACTCTGTGCCAGTATGCTTCACGATAAGCCTTGCGGTCCGCCAATACGCAGTCGGGGCAAAAACGCAATTTGCTCGGAACACGAAGGCGGCCTGCATTGATTCCCAGGCGAGAATGAATTCGATTTTCCTTATCGCCTGCCATTTCTTTGCGAATGACTCGTGTTCGCTCGGCAGAGATGAACGGTGAATAGAATCTCAACAGTGTGCGATCGTCGATCAACTTATCAACGGTGTACTGATGTCCGGCCGGTAAGACTGAAATGAGATGGGCCAATCGATTTGGAAAACCTACATTCGCAATACGATTTCCGAACAACTCACGGCCAACGGCCGCGACATTCGCATAATCTGAGCGATCGCCGAACCGTGCGCAGGCGCTATATAGCAATTCATCAGGATGGGGATCGGTGAAAAATCCAATCATAATTTCGAAAGTTTCTGTTCAGTTTTATTGAGTTATCGAACGAATTCAGATGTTGAGCGAATATGACCAGCTTGTTGAAGAGCTTCATAAGCTGCCGGGCCACTTCCGGTTGACTCAACGATAGTTGGCAAGCTGGTGCCGGCTGGTTTTTCATCAGCCTCTTTTGATTCAGCGGTTGAGGTAATTGACGGTTTTGTTGCGCGGCTTGCTTTGGAACCCGATTGTGGGGCCAAGCTAGATGAAGCACTCGAAGAACTTTGAAGTGTTGCGTGAATCTCTGGCTCAGACGCAATCTTTCCGGTGGCTGTTATTTGACTCGATCCTTTACCCTCAAATGGGGCCAGATACTCCTTCAGGGCGTGAGGATAAACGTCGTCCCAGCGCGCCAAACTCCCCTTATTGTTATGTTTCATCGCAGTTAGAACCTCTCTCAGCATGGCAAACTTGTCCCTGGCGACTGAGCGAATGATGCTTGCATTTACAATTTCCTTTCCCGTATCTATCGCCCTTTCTTGAGCGAACTTATAGATCTTCACTGCAAGATCTGTGATTCCTTGACTCTCTTCGTAAAGCACATCGCTTAGTCGTTTAGGTTGAGACGGCTGCTTGTTGATTGTTTCGGTGATTGATGG
>Ga0068869_100000303_pt1 | contig 26323 bp, 16 predicted proteins | sample KBSMisM52_FD_64676 | JGI IMG/M metagenome (GOLD analysis project Ga0068869, IMG submission 64676) | Miscanthus rhizosphere microbial communities from Kellogg Biological Station, Michigan, USA - KBS Miscanthus M5-2 | ecosystem: Host-associated > Plants > Roots > Rhizosphere > Soil ... | reverse complement strand
ATTCTGCAATGTATACACCGACTTAGTACTCGCGTCCTCGTCTCTAAGATAGTCCTCCTGTTCAGGCCTTAGCAGGCTGCGCCGGCGGCGTTTTCACCAACACTAACTTAGTCACTGCAACGAGGTTCTGGTCGAGTCAAATCCGGAGGTTGAAGCTCGATGCCTTTCACTCATGACATCTTCATCAGTTACGGACACCTTGATGACGTCAGCCCTTTCGGACAGGACAAGGGCTGGATAGATCTGCTTCACGAGCGACTTTTGGTTTTAGTGGGACAGGCGCTCGGCTACGAACCTGTCATTTGGCGAGACGGCCATGATTTACAAGGCAATGATCGACTTGACGGTGCACTCAGTGAAGGAGTCACCAGCTCGCTCCTGCTTGTCCCCGTTATCACTCCGCGTTATGTCCAGTCTGACTGGTGCAACCGCGAGATGGACGCGTTTCACGCGGCCGAGCCTCCCGCGCGCGCGGCCGGTCCGGAATTCCGTTCGCGAGTTTTCAAAGTCATAAAAACTCCACTGCCAAAGCACCTCAAAAAACTGGAGCCGGTGCAGATCAGAGATCTGATCGGCTTCCCCTTCTACGCTGAGGATGAATCCAGTGGCCTGATGACTGAGTTCAGTACCGACTCGACTGACAAGCCCTACTGGCGGATGCTGAACCGGCTCGTTGCCGACATCACAAAAGCGCTTATCGAGCTGAAGCATCCGGAAGCAAAACAAACCGGACCGCTTGATGCCTCGAAGTTAAGCGCCCCGGCTTCCGCTAACCCGTCCACTCTAAAGTCTAACGGCGCAGGCTCTTCGCAGCCGTCGAAATTTGTTTACCTGGCCGAGTCTACATCCGATTTGGCGGACGCGCGCGAGCTGGTGCGCGACGAACTGCGGCAACGCGGCTACGGCGTATTGCCTGAACAGAAACTGCCTCTGGAAGAAGTTAAGAAAACTGAGAACACCATTCGCGCCGCTCTTGCTCGTTGCGCGCTTTCGGTTCATCTGGTGGGCACACGCTATGGTTCCACACCCGAAGATGATGCGCGCTCTGCTGTCCGACTCCAGGAACAGCTCGCCGCCGAACATGGCGCTAAAACTCCGGAGTTTCTGCGTTTGCTTTGGATGCCGCCGGGACTAATGACCGATGCATTGCCAATCAGCGATGAGCGCCAGACGTCTTTCGTCAGCGAACTTCAGAAGCGCATCACGGCAGGAGCAGAACTTTTGCAAACGAGCGTGGAGGACTTGAAAACACGGATTGTCGAAAAACTTAATCCGCCGGCGGCAACGGCTGCTCGTCGCGGCGAGCAAACGAAACTCAAGCAGGTTTACCTGATCTGTGAGAACCGCGATCGATCATTAATCCGCCCTATCAAAGAGTATCTCTTCAAACAGAATCTGGAAGTGATCACCTGGCTCGATCAGCAAGGCTCCGATACGCTCATGGACTATCACCGCAAGAACCTCAGAGAGTGTGACGCGGCCCTGGTCTACTTCGGCAGCGGCGATGAACCATGGGTCCGCAAGAATCTCGAGGACCTGCAGAAGGCTTACGGCTACGGGCGCGAAGACGATTGGCTCGCCAATGCCGTGTACGTCGGCGCACCGCCCTCCGAACAGAAGGAAGATTTTCTAACCCATCTGGTTCCCTATGTCATACGCAACTTCAGCTCATTCGATCCTAACGACTTGCGCGATTTTGTTAGTGCTGTGCAGGCCTCGGCAGGAGGTTCAAAATGATCGAGGCGAAAGAACTCAACAATCCGTTCCCCGGCCTGCGTCCTTTCGAGACAGAAGAGTATGGCCTGTTCTTTGGTCGTGAAGGACAATCGGACGCGCTCATCGAACGGCTTCAGCGTTCACACTTTCTGGCGGTCGTGGGCACCTCGGGTAGCGGCAAGTCGTCACTGGTTCGCGCCGGACTATTGCCGGCCCTACGAGGAGGCATGATGGCCGGAGCAGGCTCCGGCTGGCGGATCGCCATCCTGAGACCGGGCAACGATCCCATTGGCAACCTTGCAGCCGCCCTGGCGCAGAAGGACGTACTACTTGAAGCGGGTGGAAGTTTGCCACCCGCAGAAGCCGAGGCCGTGATCGATGCGACCCTGCGGCGTGGCTCGTTGGGTTTGGTCGATGCGGCCAGGCAAGCGCGACTTCAAGAACATGAGAAGCTGCTGATAGTCGTCGATCAGTTTGAAGAGTTATTCCGTTTCCGCGCGGCGCGATCTCTTTCCAGTACCGACGATGACGCGTCAACCTTCGTCAAACTTCTGCTCGAAGCTTCTCAGCAACGCGAGCTTTCGATCTACGTTGTTCCTACCATGCGGTCCGACTTTCTCGGCGATTGCGCTCAATTTCAGGGACTACCGGAAGCGATTAACGACGGTCAGTATTTAATCCCGCGCATGACTCGCGACGAGCGACGCTTCGCGATCACCGGCCCCATCGGGGTGAAGCGCTGCAAGATTACGGAACCGCTGGTGAACCGTTTGATGAACGACGTCGGCGACAACCCGGATCAGCTTCCGATCCTTCAGCATGCACTCATGCGCACCTGGGATTATTGGGCGTTGCACCGGCGCGACCGCGAACCAATTGGTCTTGAGCACTACGAAGCGGTTGGCACCATGTCTGAGGCGCTGTCGAGACATGCCGATGAAGCCTTTGCTGAATTGCCGGATCAACGCAGCCGGCAAGTGGCTGAAGCGACATTCAAAGCCTTGACTGAACGCGGTGCAGACAATCGCGAACTGCGCCGCCCAACTTGCCTGAGAGATATCTGCGCCATCGCAAACGCGAGCGCAACGGAAGTATCTGCGGTGGTTGAAGTTTTTCGCGCCGCTGGTCGCTCGTTTCTGATGCCGCCGGCCGGAACTCCACTCGAGCCTGAAACCGTAATCGATATTTCGCACGAGAGTTTGATCAGAAATTGGGAAAGGTTGAAAGCCTGGGCGCGAGATGAGGCCGAAGCGGCACGTATCTACCGTCGCCTCGCCGGCGCTGCAGCGGACTACCGCGCCGGCATAGGTGGCCTGTTGGACGAAGTGACCTTGCGCTACGCGCTGAAGTGGCGCGAGCGGTATCAACCAAATCAGGCCTGGGGTGTGCGCTATCACCCGGAGTTTAATGAATCAATCGCTTACCTCGAAGAGAGTCTGGCCGCCAGCAACGTCGCCCAGGCCGAGCGCGAACGACAGCAGCAGGAACAGATCGAGCGTGAGCGTCGCGAACTCGAGCAGGCACAACTCTACGCTAAGCAGCAACACCAGACCGCGCTTCGCTTGCGTGTCCTCGTTAGGTCGCTCGGGATAATTAGTATCGTTGCTTTTCTTGCGGTGGTGGCCACCGTCGTTATGGCCTGGCGCGTAAATAATGCAAAGAAAGGCGTCGAGGCGGCGCGGCAAAAGTTACAAAAGAGTCGCACCGCCTTGACGCTGATTCAGAGCTATGAGATGGAGCAGGCAGAGAAGGAACTGGATGAGTTTTACAAGCTGACGCTGAACGACGAAGAAGGGCACGAAAACAAAGCGTGGGTCCTCTACGAACTCGGCGACCTGAATCGCAGACTTGAGCGTCACGATCAAGCCGCGGCCTTTTTCGAGTCGGCGCTGCAGACCGAGATGATGATTCATGGCAAGCTGGGACTCGACTCCATCGGCACGCTCGACAGTCTCGCGCACTCGCTCGTGGACGAGGGCAGCTATGCAGCCGCAGTGTTGCGCCACGAACAATTGGCCGATCTGCTCAATAGTGTTGCCGACCAGAAGGGCAAATACTTCAGGCTGAACACCGCCAACGTCCACCAGGACCTTGCCAATCTTTATATCAAGCAGGCCAGGGCCGAGAACAAAGAGACTTTTCCGGATCTGCCGGAAAATGATCCGCGCATTCTCGAGGTTCCCGATTCAGTTCGCGATAAGGCCAGGGCCGAATACCGTAAAGCCGTGACCATCTGGGAGCAGGTGCTTACAGAAGAACCTGAGGTGCTGGCGGAGAGATATATGGAGGGTGCGACCTTCTTGAGCGAGAGTCTCGGCCCAGGAGATCCCCAGGACCGCGAAATCGCCGCTCGCTGGCTCAGCAAGCGTGCAAGCCTGGAGCGTAACATCACCACTCCGTTCGCACGTAAGCCCATCGGTCCGCCAAATCCCGGCGGCGACTCCGCCATTAACGTGCCGCTCGCGGCCCAGGGAAAAGGCTACTTCATCTTCAACTACAACGCGGCCCGCGCCTATGGTCGTCCTGAACTCATCAACCTGATTACATCCCTCGCCGCGGCCTGGTCTGCCAGACATCCAAATACCCAACTCGTAATCGGCGACCTGAGCCAATCTGGCGGCGGCCCTTTGCCGCCACACGGTGGCGATCACCAGGACGGGCGTGAGGTTGATATCTGGCCGGTGTCAAACACGGGCGCTAGCGAACCGACCAACATCTTCTCGCCTAACTACTCGCGCGACCTGACAACGGAGTTAATAAAACTCATCCAGCAAACAAACCCGAACGCCGTCGTCTATTTCGACGATGAAGAGCTTGTTGCCGCCGGGTTGGTGCGCGCTACCCTTGATCACAGCAACCATATGCACGTCATCCTGCCGTGAGTTGAGCTCCGAGGTAGATTTGTTAACGGCAGGGTTCGCCTGGTCCACTTGGTCTGAAAGCGCAAAGGCGCGAAAAGTAACAGCCTGGGGCAGCGCCCCAGGATCCGTGCCCGCAACTCCGTTGAGCGCTGATCCGATGCGGAACCGCGAGCGGTAGCGAGCGGATACCAGGGTCAACAAAGAATAGCGGGCGGCTTCACCATCGAGTGATTGCATCCGCTCGCTACCGCTCGCGGTTCTGCATCATTTGTACCTCAAACTTGAATCGACCTTATTCAAAAGTGGCTGGTCATTCCCTTACCGCGCCTTCTGCACACGCGAAGGGGGAATTCTGTTATGGCGGAGGGGAATCTTGCTATGCCAAAGGGGAAATGCGAAAAGCCTCAGCACTTTCGCGAAAACCCCAAGCGCGTCTGTTTTGCCGTTTCACTTTAAGGTAAACACAGAGGGCAAGGCGCCCGCTATCGCTGAGCAGACTCGCCGTCCATGACACCAGTCTGATTTTCGGCTAGTGTATTCCCCTACATTTCAATGCCGTCAATGAACACGAGTTATCGGGTAATCAAAACTGAGGAAGAACTGCGCAAAGCAGTTGAGCTGTTAGCGACTCACCAGGTAATCGGTCTCGACACCGAAACCACCGAGCTTGATCCCTACTATGGCCGGCTGCGACTGATCCAGTTGGCGACGCCGTCGGGCGTTCATGTCGTTGACGTTGACGCGTTTCGAAACGGCGATCCAAAGCAGAATCCCGCGCTCGCGTCGTTACGCGATCTGCTGGCAGCCCCTCGTCCCATCAAAATCCTGCACAACGCGAAGTTTGACGCGAAATTCATTAAGCACACACTGGGAACAGACCTCGGCGGGATCTTCGATACGCTGCTCGCGAGTCAACTGCTCGGAGCCGGAGACATTGAAGAGCGGCATGGCCTCGAAGCGGTAGCCTCGCGTTATCTCAGTGAGGCGGTCGATAAAACCGAACGGCTCAGCAACTGGAACCTTGAACTGTCTGAATCTCAACTTGAGTATGCCGCACGCGATGCCGCGGTGTTGCTGCCGCTCAGAGAAAAACTGATCGAGCGTTTGAAGGCGGATTCGCTTATCGATTGCGCGCGCCTGGAATTCGACTGCGTGATGACTGTCGCCGATATGGAGCTGACCGGTTTTTATATGCACAAGGATCGTTGGCTGGAACAGTTGGCGATAGTTGAAAAGCGAAGGACCCAGCTGGCTGAAGATTTGCAATCCGTGCTGGCGGAAGAGTCGTCGCAGGGAACACTCTTTGGCGGGCCGCAACGTGATGACATCAATCTGGATTCACATCAGCAACTTACACAGGCGTTGGAGCGCCTGGGCATTCCGGTTCCGGATTCAACCCGCAATTGGAAACTGCAGCCCCTCGCGCTTGAGTATCCTATCATCGCTACGCTGCTTGAATACCGCACGGTGCAGAAGGCGCTGACAAGTTACGGGCAGAACATGATCGAGTTGATCAATCCCACCACGCACCGTTTACATGCTGACTTCCGCCAGATCGGAGCGCCCACCGGCAGGTTTGCCTGCACCAATCCGAATATTCAACAGGTGCCGCACGCGGTGGAATACCGGCGCTGTTTTTCCGGTCACCCGCAAGGCAGAAAACTTGTGATCGCCGACTACTCGCAGATTGAGTTGCGAATCCTCGCCGAGTTTTCCGGCGATCAGGCTTTCATTAACGCCTTTAGATCTGGAGCCGATCTGCATCGCGTAACCGCTGCGGAGGTTTTCAATGTCTCTCTGGATCAGGTGAGCCGTGAGCAGCGTGATTTTGCCAAGCGTTTGAACTTCGGAGTGGTTTACGGCATCGGCGCGCAACGCTTCTCGATAATGACCGGCTTGGGCTTGCCCGAGGCTGAAGGCGTCTTGAAGAAATACTTCGCGACTTACCGTCAGCTCGATACTTATTTGCACGAAGCAGCAAATCGCGCCGTACGTGAACGTCAGGCTAGAACCGGATCGGGTCGCCTGGTTCGCTTTCGTTACGACGAACAAGATCGTCAGCAGATTTCAATGACTAAGCGAAACGGCAAGAACACGCCGATCCAGGGTACCAGCGCCGACATACTAAAACGCGCGCTGCGCTTGCTGAAGGATGAGCTGCGCGGCACCAACGCGCAGATCGTGAATATCATTCACGACGAAATTGTAGTGGAGGCAGACGCCGGCGAAGCCGAAGACGTGGCGGTGAAAGTTGAACGGGCGATGGTAACGGCTGGCGAGGAATACGTGAAGACGGTGCCGGTGAAAGTCGAGACCGAGATCGCTGATGAATGGGTGAAGTAGAATTGATGACCGCGGAATTGAAGTGAGGTCAGTACCACCACGCGGTAGCGGGTGGGTCGTGGTTTCGGAGTCGCTGCTAAAGATCAATGCATAGACATGGAAATCGATTGAATGCGATCGAAACCCACCCGCTACCGCGTGGTGGTACTGACCTCATCTCACCCATGAATGGCAATGGCCTCATAATAAGACCTGAATGGCATCTGTGAAAGGCCGGCGTCATCTCCAACAGCCTGCTTGACACCCCGCGCAGCGCCCAATAGTCTTGCCTGCTTGGATTTCGTGACAGCTTTTCGTCTAGAGAGCCTCAAGGAAAAACGGATTACATGATCAAGGAACAAATTATTGCTGCGATTACAGCCAAGCGCGCTCACGTCGGAGTTGTCGGCTTAGGCTATGTTGGGTTGCCGTTGCTTACTGAGTTTGCCGGCAGCGGTTTTCAGGCTACCGGGTTTGAAGTTGACGAAAATAAAGCTGCTCAAATCAATGCCGGAGAGTCTTACATCGGCGATGTAAACTCTTCATTAATCAAAGACCACGTTGCCGGCAAGCGTCTGCGGGCCACCACCGATTTCGATCATCTGAAAGACTGCGATGCCATCATCATCTGCGTGCCGACGCCGCTACGAAAGACGAAGGAGCCGGACGTTTCCTACATTCTGGCTGCCGCTGAAGAGATCAAGCAGCGATTGCATCAGGGGCAGTTGATCATTCTCGAGTCAACTACTTATCCGGGCACAACGGACGAGGTCCTGCTACCGATGTTTGAGGAGACCGGACTGAAGCTCGACACCGATTTCCTTTTGGCGTTTTCACCGGAGCGAGTTGATCCTGGTAATCCTGATTTTCAGACTCACAATATTCCCAAGGTTGTCGGCGGCGTTACCGGAGACTCCACCGAAGCTGCCGCCCATCTCTATTCGCAAATTGTTAAAGAAGTTCATGCCGTCAGTTCCGCGCGCGTTGCCGAAACTGCCAAGCTTTTGGAGAACACGTTTCGCGCGGTGAACATCGGGATGGCTAATGAGATGGCGCGACTTTGTTATGCGCTGAACATCGATACCTGGGAGGTGATTCGCGCGGCGGCCACCAAGCCGTTTGGATTCATGCCGTTTTATCCCGGGCCCGGAATCGGCGGCCATTGCATCCCACTCGATCCGCATTACCTGTCGTGGAAGGCCCGCCAGCACGGCTTTGATTCGCGCTTCATCGGTCTGGCCGAGGAAGTGAATTCGCGGATGCCGGAACACGTGGTGCAGTTGGTCGCTGACGGTCTCAACGATGAAAGCAAAGCGATGAAGGGTTCGCGAATTCTTTTACTCGGAGTGGCTTACAAGAAAGACATCGACGACGTACGCGAGAGCCCGGCGCTCTCGATCATTGATCGACTCCGCGCGCGGGGGGCGGCGGTGAGTTACCATGATCCCTTTGTGAAGGAAGTCCATTTTGACGACGCCCACACCGAAGGCGGCGGTGAGCCGCTCTCGTCGGTGTCGTTGACTGATGAAGAACTGCGCGCCAGTGACTGCGTGGTAATTGTCACCGACCATAGCGAGACTGACTACCAACGAGTTTGCAAACTCAGTTCGCTGATTGTGGATACGCGGAATGCGCTTAACGGCGAGGTCAGACGCGACAGCAGCGCCCGGATAATCCGGCTTTAAGACGTTTCGAGTTTCGAGTTTCTAGTTCCGAGTTTAAGGCGGAGTCTAACTCGAAACTCGAAACTCGAAACTCGAACATGATCAAAGTAATCAACGTTGTCGGCGCGCGGCCTAACTTCATGAAGGTCGCCCCGATTGTAGAAGCGATGAAGCGGCGTGAACGAGAGTTTACGCCGCTAGTTGTTCATACCGGCCAACATTACGATGCGGCCATGTCTGACGCTTTCTTCAACGATCTCGATTTGCCACAACCCGACGTTTACCTGGGAGTAGGCTCCGCTTCACATGCCGCACAGACCGCTCGAGTAATGGAGCAATTCGAGCCGGTCGTGATCAGGGAAAAGCCTGACTGGGTGTTGGTTGTTGGAGATGTCAATTCCACGCTCGCATGCGCTCTGGTTTGCGTGAAGCTGGGCGTAAAGGTTGCGCATGTCGAGGCTGGATTGCGTAGCCGGGACCGTACGATGCCGGAAGAAATCAATCGCTTACTGACAGATCAGATTGCGGACCTGCTCTTCACTCCATCAGCCGACGCAAACGAAAACCTGGTAGCAGAAGGAATTCCAGTCGAACGGATACGGCTGGTCGGCAACGTGATGATCGATTCTCTTTACAAACACCTGGAACGCTCGCGGCAGTCACGAATCAAAGACGCTCTCGATTTAAACGAGAAACGTTATGCGGTGCTGACTTTGCACCGGCCGTCGAACGTCGACGACCCGCTGACCTTCGGAAGAATCCTCGACGCGCTCGAGAAGATTAGTGAACAGCTTCCCATCGTTTTTCCAGTTCATCCGCGTACCAGAAAAACTATTGCTGAACTTGGTTTCGCCGAGCGAGTGAAGAGAATTCCGGGATTGCGATTGGTAGAGCCGCTTGGGTATTTTGATTTTCTAAACTTGTATAGCGACGCCAAACTGGTGCTGACTGATTCCGGTGGCATTCAGGAAGAGACCAGCGTGCTCGGCGTTCCCTGTATTACGCTGCGCGAAAATACTGAGCGGCCGATTACGGTTACGATCGGAACGAACACAATCGCCGGCACCGATACGGACAAGATCGTTGCTGCGGCATTTGCGGCGCTCAAACAGAAAACGAGACCGAAAGTGACTATTCCTCTCTGGGATGGACACGCGGCTGAGCGTATTCTCGCGGAGCTCTCTTAAGAGAGCGGGCCGCACTGAAATGCTCAACAGCCCGCGATAGCGGGCGACAGCATAAAGCCCAGGGTGGAGCGAAGCGAAACCCTGGGTAATAAAGCAAGAATGTTTTCAAGCCCGTGAAACGGGCGACAGATGTAACCGTGCGGTCTTTGTAGCCTGCTTCGCAGGCTAATGATCCACTAAATGCCGTAACCCAGGGTTCCGCTTCGCTTCACCCTGGGCTTACGCTTCCGCCTGCTCCGCAGGCTCATTGAGGTCTGCCACTCAGATTGCCACCAGGTGAGCCGTTGTCAAACTCTTCTGACCCTCCTGCTAAATCTCGTCCGGCCACAGCCTTGACGAGGGGTTTGAAGAGCGTTTTTCAGGGGCGAGTCAGCTTGGGCCGCGCAACACGCGAAGCATTCCGTCGTGGTCGCGCTGCTGTTCAGTCTCGTCGCGAACGCGCGATGCTTGACGAACTTGATACCCAACTTGCGCGGCTTCGTCCCGAATTCCTCAGCCTCTCCCCAACTGATTTACTGAAACACTTCCGTTCACGCTTGCAACCTTCGTTCTTCCCCGGGCTTGAATTGGCAGAGTCGACTGCCTCACGGCAACGCGATCTATCCCCTGATAAATCCGAGCGGCTAATTGAATCTGCGCGGAGGATGGTTGCAGCGCATCGCTGGCAGTTGTTGGGTTTTGGCGAGCAGGAGTTTGGTGCTCAGATCAACTGGCATCGCGATCCGCTTTCCGGAAGAGTCTGGCCGCTTGATTACCACACCGACATTCCCTTGTGGCACGACGACGGTTCTGACATCCGTGTCCTCTGGGAACTCAATCGTCTCGGCCACCTCATCACCCTCGGGCAGGCCTATGCGTTGACCAGGGAAGAAGGGTTTGCCGAGGAGTTTTTTGCGCAGGTTGAAAGCTGGCGCCAACAAAATCCGGTCGGACGTGGCACGAATTGGGTATGCGCAATGGAGGTCGCTTTGCGTGCGATGAACTTGCTCGCGGCGTTCTCCCTTTTCTGCGGCTCTCGTCGCGTCTCCGAGGAGCGCCTCCGCTTGCTGTTGACTATATTCGACCAGCACGGCGCCCACATTCGTCGTAACCTTGAGTTTTCACACGTCGCTACCAGCAACCATTATCTGTCGGATATAACGGGCTTGCTCTGGCTCGCCATCATGTTGCCGGAGTTAAATGCAGCCGAAGAATGGCGAGCGTGGGCCCTGAAGGAAATGCTTCGCGAGATGGATAAGCAAATTCTGCCGGACGGTGCCGACTACGAAGGCTCAACCGGTTATCACTGCTTTGTCCTGGAACTTTTTCTCTACTCATTTCTACTTTGCCGAAGCAACGGAATACCGATCGAAGATAAGTACTGGCGTAAGCTGCACCTGCTGCTCGAGTATCTAAATGCGATCCTGCGGCCCGACGGTTTTATTCCATTGGTGGGTGATAGTGATGGCGGTCAAGTCTTGCCGCTGACTGAACGCAGCGCGAACGATCGGGCTTATCTGCTGGCTGTTGGGGCAGTGGTGTTTAATGATTCCCAACTCAAGCTGCCCGGCTCCGATGTCGAGCCGCCGCCGGAGCTCTCGTGGCTATTAGGCGCAGAGGGCGTGCAAAACTACCAACAGCTCGCTGATTCAAACGCGCAGCCTTCATCGCAGCCTTTTCCAGATGCCGGAACATACCTGCTGCGACACGAAGATCTGTATCTCTCTTTCAACGCCGGCGGATCCGAGAAGGGCAGACCGGCTTCGCACCGGCACAATGATGCGTTGAGTATAGAGGTCTCTGCCGGCGGTCGGCCCTTCATCGTCGATCCTGGTTCTTACGTTTATACGGCGGACTTGCACCAGCGCCAGCTGTTTAGGTCAACCGCGTATCACTCGACCCTGCAGATTGACGATGAAGAACAGCAGACAATCATCAAAGAAGCGCCCTTTGTGGTTGGAGGAGAAGCATCAACGCGCGTTTTGATTTGGGAAAGTACGGCGGAAGCTGATCGGGTTGGCGCTGAGCACTCCGGCTACGAGCACCTGCGCGAACCAGTTACTCACCAGCGCAAGATTGTCTTTAACAAACCGGATCGCTGCTGGTTAATTGAGGATGAACTCGTTGGCAAAGGCCAACATAAAGTTGCCACGCGTTTTCACTTCGATGCTGGTCTCGACGTCAAACTCTCCAACAACAACAGTGTGCTGGCCGGCGACGAAGTCAGTGGCGTTCGTTTACTTGTCCGCTCACTTGATCTCGATCAGCCGGCAGAACTGGAAGCTCAGTTCACATCTTGTCATTATGGCTCTAAAGTCGAATCAGTTGCGGCCTGCTGGACAACTAACATCATCGTGCCTTGTAAGCTACGCTGGTCGATTGCGTTTTTGGGCTGAAAGCGATTGAAGGCGCGAAATGAAACCAGCGGGTTGGTTGGACTACTGATATGTGTGGCATCTGCGGAATCTGGGAACATGGTGCGAGCGAAGGTCGAATCGACCTGTCGTTAGTCGAGCGCATGCGCGACACGATGACGCATCGCGGGCCTGACGACAAAGGTGCCTCGCTCTTCGATGATGGACACCTTGGGCTTGGTTTTCGTCGCCTCGCAATCATCGATCTTTCGGCCGCAGGCAATCAGCCGATGCGCGGTTGTGATAGCAAGCAGGTTTGGATTGTTTTCAATGGCGAGATCTACAACCACGCTGAACTGCGACAGGGACTTGAACAAAGTGGCCATCGGTACGTGTCGCGCACGGATACGGAGACTATTCTCCATCTTTACGAAGAGCGTGGCCGGGATTTCGTCAGTGAGATTGAAGGAGATTTCGCAATTGCCTTATGGGACGCGGAGCGAGGGCAGCTTGTGCTCGCGCGCGATCGTGTCGGTGTCAAACCGCTCTATTTTTACAACCGCGATGGGCGATTCATTTTTGCTTCAGAAATCAAAGCGATCCTGCAACACCCAGCGGTGACACCAGAGATCGATGAAGAGTCCCTTTACCACTATCTGACATTCCTCACCACGCCCGCGCCGCGCACACTTTTCCGCCACATTCAGAAACTGCCGGCCGGTCATATGTTGGTGGTGAAACGTAATGGCGACACCGAGCTCACTCAATATTGGGATGCCTTGCCCAATCAGATCTTGGCGGATCGCAGCGAGGCGGACCACCAGGAGGAAATCCTGCGGCTCCTCAGAAATTCAATTCGCAAACGAATGATGTCTGACGTGCCCTTCGGGGTTTTCCTGTCGGGAGGGGTTGACTCATCAGCAAACGTAGCGCTGATGTCGGAATTAACGTCGCAGCCGGTGCGTACCTATACGGTGGGTTTCGCAGACAATCATGAACTGAATGAATTGGAAAGTGCGCGGGCTGTAGCCAAGCGTTTCGCTACCGATCACCACGAAGTGATCATCGGGCAAGACGATATGCAGAAGTTTTTGCCCGACCTTATTTTCCATCAGGATGAGCCGCTCGCAGATCCTGTCTGCGTGCCGCTCTATTATGTTTCCAGGCTGGCGCGCGACACCGGCACGATCGTGGTACAGGTGGGTGAAGGCGCTGACGAAATATTCGCCGGTTACGATTGGTTTAGAAAATACGTCCGCATCAACGATCTGTTTTGGCAGCCGGCAGAAAAACTTCCACTTTCATTGCGCCATTCGCTGGCGTCGATGGCCAGGCCGCTAATGGAAGCTTCGTTCAATAAACGCACGGCCATCGAGCTAAATCGCAGGCTGGGCGCGGGCCAGCCGCTCTTCTGGGGTGGCGCGATAGTTTTCGATGAAGATTTCAAACACCGGCTGATGTCCGGCGAGCTGAGCGCAGAAGTGGACAGCCTCTCTTCTTATGTTGCCGTAAAGGATCATCTCGATCATGTTGCTCGCGTCCGGCCTGACTCCGACTTTGCATCGCGCATGAGTTACCTGGAACTAAAACTGCGGCTGCCGGAATTGCTGTTGATGCGAGTGGACAAAATGACCATGGCGACGTCGGTCGAAGCACGCGTTCCGTTTCTCGATCATCATCTGGTTGAGTATGCGATGAGTCTTCCGGTCGATCTGAAGATAAAGGGTACGAGTGGCAAACATATACTGAAGCGCGCACTCGAAAAAGTTTTGCCGCTGGATCTACTTTATCGTTCCAAACGAGGTTTTGGCGCGCCTATCCGCGAGTGGTTTCGCGGTAGCGGCGGTGAGGTACTAAGCGGACTTATAATGAACTCATCGATTCGCAAGCGTCGACTCTTTGACTACGAGTTTATTGCTCGATTGATTGACGAACACCGGCGCGGCGCGCGCGATTGGAGTTTTCATCTTTGGGCGCTTCTCAATGTGAGTCTTTGGTATGACCGCTGGATTGAGTAACTTTTTGTATTGAGGTTTTGATAGTCTCCGCCACTACTTCCGGAGTGAAGCATCTTTCGATCCGAAGTCGACTATTCTCTGCCACTCGCTTCCATAGCTCTTTCTGCAGGTAGAGTTGCTCTATCGCATCCGCGAACGATTTGGGATCATCACCGATCATGACGTCGAGTTCGTGCGTTAGTCCAAATCCTTCAGCTCCGATCGACGTCGTCACCACTGGAAGTCCGTGAGCCATCGCTTCACCCACCTTGCCCTTGATTCCCGCGCCGAAGCGCAACGGCGCGACAAAGACACGGGCTTTTTGTAAGTAAGGTTCGACGTCCGGAACATATCCACAAATTCGTACGTCCTCAGAGTCGTAAGCCTTGATCGCGGCGGAAGAATTATCACCAATGATGTCCAGCCTGACAGTCGCCAAACTTTTTCGCACCAGCGGATAAACCTCGCGCAGGAAAAACAACACCGCATCTTCGTTGGGCCGATGGGCGAAATTACCGATGAAAAGCAAACCCTCCCTCTCGCCAAAGGCCTTGCCGGACTCGCGTAGTTCATGGATGGTTGGCACAATTTCAATTCTTGACTCCGGCGCCTCGCGCTGCATGACTTCTTTATCTTCAGGCGAAGCGCACCAAACAACGTCGCTCAACTGTGCCAGCTTTCGCTCGAGCTTGCGATATCGTTTCGCTTCTGAAAGCGCAGCGGCGTCGCCGGATATTTCGTACTCGCGTTGCCACCGTAGAAAATGAGCGTCGACCATATCGAAGACGATGCACACGTTTGGGTTGATGCGACGAATACGATGGATGAAGGCTGAACCCATGCTGGGACGGCTGACAATTGCAGCGCTGATGTTTTTGTTTTTGAGCAGGCTGCGATAGTCGGTCGCTTCGGCGGTTTCTATTCCCGCCTGCCAAAGAGCGCGCTCGTAGTCGATACTCTGAGGCCGGTTAAAAGGCACGAAGGTAACGTGACACCACTCGGCGAGCGCCTTAAGGATCAAGAGCATCCTCAAACTACCAGCATCGCGATCGGGACTGGGAACGCGTTCGTCGAATACAACCACGCGCGGCCGGTCACGATTACGATCGCTTCCTGCCGTTAGCTGCTTAATATCCTGCGGTAGATGTTCGCGATCCAAAACAGCGCGCCATTTTTCGACGAACTTTGCGCGGTTGGTTACTTGATATTTCTTAAAGCCCTTGGTGATATCTGAACCTGCGGTAACACCTTCAAAGTGAATCAGCCGGGACGCCGGCTGATAGATAACCTTGAAGCCCAGCGAGCGCACTCCGAAGCAGAGATCGACATCCTCGTAGTAAGCGGGCGCGAAACGCCGATCGAATCCTCCCAGCTGTTTGAAGACTTCCCTCCTTACCAGCAAAGACGCCGCTGAGCAGTAGTCAACCTCGCGCGAAAAACTGAAGCGCCGGTCGTCCGGAGAAGCGCGCCAGCCATAGTGATCCGCTGCGCCGTTTTGCCAAACTACACCGCCTGCTTCCTGGATTGATCCGTCAGGATACAGAAACATCGAGCCCACGGCGCCGACTGCCGAATCGCCTTCTACTGTTTCGATCAGATGGTCGAGCCAGCCTGGCAAAACCGTCGTGTCGTTATTCAGAAATACGAGGTAGTTTCCCTTTGCGGCCGCCGCACCCTGGTTACTGGCGTCAACAAACCCGGCATTGCGTTCGTTTGTAACGACGCGCACGTAGTCGGCGAAACGCGCCAGGACTTCCTCGGTGTTATCGGTGGAGGCATTATCTACAACAATAATTTCCACCCGGCTGAAATCGAGCTCGCGTAAAAGGGAAGCGAGGCATTGCCAGGTAAACTCGGCTTTATTGAAAACCGGAATGATGATCGAAGTTTGAATTGAACGCTCGCTGTGTACGGTTTGAATTTTTCCAGCCAGCGTTGCGGCCAAGTCGGAATCAGTCCCAGGCAACGGCGGTATTGCAATTGAAGGTTTTTTCGCCCCGAGTTTACCTGGAGCCAGCCTCCGCATGACTCCGCGCAAAAATAGTTTGGAGGAGAGCGATAGATTGTCCTGAAGGATTTTCTTTAGGCGGCGCAAGGTGTTTCAACTTTGAGGTTTCGAGGCTTCGGAAGTTTGCCAGCTAAGCAGGGGCGCGATAACGCCTACGCGCTTATGCCGCTCCGCTAACGTATCGTCTCCCGATTCATAGACCTCAAATTGGATGGCATCGTTTTCTGCAAAAATGACCCGCTCGTTTTTTATGTCCGCACCGATCGTCGCGTAGTAGGGGCCGGTCTTAAGCAGATTCGCGGGGAGGGTCACCTCGCTTTGAAACCTGCCCCGGCGGCGATCCATCGACTCTGGAGACATCACATCATAGTCGGAAGTGCCAAACACCAGATCGCCCTTTCCATTTCTCACCAGGATAAAAAACCGTGAACCGGGCAAGCTCTTCAGGTTCTCATACGTCAGTGAAATCGTAAAAGGTTGGCGACAGTCGACTGCCGTTGTGTTTTCTCCGCGCTGCCGGATCGTTGCCGCAAGCAGTTGAATCTCAACGCTCTGCTCTCGCGGAAAATCAGTCCAGGTAATGGGCGAATAGAGTTTGTTGGTGGTATCAAGGTAATGGGCCGTGACTTCGCGCGTCGGCCCATCCACCACGATAGCGCCTTCATGCAATAAAAGCGTTCGCGCGCAAAGCGCGTTGACGGCGCTGAGGTCATGGCTGACGAAAAGCACTGTCCGGCCAGCCTGTGCGACTTCGTTCATCTTGCCGAGACACTTCTTCTGGAAAGCAATGTCGCCCACTGCCAATACTTCATCAATGATTAAAATTTCAGGTTCGAGATGCGCAGCAACTGCGAATGCAAGACGAACAGTCATGCCCGACGAGTAATGCTTCACGGGAGTGTCGAGAAATTGTTCCGTCTCAGCGAAGGCGACTATCTCGTCAAACTTATTATCAATCTCACGCTTGCTCATGCCGAGAATCGCGCCGTTGAGAAAAATATTTTCCCGGCCAGTCAACTCTGAATGGAAACCAGTGCCGACTTCAAGCAGACTGCCAACACGTCCATTAAGCGAGACCCAACCTGCGGTAGGTTTAGTGATGCGCGAAAGAATTTTCAGCAATGTCGACTTCCCGGCGCCATTGCGGCCAATGATCCCGACAACCTCTCCCGGCGCGATCTCAAAACTAACGTCTTTGAGCGCCCAAATGATGTTGTCTGCGCCCTTCTTTCCGTTTGATAACCGACGCAGAGGCGCGCGCACAGTTGCCGCCACAGCATCACGCAAGCTCGCGTGCCCACCGCTGCCGATGCGATAGCGCTTGCTCAAATTCTTCGCTCGAATGATCGGCTTCATAGTATTTCAGATCACGTCAGCAAAGCCGTCTTCAACACGCCGGAAGAAAAATGCAGCCAGGGCAATGACGAAGAGTGCGACTACGAGCGAGACGCCAATCGCTGTCCAATCGAAAGGCAGCCCGAATAATGATGAGCGAGTGCCTTCGATAATTCCAGTCATCGGATTAAGTGTAAAGATCCATTTCCACTTCGGGGGTGTAAGGCTCAACGGATAGATCACCGGCGAAGCAAACAGCCAGAGTTGCACCAGGAATGGAAGCGCATAGCGTATGTCGCGATATTTTACGTTAAGCGCTGCCAGCAACATGCCGACGCCAAAAGCGAGCAAAGTCGCCAGGCAGATGAACAGGGGCAGGAATAGAAGCTGCCAGGTCAGTGTGATTCGGTAGTAAATCAAGAGAGGAACTAACAAGAGCAGGGCGATCCCAAGGTCGACTAGTCCCGCAAGCACTGGAGCTGCCGGTATGATCAGTCGGGGAAAGTAAACTTTTGTGACCAGGCTCGTGCTGCCCACCAGACTGTTTGCCGCGTTTGTGATCGCGTTCGAAAAAAATGTCCAGGGCACCAGGCCGGCGTAGGCAAAAAGCGGATAGGGAATGTTATCGGAAGGCAGGCGAGCGAGCCGGCTGAACACCAGCGTGAACAAGAGCATCGCGCAGAGCGGTTGAAGAATGGCCCAGGCAGCACCGAGTAGGGTTTGCTTGTAACGTAGCTTCACGTCGCGCAAGGTGAGGAAGTAGAGCAGTTCGCGATAGCGCCAGAGCTCTGCTAGTCCCAGTCTGAAGCCCGGCCCCTCAGAGTTGATTAGGATTTCGCCCGGTGACTCAGTTTGAACTTCGAGAGCTGAATTCATCACAGGGGCCCCGGGCTAACTGGTAACGTGCAAGCAGACATTAGAGGTGGTGTTCTCGCGTAAGCGCGCAGTCTAGCCAGCCGGATCAGTCGCGTCAAGCGAGCCTTGTGATAGGTACTGAGGCAGTTTAGAGTTCAAGCTGAGTTTGTGCTTTCGATTGCGTGCGAAACCGCAGCCTAAAGGGCTGAACCCTGAACTGTTTGTCTCAAACCGCGTCAGTACGTGTGATATTGTGTCGGCAAATTCTACCGCGTGGGTCCGGCCAAAAATGGACAGAAAGCCTATCGACGCAAGCAAGTATGACACCGACAAAGCGGAGCATCCTCATTATCTCCAGGCTTACGAAGAATATTTTCGTCCGCTATTGGACAAAGACATTCGGCTGCTGGAGCTGGGGGTCTACAAGGGCGGCTCTCTTTTTTTATGGCGAGATTATTTCGAGCGCGGACTGATAGTAGGCCTCGACTTGCAACCAATAAAACTCGACGATCCGAGCGGGCGCATTCGCGTCTATCAGGGCATGCAGCAGGATCGGGATCTACTGGATCGCGTAGCCGCCGAAACCGCGCCGCAGGGGTTTGATGTGATTATTGACGACTGCTCGCACATCGGCGAGTTGACGCGAATTAGTTTCTGGCATCTGTTCGAGAACCATTTGAAACCAGGCGGGCTTTACGTCATTGAAGACTGGAGCACGGGCTACTGGGATTCGTTCTTTGACGGCATCGCTTTTAGTTATAAGCCGAAGTTGAAATTCAGTCCTGCGCGTTTCCGCATCAGATCTACTTTCGCTCACTTGCAGAGAAGTGCGCCTTTTCTGAATCGCATACTGCGACCCGTGAAGCGGCTTTCCAACCGAAAACAATTTCGCAGTCACGACTACGGTTTGGTCGGCTTCGTCAAGGAACTTGTTGACGAATGTGGTATGGCGGATATTTCTCGACCAGATCGTGGTACGCCCCCATACCGGCCCTCCAGGTTTAAGGAGATGAAGGTTGTTCCCGGCCAGGTTTTCATCGTAAAGGCTTAGTGGAGCGTCTTCAAACGTCGATTGTTCCGTAGCGTCTCTGCGCGTTGCGTTGACGAACGCGGGCGCGTCCGCGCATGAACGAGTTTGGAACCAGCAGTCGCAACAGCATGCGAGTGGCCGCGCGCGGTGATTCAACTCCCCGCCAGTTATTCATCATCAAGCTCAGGGCCTGTGCCTTCTCCCCGACGCGAAGAAAGTCTTCGGCGCGGCGAAACCTGGTTGCTGTTTGCAGTGTGTCCACTTGCTTTTCAGTGAAGCCGAAACTAAAAGCCGCTTCGCGCTGCGCCCGCAACTGTTCTTCAAGCATCAGGGTTTGATCCCAACTAACATTCGAACCGTGGCGCCGCCAAGCTGACAGGATCCGCGGGTCGAAAGCGAACTCGCCGGCAGCGCTCAAACGAAGATAGAGATCATAATCCTCGAGTTTCGATTCTTCATTCCAGCGTTGGTGCTCGAGGGCGGCGCGACGGTATAGCACGGTCGGGCTCATGGGCCCGGTCGTTTGCAGAAGCATGTTTCGCACATCACCATCAACATAGTCGGCCCAGTCTGCTGTCGAATCAACAATGCGGTTCTGTTCATCTATGAAATAAGTGTGACCATAGGCAAGCACAGCCGCAGCCCGCGATTCGAGCACGCCCACCCGGGCCTGGAGAAAATCAGGGAGCCATAAATCGTCCGAGCCAAGATAAGCGAAGTACTCTCCGCGGGTGCGTTCAAATCCTTCGTTCAAAGTTGCGCACAGGCCGCGGTTCTCTCGCGCTACCAACTCGCAGGGGAAGCGACAATCGCTGAGGACGCGTTCGATTATTCGCGGCGAATCGTCGCTGGATCCGTCATCGATAACAATCAACTCCGCGGGTGATAGGGTCTGTTTCAGGATTGAGCGCAGCGTAGCCTCGATGAACCGCGCATGATTGTACGAAGGGACAACGACTGATACAGCTGAGTGGCTGGCGTCGAGTGACTCTTCGGTCTGTTCCTGCAACTCGGTTGCGATCATTTAATGATTATCCTGTTTACAGACCTTAGCAAAGAAAAGAAACCGCTAGCTCCATCGGGGCGCAGTATGTATTCTGTCGCCCATAATTGGACTAAGATTTTCAAGGGCTTCTTCGGAGCATAGAGAGCGTTGCCTAAGGACAGTCTCCAGCGGCGTTCCACCCAAACCTCTAAATGAGCAAGAGAATTATACTCTTTGGGCCACTGCCACCGCCCTATGGCGGCGTAGCGATCTATCTAAAGTCGTTGGTGTCGCATTTTCCTCAGGTCAGGGTCTGGACGTATGGAGGCGCTAAGACAAAAAACAGCAAGGCGCGCTACGTTGCTCACCGGAGACTGGGCACGCTTTGGGCGCTGATTGCAGAGGGACGCGACGCTCGCATACTCGATGCTTCACATTTTCATCTGGAATATCCCAATCCATTACTGCTGCTGGTTTGGCTCGTGCTCAAGCCGTTGCTCGGGTTTGAATGGTATAAGAATATTCACGACGGCTCCTTACCAAAACGTTATCAAGATTTCGGGTCAATTCAACGTTGGCTCTTTCGACGCGCTGTAAATGGGGTCGACGAGTTTGTGGTTGTTAACGCTGAACTCAGCCGCTGGCTGAGGGAAGAAATTAAGGTACGTCAGCCGATCAACGTCATTCCTGGTCTCGTGCCGGCCCCTCTTGATGCAGCGAACACCCCTTTATCGAGTGACACTAAGGAACAGCTCGAGCTCTATCTCTCCCAGGCTAAGCGGGTTTGTTCCATCGGAGTCTTTTTCCCCAGCTACGGTTTTCGCGATGTGGCGGAAGCGGTTGAAGAACTCCGCCGGCGGACCGGGAAAGATATCGGGCTGTTGCTTTTGGACGGTGGTTTTGTGCGTGACGAAAGTTATCGAGACGAAGTGTTATGGGAGCGTGAGTGGATTACGGTACTGGAAAAAGTTCCCAACCCGGAGATTTACGAAATACTGAAACGCAGCGATGTGTTTGTGCGCGCGTTTGCCGACGAGAGCTACGGAATCTCGCGGGTTGAAGCGCTTTGGTGTGGCCTGCCGGTGGTGGCAACGCGCGCGGGTGAGACGCGTGGCATGCTGCTCTACGATTTTGGTGACGTGGACCAACTGGTGAGTCAGTTGCAGGCCGTCTTGTTATACCCGGTGATGGAAGACCCAAACCCATGGGCTGAGCGTTATCGCCGCGAGGCGGAAGATAATTTACGAGCGTTGGCGAGAGTTCTGGAAGCATGAGTAAGAGGGGAAGCATTCAACGTAGGAGTCTCCTTACCCAGATCGCGATGGTGTAGATAGCAACTGCCGCCAGCACAAAAAGAAAATAATGAATGACAAGTACGTAACGATATTCCGTGTGCAAGGCTGACTGAGCGCAGAAGTAGTAACCAGGAACGGCCAGCAGTAGCGCGAGCGTTTGAAATTGCCGGCGATAGATAAGAATGCCGCTGCCGATCAAGATTAACGGAAGGAAGAGCGCGGTAATAAAGAGTCTTTGTACGATGCTTAGCGGCCACTGCATTACAGGCGAGGCGCTGGAACTTGTTGCTGCAAGTCTTAGAGGCGTTCGCTCAAGTCGCAGCATTGAGGCTGCTCTCCGTATCATGACTCCAGCAAACCAAAACGGATGCGCGCGGATAACAGCGAAGCCGCGGACTAAACGGGTTCGGTCGCGCTGGGTTCCGTCGGGCGTGAAGAGGGAGTTGGCATAGTCCGGCCGTTTGGAAGTTTCAGCTTCGCTACGAATTAGTTCTACATCAGTTTGCGGCAAGCCAAGGGACCCGTCGGTGTTGTAATCTGCAATGCCTTCGACGAGTGTTTGTCCGGCTCCCAGCGACACAGGGATAAACTTGCCAAAGACGATCGCATTACGAATCGTAAGCGGGCCGATAATTAGTAGCCCCCCGCAAACCAGGACGAGCGGGGAACGCAATCGAGCGCCGCCTTTATTGATGAAGAGCAACAGCAAGGCCAGGAAAGGCACCAGCAGCAATGCGTTTGCTCTTAGCCAAACGGAAACGCCGATGAGCGCGCCGGCAATCAGCAGTGAGAGCAAGCTGGAACGAGCGGAATCCTTAGACCGCCGGCTTGTTTTGGCGATAATCAGCATCGCCAGGAGGATTGGCAGCGTTGCGAGCGAATCCGGCAAAAGCGTCAGCGAGTTCCAACTGAACTGGGGCGCGAAGGCAGCCAATAACCCGGCGATAAAACCAATCGCTGCCGGAAAAAACTCGAAAGCTATTAGGATGATGATCACCACCGAAAGCGAGTCGAGAATTATTTGCAGTAGTTGAGTAACCGTATCGTGCTCGCCGGCGACACGATACAAAGCTGAAAGCAGAAGTGGATAACCGGGCGGGTGGCCCAGCAGATCAGGATTGTTGGTTGACGACGAGGCATCGTAAAGCGAAGTAAAACCGTTTGCCTGTATCAGCCGGGCCTGCTGTTTGTAGTTAAGAGCGACACTGGTTTGGACCGCCAGTGCTTCATCGTGGTGGCTCTGCCAGTTAATAAGTCGAACTCCCAGCGCCGTGAAAAAGATCAAAGCAAGAATCAATACCTGGTAACGCCAAGCCAGGCTATTGACCGCAGGCGGTCTGGTAACCGAGAGGTGATCGGGCGTTTCGCCGGCGCCAGGCTCGGGTAGTTTCATTGTCAGCGGATTATACCGAAGCGAACGTGATTCAAGGACATTCGATTATTTGTTTTGCGGGGGAAGATTGGTGGTATCACCATCCGCACTCGAAGTATCACTTGATGCGGCGCTTTGCCAAAGCCGGCAACCGGGTGATCTTTGTAAACTCAATTTCGATGGGCTTGCCGAGTCTTTCGAACAAAGATCTATTGCCGCGTATAGCCCGCAAGCTGCGCTCATATGCACGCCTGGCGCGCCCGACGCCCGAAGGTGTCACAGTGATTTCGCCCGCTGTTATTCCTTTTTTTGGGACCCGTCTGGCGCGTGCAGCAAATCGCAAGCTACTCGCTCTGCAAATTGGCAGACAGGCGCGCCGTGGCGGTCTCACCAGCCCAATTCTCTGGATCGCGATTCCTACCGCGGCTGACATGATTGGCCAGTTTGCTGAACGATTGGTGATTTATCAGGTGTCGGACAAGTATGATGCAAACCTGATGGATCATGCGACCGATCTGCAGACGATCAGAAAGCTTCACGAACGCGCGATCGACAACGCCGATCTGGTCTTATATTCCGGACAGAAATTACTCGCGGAAGCAGAGCGTGGTCGTGAGCGATCATTTCTACTTGAGCAGGCGGTCGATTTCGATCACTGGTCGCAGGTTGGCAGCGGCAAACTGGAAATTGCTGAGGCCGTGGCGCGAATTCCGCGACCGCGATTGGGATACTTTGGTGCGATAGAGCCGTGGCTGGTGGACCAGGAACTGATTACCCGCGCGGCAAGAGCGCGCCCCGAATGGCAATGGATCTTTATCGGCAACAAGTCACGTGGGGTTGAGATCGAAGCCCTGCCGAATACGCATTTTTTGCCTCCGGTGCCTTATCAGGAACTGCCGCGCTACGCCGCCGGTTTTGATGTCTGCGTGTTGCCGTGGGACACTGCGCACTCGTTTACGAGTTACGGGTCGGCGATAAAGGTCCGTGAGTATCTGGCGACTGGAAAGCCAGTCGTGATTTCGCCGCTGCCGGAATACGAAACGATGAGCGACGTCTTGCGAATCGCGCGCACGCACGATGATTGGTTTCGGCTGGTTGAGGAAGCTTTGCAGGAAGACGATTCGGATGCGGCGCGGGCAAGACAGGCGGCGGTCGCCAGTGGAACCTGGGACGCGCGGGCCGAATGGGTTTCGAGTTTGATTGAAAAGACTTTGGAAGAGAAGCAAAAAACGTAATCCGCAGATTACGCAGATTTACAGTTCTGAAAAAACTAATTGTCTTACCGTTTATCTGTGAAATCTGCGGAGAGTGATCCTGAATGAAGCAGCTCTTACAAAACTTGAGAACAGGTGAGGCTACGGTGGCGGAAGTTCCGGTTCCCGTAGTGCAGCCTGGCCGCGTGCTGGTTCGCACCGCCGCCTCCCTGATTAGCGCCGGCACGGAGCGCGCGCTGACTGAGCTAGGACAAAAAAGTTTGTTGGGAAAAGCCCGGGAGAGGCCGGAGCTAATCGGAAAAGTTTGGGAGAAGGTGAAAACTGAAGGCGTCGCGCAGGCTCTTGAAGGGGTGCGCGACAAGCTCGATCAGTCGCACGCAGTTGGTTACAGCGCCGCCGGAATCGTTATTGAGTGCGCGCCCGACGTCACAGATTTTCGTCCCGGAGATCGCACTGCTTGCGCCGGTACGGACTACGCGTCGCACGCGGAAATTATTTCGGTGCCACGAAACTTGTGCGTGCGTTTGCCTGAAGGGTTGAGTTTTGCTGAGGCAGCTTTTGGGACGGTGGGTGCCATCGCGTTGCAAGGCGTGCGTCTCGCGGAGCCAACGCTGGGAGAAGCGGTGGTGGTCATAGGACTTGGACTGGTGGGCCAACTTACCGTGCAACTGCTAAAAGCGAATGGCTGTCGTGTCTTTGGAATTGACATCGACGAGACGCGGATTCAACTGGCGCTCCAGTCGGGAGCTGAATCCGGGTCGACTCCTGCTGAAGCGAAAGACAAGGTTATTGCCTGGTCAAGAGGACGCGGCGCCGATGCCTGCATCATTGCGGCCGCGACCACGTCGGACGAACCCGTTGAACTGGCCGGCGAGATTTCGCGTTTGAAAGGGCGCGTGGTCGCTGTCGGTCTGGTGGGAATGAACGTGCCGCGGAATGTTTATTACCAGCGCGAGCTGACTTTGAAAGTTTCTTTGTCTTACGGGCCGGGCCGTCACGACTCCGACTACGAGGAAGGCGGCCACGATTATCCGGTGGCCTACGTGCGTTGGACCGAAGGACGAAACATAGAAGCGTTTCTTGATCTGGTCGCCGCTGGACGGTTCGACGTTAAGCCACTCATCACGCACCGATTTTCGATTGACGACGCGCCCAGGGCCTATCAACTAATCTCCGGCAAAGCCCATGAGAATTACCTGGCGGTGATACTTGAATACGAGACCGAAGGAGAAGTTCGCCGGCGAATCGAAAACAAGACTGCCAACCAAAAGGCAGCGAAGTTAGCCGGGCGCGTTGGTATTGGTTTGATCGGCGCGGGCGGTTATGCGCAAAAAATTCTATTGCCAAACTTCAAAGCCGCAGGCGCCGAGTTTTGTTCTATTGCTTCCGCTTCCGGCGTCTCGGCGCGCGACGTGGGAACGAAGTATGGCTTCAGACGTTTTCTGTCAGACGCGCGCAGCGTAATCGATGACGACGAAGCAAATTTGATTGTCATCGCGACGCGCCATGGTACGCATGCGGAACTGGCAGCGCGCGCGCTCCAGGCAGGCAAGCACGTTTTCCTGGAAAAACCGCTGGCGCTCAATGATGCTGAATTGGATACCGTGCTCGAGATGGCGTCGCGGTCCGAAGGGCAATTGTTGGTGGGATTTAACCGGCGCTTTTCACCTCTGGCGGTGAAGGCGAAAGAGTTCTTTGCCAAGCGTCAGTCGCCGCTATCGATTGTCTACCGGGTGAACGCCGGCCGCATTCCGCGCGATCATTGGACACAGGATCCGAACGAAGGCGGTGGACGCATCATCGGCGAAGTTTGTCACTTCATAGACCTGATGCAGTTCCTTACTGCGGCGCCGCCGAAAAGCGTCTTTGCCGAGTCGGCTTCTGGTTCGGGGAATATCGTCAGCGAAGACTCTGTGTTCATTACCCTCCAGTTCAAAGATGGCTCAAACGGCGTGATTGCCTATCTCGCTGAAGGCGATAGCAGCCTGCGAAAAGAATACATCGAGATATTTGGTGAGGGAAAAACTTTCGTCATTGATGATTTTCGCAGCGCTAAACTCTATGCTGAGGGGCGCGAGAAAAATGAAACCCTGCGACAGCAGGACAAAGGGCAGGCCGAGGAAACGCGAGTAGCCTGTGCCGTTGTCGC
>Ga0068869_100000287_pt1 | contig 26922 bp, 26 predicted proteins | sample KBSMisM52_FD_64676 | JGI IMG/M metagenome (GOLD analysis project Ga0068869, IMG submission 64676) | Miscanthus rhizosphere microbial communities from Kellogg Biological Station, Michigan, USA - KBS Miscanthus M5-2 | ecosystem: Host-associated > Plants > Roots > Rhizosphere > Soil ... | reverse complement strand
TGCGGTCGATTATCGAGCGCAGGGTGGCGCCGGAAATGACAACGCGCCCCGGAGGGCGCGCTGCAATGCGGGCACGAACGTGCTAGCGCGTCACTTCGTGCTCGATGTCGTTCCGGTGCCGGCGGCGGTGCCGGCCTCGACGACCGCCTTCAGCGGCGCAGCTTCGGCGGCTGCCTTGCCGGACTTGGCTTCGGCGACCAGCTCGCGCTGCTTCGGGCAGATGCAGTCGTCGACGAGCCGCTTGCCCGCCTTGACGTCGAGCAACATCGACTTGGCGGCGATCTGCACCATCAGCGTCTGGCCGCGCACGTCTTCGAGGCGGATCGCACCGGTCGACGACAGCACCGGCTTCATCAGCCACGTGCCGTTGCCGAACTTCACGTCGGCGTACGCGGGGTACTTCGTGCTCTGCACGACGCTGACGTTCTGATTGAACTCGCAGTCGTACGAGCCGTAGAAGACGAGCTCGGCGGCCTTGACCTGGTCCGGCGATGCGTCGGCGACGGTGAACGCCGGCTTGGCCGGAGCCGTCTTGGCGGCGGGCTTCGCGGGCTGCTTGATGCGGTCGGCCGCGAGCGCGGGAGCGGCGGCGAGGGTGGAGGCGAACAGCGCGGCGACGATCGGCGCGCAGCGAAACGGCTTGGGCATGGCATCGGCCTTTCAGCGGGAACTTGTGCGCGGCGATTGTCGTCCAGCGACGCGTGCGCGGCGCCCGCTTTACCGGCCGTTACCGCGTGCGCGGGAACTCCGTCACGAGTGCGCTGCGCGCCGGCTCAAACCAGATGCTTGACGCCGTCCTGCTCCTCCTGCAATTCCTTCAGCGTCGCGTCGATGCGCTGCTGGCTGAAGGCGTCGATCGGCAGGCCGTCGATAACCTTGTAGTCACCGCCCGAAGTCGTGACCGGGTAGCCGAACATCGTGTCCTTCGGAATTCCGTATTGGCCGTCGGACGGAATTCCCATCGTCACCCAGCGGCCGTTCGAGCCGAGCACCCAGTCGCGCACGTGGTCGATCGCCGCGTTCGCCGCCGACGCCGCCGACGACAGCCCGCGCGCCTCGATGATCGCGGCGCCGCGCTTGCCGACGGTCGGCAGGAAGACGTCGCGGTTCCACGCGTCGTCGCCGATCATGTCCTTCACCGACTTGCCGTCGACCGTCGCGAAGCGGTAGTCGGCATACATCGTTGGCGAATGGTTGCCCCAGACCGCGACCTTCTCGATCGTCGCGACGGGCTTGCCGGATTTCGCGGCGAGCTGGCTCGCGGCGCGGTTGTGGTCGAGCCTCAGCATCGCGGTGAAGTTGCGCCGCGGCAGATCGGGAGCGCTCTTCATCGCGATCCACGCGTTGGTGTTGGCCGGGTTGCCGACGACGAGCACCTTGACGTTGCGCGACGCCGCCGCGTTCAGCGCCTTGCCCTGCGCGGTGAAGATCTGCGCGTTCGCCGACAGCAGGTCCTTGCGCTCCATTCCCGGCCCGCGCGGCCGCGCGCCGACGAGGAGGGCGTAGTCGGCGTCCTTGAACGCGGTGTTCGGGTCGCCGTGCGCGCTCATGCCCGCGAGCAGCGGGAACGCGCAGTCGTCGAGCTCCATCATCACGCCCTTCAACGCCTTCTGCGCCTTCTCGTCGGGGATCTCGAGCAGCTGGAGGACGACAGGCTGGTCCTTGCCGAGCATCTCGCCCGAAGCGATGCGAAAGAGCAGGGCGTAGCCGATCTGGCCGGCGGCGCCAGTGACCGCGACGCGGACGGGGGACTTCATGGTGCGTTCTCCGAGCGAATGGGCGATGGAATTTCGGCGCGCGGCCGAGCGCGCGCGAGGAACCTCACAGTGTAGGCCAGCCGGCCGCAGCGTCCGATCTGCACGGGCGTTCGCGAGCAGCGTGCGAGCGGCGAAGCGGTCGCGCGGTAAAGTCTGCTGCGAAAGCAATAAAATCGATCGGCTGTCTGCCGCGCTCTCACTCCAGGACCGACATGGCCACCTCGCTCAAAGAACAACCACTCAAGCGGCTGCCGGTCTATCGCAACATCCACGTCTCGGACCTCACGTCGTATCGCCTGCCGGCCGCCGGTTGGGTGTCGATCCTGCACCGGATCAGCGGCGCGACGATGTTCCTGCTGCTGCCGTTCGCGATCTGGCTGTTCGACACGAGCGTGACGTCCGAGGTCTCGTACGAACGGTTCACCGCCGCGTTCGCGACCGGTGCCTGGATCTTCCCGGGCTGGTTCCTGAAGCTGGTGGCGTTCGCGCTGCTGTGGGCGTACCTGATCCACTTCTGCGCGGGGCTCCGCCACCTCTGGATGGACGCCACGCACGATGTCGGTCTCGAGTTCGGCCGCATCTCCGCGCTGACCGCGCTCGTGCTCGGCACCATCGTCGCGTTCGCGCTCGGCGCGAAGCTCTTCCTCTGAGGCGGTCGGACATGAGCACGTCGTTCGGTTCCCGGCGTCTCGTCGTCGGCGCGCATTACGGGCTGCGCGACTGGCTCGCGCAGCGCGTCACCTCGCTGCTGATGGCGCTGTTCACGCTCGCGGTCGTCGTCCAGATCCTGATGCCCGGGCCGCTCGACTACGTTCGCTGGTCGGCGATCTTCGCCAGCCAGTGGATGAAGGTCCTCACCTTCGTCACCGTCGTCGCGCTGCTCTATCACGTCTGGGTCGGCATGCGCGACATCTGGATGGACTACATCAAGCCGGTCGGCGTCCGACTCGCGCTCGACATCTTCACCATCGCCTGGCTGGTCGGCTGCGCCGGCTGGGCGATCCAGGTCCTCTGGAGGCTCTGAGATGGACGCCCCTGCCGTCCACACCTCGAGCGTCGCGACGCGCCGCTTCGACGTCGTCATCGTCGGCGCCGGCGGCTCGGGGATGCAGGCGTCGCTGCGGCTGGCGCGCGCCGGCCTCAACGTCGCCGTCTTGACAAAGGTCTTCCCGACCCGCTCGCACACCGTCGCCGCGCAGGGCGGCATCGGCGCTTCGCTCGGCAACATGAGCGAGGACAACTGGCACTACCACTTCTACGACACCGTCAAGGGCTCCGACTGGCTCGGCGACCAGGACGCGATCGAGTTCATGTGCCGCGAGGCGGCCAACGTCGTCTACGAGCTCGAGCACTTCGGCATGCCGTTCGACCGCAACGCCGACGGCACGATCTACCAGCGCCCGTTCGGCGGCCACACCGCCAACTACGGCGAGAAGCCCGTGCAGCGCGCATGCGCCGCCGCCGACCGCACCGGCCACGCGATGCTGCACACGCTGTACCAGCAGAACGTGCACGCGCGGACCAATTTCTTCGTCGAGTGGATGGCGCTCGACCTCATCCGCGACGCCGAGGGCGCCGTCGTCGGCGTCACCGCGCTCGAGATGGAGACCGGCGAGCTGCACGTCCTGCAGGCCAAGGCGGTGCTGCTCGCGACCGGCGGCGCTGGGCGCATCTTCGCGGCGTCGACGAACGCATTCATCAACACCGGCGACGGCCTCGGCATGGCGGCGCGCGCCGGGCTGCCGCTCGAGGACATGGAGTTCTGGCAGTTCCACCCGACCGGCGTCTACGGCGCCGGGGTGCTGCTCACCGAGGGCTGCCGCGGCGAGGGCGCGATCCTGCGCAACAGCAACGGCGAGCGCTTCATGGAGCGCTACGCGCCGACGCTGAAGGACCTCGCGCCGCGCGACTTCGTCTCGCGCTGCATGGACCAGGAGATCAAGGAAGGCCGCGGCTGCGGCCCGCACAAGGACTACATCGTCCTCGACATGACCCACCTCGGCGCCGAGACGATCATGAAGCGGCTGCCGAGCGTCTACGAGATCGGCCACAACTTCGCCAACGTCGACATCACGCGCGAGCCGATCCCGGTGGTGCCGACAATCCACTACCAGATGGGCGGCGTGCCGACCAACGTCCACGGCCAGGTCGTCGCGCCGAAGAACGGCAACCCGAACGCGGTCGTGCCGGGCCTGTACGCGGTCGGCGAGTGCTCGTGCGTCAGCGTTCACGGCGCCAACCGGCTCGGCACCAACTCGCTGCTCGACCTGCTCGTGTTCGGCCGCGCCGCCGGCAACCACCTCGTCGAGAGCAACCTCGCCGGACAGGCGCACCGCGCGCTGCCGGCGAAGGCGTCCGACTTCACCGCGGCGCGGCTCGCCCGCCTCGAGGCGAGCACCGGCGGCGAGTATTCGCAGACGATCGCCAACGATCTCAGGAAGACGATGCAGCAGCACGCCGGCGTCTTTCGCACGCAGGCGTCGATGGACGAGGGCGTCGGCAAGGTCCAGCAGCTCGCCGAGCGCAGCTGGTCGATGCATCTCGCCGACAAGTCGCGGATCTTCAACACCGCACGCGTCGAGGCGCTCGAGGTCGACAATCTGATCGAGTCGGCGCTCGCGACGATGGTCTCGGCGGCGGCGCGGCGCGAGTGCCGTGGCGCCCACACCGTCTACGACTACGAGCGCCCGATCGACGACCCGGTGGCGCCGAACGGCCGCAACGACGCCGAGTGGATGAAGCACACGCTGTGGTTCGCCGAAGGCAACCGGCTCGCGTACAAGCCGGTCAACCTGAAGCCGATGACGGTCGAGTCGATCCCTCCCAAGGTCCGTACCTTCTGACATGGAAACCGAACCGATCACCAGCGCCGCGAATGCGTCCGACCCGGGCGGCGTGACGCCGCCGGCAGCGCAGAAGACGGTGCGCACGTTTCGCATCTACCGCTACGACCCCGACAGCGGCGCCGCGCCGACGCTGCAGACGATGACCGTCGAGCTCGACGGCAGTGAGCGGATGCTGCTCGATGCGCTGATGAAGCTGAAGGCGATGGACCCGAGCCTGAGCTTTCGCCGCTCGTGCCGCGAGGGCGTCTGCGGCTCGGACGCGATGAACATCAACGGCAAGAACGGCCTCGCGTGCCTGACCAACATGCGCACGCTCAAGGACCCGATCGTGCTGAAGCCGCTGCCGGGGCTGCCGGTCATCCGCGACCTCATCGTCGACATGACGCAGTTCTTCAAGCAGTACCACTCGATCAAGCCGTATCTCATCACCGAGTCGCGCCCGCCCGAGAAGGAGCGGCTGCAGTCGCCCGAGGAGCGCGACGAGCTGAACGGCCTCTACGAGTGCATCCTGTGCGCGAGCTGCTCGACCTCGTGCCCGAGCTTCTGGTGGAACCCCGACAAGTTCGTCGGTCCCGCCGGGCTGCTGCAGGCCTACCGGTTCATCGCCGACAGCCGCGACGAGGCGACCAACGAGCGGCTCGACAATCTCGAGGATCCGTACCGGCTGTTTCGCTGCCACACGATCATGAACTGCGTCGACGTGTGCCCGAAGCAGCTCAATCCGACGCGCGCCATCGGCAAGATCAAGGAGCTGATGGTGCGGCGCGCTGTCTGATGCACGCCGCGACCGACGCCGGCTCGACCGCGGCGCGTCCGCTCGACGCGAGCGCGCTGGGCAAGCTCCGCTGGCGCTGCCGCCGCGGCCTGCTCGAGAACGACCTCCTGCTCGAGCGCTTCTTCGCGCGCGCCGAGCCGGTGAGCGAGGGCGACGCCGGCGCGCTCGCGCTGCTGATGGATCTCGCCGACAACGATCTGCTCGACCTCTTTCTCGGTCGTCAGCCACTGCCGCCCGACCTCGACCTTCCCGAGGTGCGCCGCGTCGTCGGGGCGGTGCGCGCGGCGCGCTGACACGACAGCCATGATCCCTCCCGTTTCTTTCGAGGACCACGCCATGACCCCGTCCGACGTCAAAGCCACCCTCACGTTCTCGGACGGCAGCCCGAGCATGGAGCTGCCGCTCTACAAGGGCACGATCGGGCCCGACGTGATCGACATTCGCAAGCTCTACGCACAGACCGGCAAGTTCACGTACGACCCGGGCTTTCTCTCGACGGCGTCGTGCGACTCGACGATCACCTACATCGACGGCGACAAGGGCGAGCTGCTCTACCGCGGCTACCCGATCGAGCAGCTCGCCGTGCAGTGCGACTATCTCGAGACCTGCTACCTGCTGCTGAAGGGTGAGCTGCCGTCGGCGAGCCAGAAGACCGAGTTCACGCAGCTCGTCACCCATCACACGATGGTCAACGAGCAGATGCAGTTCTTCCTGCGCGGGTTCCGTCGTGACGCGCATCCGATGGCCATCATGACGGGGCTCGTCGGCGCGCTCTCGGCCTTCTATCACGACAGCACCGACATCCACAACGCGAAGCACCGCGAGATCGCGGCGATCCGGCTGATCGCGAAGATGCCGACGCTGGTGGCGATGGCCTACAAGTACAACATGGGCCAGCCGTACATGTATCCGAAGAACGACCTCTCGTACGCGAGCAACTTCATGCGGATGATGTTCGCGACGCCGTGCGAGGAGTACGTGCCCAACGAGGTGCTCGTGCGCGCGCTCGACCGCATCTTCATCCTCCACGCCGACCACGAGCAGAACGCGTCGACGTCGACGGTGCGCCTGTGCGGCTCGTCGGGAACGAACCCGTTCGCGGCGATCGCCGCCGGCGTCGCCTGCCTCTGGGGCCCTGCGCACGGCGGCGCCAACGAGGCGGCGCTGAACATGCTCGAGGACGTCCAGAAGATGGGCGGCGTCGAGAAGATCGGCGACTTCGTCAAGCAGGTGAAGGACAAGAACTCGGGCATCAAGCTGATGGGCTTCGGCCACCGCGTCTACAAGAACTACGACCCGCGCGCCAAGCTGATGCGCGAGACGTGCCACGAGGTGCTCGACGCGCTCGGCCTGCACGACGATCCGATCTTCAAGCTCGCGATGTCGCTCGAAAAGATCGCGCTCGAGGACGAGTACTTCGTCGCCCGCAAGCTCTATCCGAACGTCGACTTCTACTCGGGCATCGTGCAGCGCGCGATCGGTATTCCGGTCAGCCTCTTCACGGCGATCTTTGCGCTCGCGCGCACGGTCGGCTGGATCGCGCAGCTGAACGAGATGATCGGCGACCCCGAGTACAAGATCGGCCGGCCGCGCCAGCTCTACACCGGCGCGGCGCGCCGCGACGTCAAGGCGATCGCGCAACGCGGTTGACGGCGCGCCTCGGGCGCGTCAATCCCCTTGACCGAGGGGGCGCGGAACGCCGCGCAAATGCTCTTGATCGCGCTTGAACGATGCGGCAGACTCGACCGTACATTTGGAAGCAATCGGCGCCGCGATCCGGTGCCGGGCGGCGCCGGGGCGCCGTCGCGTAGCTTCCTGTCATCCAACCGGAGGAGTTCATGAAGTTACGTCGTGCCGCTGTCGCGGCGGGTCTCGCCGTGGCAGCCGTTGCCGCGCACGCGCAGTTTGTCGCGGTCAACGAGGGTTTCGAGAACGTCGCTGGGTTGCCAGCGGCGGGCTGGGTGCTGAACAACGCAAGCACGCCGATCGGCACGACCGGCTGGTTCCAGGCCGGCCCAGGCTTTTTCGACGCTTTCGCGGGGAGTCAGTTCTCGTACATCGCGGCGAACTTCAACAACGCTGCCGCGGGCGGCACGATCGCGAACTTCCTCTTCACCCCGGTCTTCACGACCGAGGGCGGCAGCACCGTCTCGTTCTGGGCGCGTTCCATCGGCGAGGAGGGATTCGTCGATCACATCCGCGTCGGCAGGACCACGGGCGGGACGAGCGCGGGCGACTTCATCCAGATCGGCGGCGACATCACGCTCACGGACACCTGGACGCATTACACCTTCGGGATCGCAAAGCAACCCGTCGGTGCGACCGGCCGCGCCGTGATCGAGTACTTCGGCGTCGCGGACACGTCCGACTTCGTCGGCGTCGACAGTCTCACGGTCAACGTCGTCCCCGAGCCCGAGACCTGGGCGCTGTTCGGCCTCGGGCTGGCGGCGCTCGGCGTCGTCAAGCGCCGCCGCAAGCCGGCCTGAACGTTCGCTCGCAGCGCCCGCGCGATCCGTGGGCGCAATCGCATCCCCTCCGAGGAGAAACACAGATGTTCGCTTTCAAGACTCCGATCGCGCTCGGTGCGCTGGTCGGCGCGGCGGTGATCCCGCTCGCCGTCGCCGCGGCCGAGGTGCAGTCCGCCACCGACCAGGACGCTGCACCGGCGATCGCCGACTCGCAGATCGTCGCCCGCGATCCCGCGACCGGCCAGCTCCGCGCCGCGACCGCCGAGGAAGCGCAAGCGCTGCGGCGCGCACGTGCCGAGCAGCGGCGCAGCGGCCCCGTCACGTCGGCAACGCACACGCACTCGAGCGGCGCGCACGGTGCCCGCCTGACCGAGGAGTTCATGAACTACTCGGTCGTCGTGCGCACCGCCGACGGCAAGCTCGTCGAGCTTTGCGTCCAGGATCCTTCGACGCTGACCGCGAAGCCGGTGCAAGCCAAGAAGTCCGAACTGCCGACGGAGTGACGCGATGACCACCAGACAACACCTTCGTACCGCCGTCATCGCGGCGTGCCTTGCCGGTGCCTCCTCCATCGCGATGGCCGCCGCGACGATCATCGTCAGCAGCCGTGATCCTGCGGGCGTCGGCTTCAACGATCCGACTCCCGTTGCCCCGGTCGGCGGCAATCCGGGAACGACGCTCGGCCAGCAGCGACTCAACGTCTACCAGGCCGTCGCCGCCATCTGGGGCGCGCAACTCACGAGCAGCGTGCCGATCACCGTCAGCGCCGGCTGGGAGGCGCTTTCGTGCACGTCGACGCAGGCCGTGCTCGGCAGCGCGAGCGCGTGGAACATCTGGCGCGACTTCCCGAACGGCGTCCCGAACCGCTGGTATCCGCAGGCGCTCGCCAACAAGCTCGCCGGCGTCAACCTGTCGGCCGGCATCCCCGACGACGGCAGCGGTTTCGGCAACGTCGACATCAAGACGCAGTTCAACATCAACCTCGGCAATCCCGGCTGCCTCGACGGCACTCCGTTCTATCTCGGCCTCGATGGCAACGCGGGCTCGAAGATCAACTTCATGGAGACGCTGCTCCACGAGATCGGGCACGGCCTCGGCTTCTCGGTGCTCACGGTGCAGACATCGACGGGCTTCCGCCTCAACGCCGCCGCCACTGCATTCGTCTCCACAGGCGGCGTTCCCAGCATCTGGGAACCGCTCATGTTCGACGACACGGTCAACAAGACCTGGCTCGACATGACAAGCGCGGAGCGGCAGGCGTCGGCGATCAATCCGCTGAAGCTCGCGTGGATCGGCCCGACGACCGTCGCCGGCGCCGCGGTGACGCTCACCGCCGTGCCGTCGCTTCGGGTCGACACGTCGGTGCCGGGAGTGCCCGGGTTCTACGACTACAACACCGCGTCGTTCGGCCCGGCCGTGGTCAACCCCAGCGCGTTCGGCACCCTTGCGAACGTCCCGGCCGATCCGGTCAACGGCGCCGGCTGCCTGCCGTTCGACGCCGCGACCACGGCCGCGGTGATGGGCAAGATCGCGATCATCGACCGCGGCACGTGCGGCTTCGTCGTCAAGGTGAAGAACGCGCAGAACGCAGGCGCGTTCGGCGTGATCATCGCCAACAACGCGGCCGGTGCGGCGCCGGGGCTCGGCGGCTCGGATCCGACGATCACGATCCCGACCGTGAGCGTGTCGCAGTCCGATGGGCAGAAGCTGCATCAGGCCGTCGTCGACGCGGTCAAGTACGGCAGCCGCGGCCGTGCCGGCACGGTCGTCGCCGCGTTCGCGAAGGACACGTCGCGCAAGGCCGGCGCCGACGCCCTCGGCCGTCCGCTGCTCTATACGCCCAACCCGCTGGTCAGCGGCTCGTCGGTGTCGCATTGGGACGTGAGCGCGTTTCCGAACCTGCTCATGGAGCCCAACATCAGCCCCGACCTGACGACGACGCTGGTGCCGCCGCTCGATCTCACCTTCCCGCTGCTGCAGGACATCGGCTGGTGATCGGCTGGCAATCGCCCCGCGGGCGAGCTGACGAAGAAAGGGCGCCTCGGCGCCCTTTCTTTCTTTCGAACTTCGTCGTCACCGCGTCGCCGCCTCTTTTCGTTTGCCGTTGGCGCGTCGGCGACGGCGCCGCGGAAACGAGGCGCTTCAGCGGCCTTGTCGACCCCCGGACGTTCGTGCAGACTGCTTGACTTGATCGGCGGCGCGCTTTGACGCCGCCGGCACGAACCGAGGAGATCTCCCATGCGAGTGTCCATTCCAGCCGCCGCGCTGGCCTTGCCGGTGCTGGCGGTTTCGCTGGCCGCGGTCGCCGCACCGGCCGACGGCGCCGCCGCGCCGCCGACCAAGGCCACGGTCGAGAACACCACCGCCGCCGCCTCGCTCATCGTGGTGCGCGACCGCGCCACCGGCAAGCTGCGCGCGCCGACGCCCGAGGAAGTGGAGAAGCTGATGGCCTCCGGACGTCATTCCACCGTCAAGCGCGAGCCGCGCGATGTGCGCTCGCACACCGGAGCCGAGGGAGTCGCGCTCGGCGACTCGATGCTGCACGACGAAGTCGTTCGCAAGAACCGGCGCGGCGCAGTCGAGCAAGCGCACGACCGGGAGGCTTCGCATGACTAAGCTCTCCCGCCTGTGCGCTGCACTCGCCGCCGCTGCCGGCCTGGCGATGGCCGTCTCAGCCCAGGCCGCCGCGACCATCCAGATCATCAACGGCGATCCGGCAAATGTCGGCTTCAACGATCCGACGCCGGTGGCCCCAGTCGGCGGCAATCCGGGCACGACCCTCGGCCAGCAACGGATGAACGTCTACAACGCCGTCGCGGCGAAGTGGGGCGCGACGCTGACGAGCTCGGTGCCGATCGTCGTCTACGCGACGAACGAGCCGCTTGACTGCGACGAGACCTCGGGCGTCCTCGGTTCGGCCGGCCCGGCCTTCGTCTTCAAGAACTTCGCCGGTGCTCCTTTCAACCAGACGTGGTTCGTCTCGGCGCTCGCGAACAAGCTGTCCGGCGTCGACCAGCAGCCACCGGATCCGGCCGGCGAGGACATCTATACGCAGACCGGCGCCGACATCGTCGCGCGGTTCAACTCGAACCTCGGCACGCCGGGCTGCCTGCCCGACGCGCCGTTCTATCTCGGTCTCGACAACGCGCACGGCGACCTCATCGATTTCTACACCGTGCTCCTGCACGAGTTCGGCCACGGCCTCGGCTTTCTGGCCATCACCGACGGCCAGAGCGGCCGGCGCCTGCGCGGCACGCCGGACGTCTGGGAGCACTACGTCTTCGACAACAACGCCGCCAAGCTCTGGCTCGACATGACAAACGCCGAGCGTCGCGCGTCGGCGACGAGCGGCCGCAACGTCGTCTGGAACGGAGGCATGGTGAAGTCGTCGGCGGCGAGCGTGCTCGTGCCGGGCATGCCCGAGCTCGACGTCACGTCGACCGCCGTGCCTTCGGCGAGCGGCGCCTACGACGTCGGCCGCGCTTCGTTCGGAGCGCCGCTGACTGCAGCCGGCGTGACGGGTGAGTTGACCGCCTACAGCACGCAGTCCGGCGAGACCGGCCCCGGCTGCGATCCGTTGGACAAGGGCAACAAGCGCGCCGCCAAGGGCAACATCATCATCATCGACCGCGGCGCCTGCGCGTTCACGGTCAAGGTGAAGAACGCGCAGCAAGCCGGCGCCATCGGGGTCGTGATCGCCGACAACGTCGCCGGCACGCCACCGCCGGACCTCGGCGGATCGGATCCGACGATCACGATCCCGGCGGTGCGCGTCACGCAGGACGACGGGCGCACGTTGAAGCAGGCGGCGCGCCATCTCGGCGGCTCAACGACTGCGACGATCCGCCTCAACACGGCCAAGCTCGCAGGCGCGGATGCGAGCGGTCGACCGTTCCTGTACACCCCAAGCGCGTACTCGCCGGGATCATCGGTGTCGCACTGGGACACGAGCGCGTTCAAGAACCTCCTGATGGAGCCGTTCATCAACGACGACCTGCTGCACGAGGTCACGCCGCCGGCGGACCTGACCTTCAAGCTGCTGCAGGACACCGGCTGGTGATCCGATCGGACCCGGGCGAGGCGATCGCCCGGGCCACGGCGACGTTCGAGGGCACGGAGACGTGCCCTTTTTTCTCGGGAGTTTTCGTCGCCTCCTAAAATCCAGCGGATGTCGACCCCGCGCACCCTCTACGACAAGATCTGGGACGAGCACGTCGTCCACAGCGAAAGCGACGGCACCGCGCTCCTCTACATCGACCGCCACCTCGTCCACGAGGTGACGAGCCCGCAGGCGTTCGAGGGACTCGACCTCGCCGGCCGGAAGGTCTGGCGGATCTCGGCCAATCTCGCCGTCAGCGATCACAACGTCCCCACGACCGACCGCTCTCACGGCATCGCCGATCCGGTCTCGCGGCTGCAGGTCGACACGCTCGACGCCAACTGCGATCGCCACGGCATCACGCAGTTCAAGATGAACGATCGCCGCCAAGGGATCGTCCACGTCATCGGCCCGGAGCAGGGCGCGACGCTGCCGGGCACGACGGTCGTCTGCGGCGACTCACACACGTCGACACACGGCGCGTTCGGTGCGCTCGCGCACGGCATCGGCACGAGCGAGGTCGAGCACGTCCTCGCGACGCAGACGCTGCTGGCGAGGAAGGCGAAGAACATGCTCGTGCGCGTCGACGGCAGGCTCGGCCGCGGCTGCAGCGCCAAGGACATCGTGCTCGCCGTCATCGGCAAGATCGGCACCGCCGGCGGCACCGGCCACACGATCGAGTTCGCCGGCGACGCGATCCGGGCCCTCAGCATGGAAGGGCGGATGACGGTCTGCAACATGGCGATCGAGGCGGGCGCGCGCGCCGGCCTGATCGCCGTCGACGAGACGACGATCGCGTATCTCCGTGGCCGTCCGTATAGCCCGAGCGGCGCGGAGTGGGAGCTCGCCGAGCAATACTGGCGAACGCTGCGCTCGGACCCCGACGCACACTTCGACACCGTCGTCACGCTCGACGCGAGCGAGATCCGGCCGCAGGTCACATGGGGGACGTCGCCGGAGATGGTGGTCTCGATCGCCGACCGCGTTCCCGACCCCGAGCGCGAGCGCGACCCGGGGCGGCGCGACGCGATGGAGCGGGCGCTCCGCTACATGGCGCTCGAGCCCAACCGGCCGATCACCGACATCCGCATCGACAAGGTGTTCATCGGCTCGTGCACGAACTCGCGCATCGAGGACCTGCGCGAGGCGGCCGCGGTCGTGCGCCGGCTCGGCGCTTCCGTCGCGAGCAACGTCAAGCTCGCGATGGTCGTTCCTGGATCGGGGCTCGTGAAGGAGCAGGCCGAGCGCGAAGGGCTCGATCGCATCTTCAAGGGCGCCGGCTTCGAATGGCGCGAAGCGGGCTGCTCGATGTGCCTGGCGATGAATGCCGACCGGCTCGAGCCCGGCGAGCGCTGCGCGTCGACGAGCAACCGCAACTTCGAAGGTCGCCAGGGCGCGGGCGGGCGCACGCATCTGGTCAGCCCGGCGATGGCAGCGGCGGCTGCGATCGAAGGCCACTTCGTCGACGTCCGTCGGCTGGCATAGGAGAGGCGATGGAGCCGTTTCGCATCCACACCGGAATCGTCGCGCCGATGGACCGCGAGAACGTCGACACCGACGCGATCATTCCCAAGCAGTTCCTGAAGTCGATCAAGCGGACCGGTTTCGGCGAGAACCTGTTCGACGCGTGGCGCTTCCTCGACCCCGGTGTTCCCGGCGCCGATCCGGCGACGCGGCGGGCGAATCCCGACTTCGTTCTCAACCAGCCGCGCTTTCGCGGCGCGTCGATCCTGCTCGCGCGCAAGAACTTCGGCTGCGGCTCGTCGCGCGAGCACGCGCCGTGGGCGCTGCAGCAGTACGGCTTTCGCGCGCTGATCGCGCCGAGCTACGCCGACATCTTCTTCAACAATTGCTTCAAGAACGGCCTCTTGCCGATCGTGCTGCCCGAGCATCGCGTCGCCGCGCTGTTCGACGACGTCGCCGCGTTCCCGGGCTACAAGCTGACGATCGACCTCGGGCGCCAGGTCGTCGAGCCGCCGTCGGGCGGCGCGATCCCGTTCGAGGTCGAGGCGTTTCGCAAGGAGTGCCTGCTCGGCGGGCTCGACGAGATCGGGATGACCTTGCGCCACGCCGACAAGATCCGCGCGTTCGAGGCCGAGCGGCTGCTGCGCCAGCCGTGGCTCGCGACGACGGTGCGTTGACGGCGGCGCGGCGATGAAGATCGCGATCCTGCCGGGCGACGGCATCGGCACCGAGATCGTGCGAGAGGCCGAGCGCGTCCTCGGCGCCCTCGACCTGCGCTTCGAGACCGAGCGTGCTGCCGTCGGCGGCACGGCCTACGAGTCGCACGGCCATCCGCTGCCCGAGGCGACGCTTGCGCTCGCCAAGGCCGCCGACGCGGTGCTCTTCGGCGCCGTCGGCGACTGGAAGTACGACACGCTGCCGCGGGCGCTCCGCCCCGAGCAGGCGATCCTCGGGCTGCGCAAGTCGCTCGGCCTGTTCGCGAACTTGCGGCCGGCGATCTGCTACGCCGAGCTCACTGCGGCATCGAGCCTCAAGCCCGAGCTCGTCGCCGGACTCGACATCCTGATCGTTCGCGAGCTCACCGGCGACATCTACTTCGGCCAGCCGCGCGGCCGTCGCGACTCACCCGACGGTCCGTTCGCCGGCGCGCCCGAGGCGTTCGACACGATGCGCTACACGCGCCCCGAGATCGAGCGCATCGCCCGGGTCGCGTTCGACGCGGCGCGACGTCGCGGGAAGCGCGTGACGAGCGTCGACAAGGCGAACGTCCTCGAGACGTTCCAGTTCTGGAAGGACGTCGTCACCGAGGTCCATCGCGACTACCCCGACGTCGCGCTCGACCACATGTATGTCGACAACGCCGCGATGCAGCTGGTGCGCGCCCCGAAGTCGTTCGACGTCGTCGTCACCGGCAACATGTTCGGCGACATCCTCTCGGACGAGGCGGCGATGCTGACCGGGTCGATCGGCATGCTGCCGTCGGCGTCGCTCGACGGCAGCGGCAAGGGGCTCTTCGAGCCGAGCCACGGCAGCGCTCCGGACATCGCAGGCAAGGACGTCGCCAACCCGCTGGCTACAATCCTGTCCGTTGCCATGATGCTCCGCTACTCCCTCCAGCAGCAGGAAGCCGCCGCGCGCGTCGAGCGTGCGGTGCAGGACGTCCTCACGTCCGGGCTCAGGACTGCCGATATCTGGTCGGAAGGCACGACGAAGGTCGGGACGCGGGCCATGGGCGATGCGGTGGTGGCCGCGCTCGCGGGCAAACCGACCACCACCAAGCACTAGCGCGCGCCCGTTCGTCTCGCCGTGCCCGGCCGAGGCGTCGGGCTGGAGACTCGAGACCATTTGGAAAGACGGGACGGACAAGATGGAACGCACGGGATTGGTCGGCTGGCGCGGCATGGTGGGGTCCGTGCTGCTCGATCGGATGGCAGCCGAAGGCGACTTCGACCTCATCGAGCCGATCTTCTTCAGCACCAGCGACAAGGGCGGCAAGGCGCCGGCGCATGCGAAGAACGAGACCAAGCTCCTCGACGCCTACGACATCGATGCCCTGAAGCGCTGCGAGGTCGTGATCACCGCGCAGGGCGGCGAGTACACCAAGGCGGTCTATCCGAAGCTGCGCGCTGCCGGCTGGAACGGCTACTGGATCGACGCCGCGAAGACGCTGCGCATGCAGGACGACGCGGTGATCGTCCTCGACCCGGTCAACATGCCCGTGATCCAGAGCGCGCTGTCACGAGGCATCCGCAACTATATCGGCGGCAACTGCACGGTGAGCTGCATGCTGATGGGCGTCGGCGCACTCTTCAAGGCCGACCTCGTCGACTGGATGACGTGCACGACCTACCAGGCGGCGTCGGGCGGCGGCGCCCAGCACATGCGCGAGCTCTTGACCCAGTACGGCGCCCTCCACGCCGAGGTCCGCGAGCTGCTCGCCGACCCGAAGTCGGCGATCCTCGAGATCGACCGCCGCGTCCTCGAGCGCCAGCGCTCGATGAGCCCGGGCGAAACCGAGCACTTCGGCGTCCCGCTCGGCGGCAGCCTGATCCCGTGGATCGACGTCGACCGCGGCGACGGCACCAGCCTCGAGGAGTGGAAGGGCAGCGCCGAGACCAACAAGATCCTGGGCCGCGGCGCCGGCGGCCAGCCCTCGGTTCCGATCGATTCGACCTGCGTCCGGGTCGGCGCAATGCGCTGTCACAGTCAATCTCTCACGATCAAGCTGAAGTCAGACGTGCCGCTGGCCGATATCGAGGCCATGATCGCGGCCGACAACCCATGGGTCCACGTCGTTCCCAACACGCGCGTCGCCAGCACGCAGGAGCTGACGCCCGTCGCCGTGACCGGAACGATGCGGATCCCGGTCGGACGTTTGCGAAAGCTTGCGATGGGAGAGCGTTACCTGGGCGCGTTCACGATCGGCGACCAGCTGCTCTGGGGAGCCGCCGAGCCGCTCAGGCGGATGCTGCGCATCCTCCTCGAGCGCTGATGGGAGGGTCGGGTGCGGTGTCTCACGTTGTCACATTGCAACATCTGCGTGCAGAAGACTCGGAACCCGGCTCCATGAGAAACGTCAGCCAATGCATGAGCTTGTCACCGTATCTCTCTGATGCTATGGTCATTTCCGTCTTTTCCCAGCTGCTGCTTTGAAGCTGCATCGTCCATCGAGAAGGCGGTTGGATCGATATGGGCGGGCAGGGCGTTGGTGCCCGCGCCGAGTCGGCGGCTCGCTGAAGAGTCCGCTCCGTTCCTGCGGACCCAGCGATGGGTCCGCTTCGTCATTTCGGGAGACGCCTTGAAAAGAAAACTGACCTTGCCTGGGCGCTTCGCTCTGACCGGCATCGCCGCCGCGCTCTGCCTCGCGTCTCCGCTCGCTTCGGCGCTCGGCCTCGGCCGCCTCAACGTCCAGTCCTCGCTCGGCGAAGTCCTTCGTGCCGAGATCGAAGTGACGAGCCTGACGCCGGAAGAGCAGGCGAGCCTGCGCATCCGCGTCGCGCCTCCCGAGGCGTACCGCGCCGCCAACGTCGACTACAACCCGGTCCTGCCGGGCACCCGCGCGACCTTCGAAAAGCGCCCCGACGGCCGCCTGTTCGTGCGCCTCGTCAGCGATCGCGGCGTCCAGGAACCCTTCGTCGACGTCATCCTCGAGATCTCGTGGGCCACCGGCCGTCTCGTCCGCGAATACACGCTGCTCTTCGATCCGCCGGCGACGATCCGCGCGGGTGCACAGCAACCTGGCGCGACGACGTCGCCGGTCATGTCGGCCGCGCCGCCGGCGCCGACGCCGCTGCCGCAGACGACCGCGATGACCAAGGCCGAGCAGCGCGAGGCCGCGCGCGCGGCGGAGCGCGAGCGCCGCGCCCAGCAAAAGGCCGCCGCCGCCGAGGCGAAGGCCAACCGTGAGGAATCGGCTTCGGCCGCCCCGCGCAGCTCCGCGACGACGACCGCCGCGACCGACGCCGCGGGCAGCGGCGCCTCCGAAGACGAAGTCAAGGTCCGCTCCGGCGACACGCTCTCGAAGATCGCCGGCCGCGTGCAGAAGCAGGGCGTCTCGCTCGACCAGATGCTGGTCGCGCTGTTCCGCGCCAATCCGAGCGCGTTCAGCGGCAACAACATGAACCGGCTGCGCGCCGGCGTCGTCCTCTCGGTGCCGTCGGCGGAGACCGCCCAGGCGGTGCAGCCCGCGGAAGCGCGCAAGACCATCGTCGCGCAAAGCGCGGACTTCGGTGCCTATCGCCAGCGCCTCGCCGAGGCGACACAGGCCAGCGGCGCCGAAGCGACCGAGCCCAACAAACGGCGCAGCGCCGGCAAGGTGCAGACGTCGGTCGAGGACAAGAAGCTCGCCGCCAACGCGAGCCCCGACACGCTCAAGCTCAGCAAGGGCGGCGCGATCGCCCCGTCTGCGCCGGGCAGCGCCGAGGATCGTCTCGCCGGCGAGCGGCAGCGTCAGGCCGAAGCGGCCCGCCTTGCCGAGATCAATCGGAACATGACCGATCTGAGGCGCGTCGCGGGCGGAGCTTCGCAGGTCGCGGTCACGCCGCCGAAACCGACGACCGCTGCTGCGACGACGCCGGCCGCCGCCGTCGCGCCGCCGACCGTCGCGGTTCGACCGCCGTCTTCGCCGGTCGCGGTCCAGACCCCGATCACGACGCCGACGGTGCCGCCGCTCACGGCACCGACCCCGCCCGTCACCGCAGCAACGACGCCGCCGGCGACGACGGCTGCCACGACGCCTCCTTCGCTTGCGCCGGCGCTTGGCGCGCCTCCTGCCGCGACCGCATCGTCGTCAGCGCCCGCAACGACGATGGCGGCGGCATCGACGCCGCCGGCGATGGCATCGGGAGCAGCGCCGGTGGTCGTCGCCGGCGCCAGCGCGACTCAGCCGGCCGCCGTGAAGCCGCCGACTGCCAAGCCGCGTACGCCCGCCAAGCCGGCGCCCGAGCCGAGCTTCATCGACTCGATCACGAGCGGCAATCCGATCTATCTCGGCGTCGGCGCGCTCGCGTTGCTGCTCGTCGGCTACGGCGCGTACCGCTACACGCAGCGCTCGAAGAAGGACAGCGGCGAGACCTCGTTCCTCGAGAGCCGGCTGCAGCCCGACTCGTTCTTCGGCGCGAGCGGCGGCCAGCGCATCGACACCCGCGACGCCGGCGGCAGCTCGTCGTCGATGACGTACTCGCTGTCGCAGCTCGACGCGATCGGCGACGTCGATCCGGTCGCCGAGGCCGATGTCTACCTCGCGTACGGCCGCGACCTGCAGGCCGAGGAGATCCTCAAGGAGGCGATGCGCAGCAATCCCGAGCGCCTCGCGATCCGCACCAAGCTGCTCGAGGTCTACGCCAAGCGGCGCGACATCAAGGGCTTCGAGCTCCTCGCGACGCAGCTGTTCGCGCTGACGCGCGGCGAGGGCGACGACTGGTCGAAGGCGCAGGAGCTCGGCGCCCAGATCGATCCCGAGAATCCGCTCTATCAGGCCGGCGGCACGCCCGGCCGCTCCGCCGAAGGCTCTGCCGAGGTGGCCGAGTCGCTCGGCGCGAGCACGCTGCCGCAGTCGGTGATGCCGGTGCCGTCGCAGTTCGGCTCGACGATCGGCAACACCACGGCGCGCGACAGCGCGTTCGACAACATCGACCTCGATCTCGACAACCCCGGCATCGGCGTGCCGTCGCGCCCGGCTGCGCTCGACGCGACCCATGCGATGCCGCCGCGGCCGGCCGCCGCCGAGGCCCCGAGCTACAACTCGACGCTGAAGATGCCGCTCGTCGCCAACGAGCCGGGCCTGCAGGCGGCGGCGCCCGCTTCCCGCGACGAGCCGCTGCCGTTCGACCTGTCGGGAATCTCGCTCGACCTCGATCCGTCTGAGAAGGGTGGCGACGCGCCGAACACGACCCCCGCAGGGCTCGACGACAACGGCGATCCGCTCTCGCGCAAGCTCGAGCTGGCCGAGGAGTTCCAGCGGATCGGCGACAAGGACGGCGCGCGCGATCTCCTGCGCGAGGTGCTCGCGACCGCGAGCGGCGCGACGAAGACCAAGGCGCAGGGCATGCTGGACCGCATCACCTGAGTCCCGCCGGGCGCGCCCGCTCCGGTCGGGCCGGGCGGCGCGCCTGCTCCTCGTGAGAGTCGCCCTCGGCATCGCGTACCGCGGCAGCGCGTACAGCGGCTGGCAAAGCCAGCCGAGCGGGCGCACCGTCCAGGACCATGTCGAAGCTGCGCTCGCGGCGTTCGCCGCCGTGCCCGTTTCGACGATCTGCGCCGGCCGCACCGACGCCGGCGTCCACGCGATCAACCAGGTCGTCCACTTCGACACCGATGTCGAGCGCTCGCTCGACGGCTGGACGCGCGGCACCAACCGCTATCTGCCCGCCGACGTCGCAGTGCAGTGGAGCCGCTTCGTCGACGATCGATTCCACTCGCGCGCCAGCGCGCGCGGCCGCCGCTACGCGTATGTGCTGCTCGAATCGCCGGTGCGGCCGGCGATCGAGAACGGCATGGCAGGCTGGACGTTTCGCAGCCTCGACGGCGATGCGATGCGGCGCGCCGCGGCGGCGCTTGTTGGCACCCACGACTTCAGCGCGTTTCGCGCCGCCGAGTGCCAGGCGAATTCGCCGGTGAAGACGCTGCGCGCGCTCACGATCGAGCGGCGCGGTGCGTACTGGCGGTTCGACTTCGACGCCGACGCGTTCCTGCACCACATGGTCCGCAACATCGTCGGCTCGCTCGTCATGGTCGGCAGCGGCGTGCGCAACGACGGTTGGCTCGCGGAAGTCCTCGCGGCACGCGATCGCTCGCTCGCCGCGCCGACGTTTGCGGCCGACGGCCTGTACTTCCTGGGGCCGTACTACGATGCCGTCCATGAGATTCCCGATCGGACGCCGGCGCTCGACTGGCTGCCCTGAGCTCGTGCGCGCGCGATGAACCAGCGCACGCGGATCAAGATCTGCGGCGTCGCGCGCGAGGCCGACGTCGACGCCGCGGTCGATGCCGGCGCCGACGCCGTCGGCTTCGTCTTCCATCCCGAAAGTCCGCGGTGCCTGACCGTCGAACGCGCCGCCGAGCTCGCCGACGCGCTGCCGCCTTACGTCACACCGGTCGGGCTGTTCGTCAACGCCGATCCCGAGGACATCGACGCCGCGCTCGACGCGATTCCGACGCTCCTGCTCCAGTTCCACGGCGACGAATCACCCGACGACTGTGCGCTCTTCGGCCGCCCGTACCTGCGCGCCGCGCGGATGACGCCCGAGCTCGATTTGCTAGACTTCGCGCGCCGCTTCAGCGAGGCGCAAGGCCTGTTGCTCGATGCCCACGTCGAGGGCTTCGGCGGCGGTGGAAAGGCGTTCGATTGGTCGCTCGTCCCGTCAGGCTTCCCGGCAGAGTCAAGGCGTCGGCTCGTTTTGTCTGGTGGGTTGCATGCTGCAAACGTCTGCGAAGGCATCCTGCGCGTCCGGCCCTGGGCCGTTGACGTTTCCTCGGGAGTCGAGTCGTCGCGCGGCGTGAAGGACGTCGCCGCCATCCGTCGCTTCTGCGACGCGGTGCGCGAGGCCGATGCCCGGATCGCAGCATCGATTGCCTGAAAGCGTTTTCATGACACCGTACCAGCAGCCCGACGCGAGCGGGCATTTCGGCCGCTACGGCGGCAGCTTCGTCGCCGAGACGCTCGTCCACGCGCTCGACGAATTGAAGGCGTGCTACGAGGAGGCCAAGCGCGATCCGGCGTTCGACGCCGAGTTCCGCAGCGAGCTCGCGCACTACGTCGGCCGGCCGAGCCCGATCTACCACGCAGCGCGGCTTTCGAGCGAGCTCGGCGGCGCGCAGATCCACCTGAAGCGCGAGGACCTCAACCACACCGGCGCGCACAAGATCAACAACACGATCGGCCAGGCGATGCTCGCGCGGCGGATGAAGAAGCCCCGCGTCATCGCCGAGACCGGTGCCGGCCAGCACGGCGTCGCGACGGCGACGATCTGCGCGCGCTACGGCCTCGAGTGCGTCGTCTACATGGGCAGCGAAGACGTTCGCCGGCAGGCGCCGAACGTCTACCGCATGAACCTGCTCGGCGCCTCGGTCGTTCCGGTCGAGAGCGGGTCGAAGACGCTGAAGGACGCGCTCAACGAGGCACTGCGCGACTGGGTGACCAACGTCGAGAGCACGTTCTACATCATCGGCACCGTCGCCGGGCCACATCCGTATCCGACGCTCGTGCGCGACTTCCAGAGCGTGATCGGCACCGAGTGCCTCGCGCAAATGCCCGAGATGATCGGCCGCCAGCCCGATGCGGTGATCGCGTGCGTCGGCGGCGGCAGCAATGCGATGGGGATCTTCTATCCGTACATCGAGCGCGCGGGAACGCGCCTGATCGGCGTCGAGGCAGCAGGCGAGGGGATCGCAACCGGTCGCCACGCGGCGTCGATCACTGCCGGCAGCCCCGGCGTTCTGCACGGCAACCGCACCTACCTGCTGCAGGACGACGACGGCCAGATCATCGAGACGCACTCGATCTCGGCCGGGCTCGACTATCCCGGTGTCGGCCCCGAGCACGCTTACCTGCACGACAGCGGCCGCGCCGAATACGTCAGCGTCACCGACGACGAGGCGCTCGCCGCGTTCCACCGCCTCTGCCGCACCGAAGGCATCATCCCCGCGCTCGAGTCGAGCCACGCGGTCGCGTACGCGATGAAGCTGGCGCCGACGCTGGCGCGCGACCGCCACTTGCTCGTCAACCTCTCGGGACGCGGCGACAAGGACATCGCGACGGTCGCAGAGCTCGACGCGAGGGCACGTCGATGAGCCGCATCGCGGCGACGTTCGACGCGCTCGCGGCGCGTGGCAGGAAGGCGCTGATCCCGTACGTGACCGCCGGCGATCCGCACGCCGACACGACCGCGGCGATCATGCATGCGATGGTCGCGGCCGGCGCCGACGTCATCGAGCTCGGCATCCCGTTCAGCGATCCGATGGCCGACGGGCCGGTGGTGCAGCGCGCGAGCGAGCGTGCGCTCGCACGCGGCGTCGGCCTCGCGAAGGCGCTCGCGTTCGTGCGCGAGTTCCGCGCCGCCGATGCGCGCACGCCGATCGTGCTGATGGGCTATGCCAATCCGATCGAGCGCTACGGCATCGAGCGCTTCGTCGCCGATGCGAAGGACGCCGGGATCGACGGCGTCCTCGTCGTCGACTATCCGCCCGAGGAGTGCGCCGAGTTCGCCGAGCGGCTGCGCGGCGCCGCGATCGATCTGATCTTTCTCGTCGCGCCGACCTCGACCGACGAACGGATCGCCGCCGTCGCCAGGATGGCGCGCGGATTTGTTTACCATGTCTCTCTGAAGGGCGTGACCGGTGCCGGACACTTCGACATCGCCGCCGTCAAGGACATGATCCCGAGAATCAAGGCGCACGTTCGCCTGCCGGTCGGCGTCGGCTTCGGAATCCGCGACGGCGCGACCGCGCGCGCGGTTGCCGACGTCGCCGACGCGGTCGTGATCGGCAGCGCGCTCGTCCAGTTGCTCGAAAGCGCGCCGCACGACGACGCGCCGCGCGTCGCCGGCGAGTTCGTCGCCGGCATCCGCAGCGCGCTCGACGCACCGGCCGCTCGATCACAAGGAGTCCCGCGATGAGTTGGCTCGAGAAGCTGTTGCCGCCGAAGATCCAGCCGACCGACCCGAGCGAGCGGCGCACCGTTCCCGAGGGCGTCTGGGTCAAGTGCCCGGCGTGCGAGACGGTCCTCTACAAGAGCGACCTCGAGAAGAACATCAACGTCTGCCCGAAGTGCGCGCACCACCACCGGATCGGCGCGCGGGCGCGGCTCGACAGCTTCCTCGACGCCGAAGGGCGCTACGAGATCGGCCAGGAGGTGATCCCGGTCGACGCGCTCAAGTTCAAGGACAGCAAGAAGTACCCGGAGCGTCTGAAGGACGCGCTCGAGAACACCGGCGAGACCGATGCGCTCGTCGTCATGGGCGGCGCGCTGATGAGCTTGCCGATCGTCGCCGCGTGCTTCGAGTTCGACTTCATGGGCGGCTCGATGGGCTCGGTCGTCGGCGAGCGCTTCGTGCGCGGCGTTCAGACCGCGGTCGAGCAGCGCACGCCCTTCGTGAGCTTCACCGCGACCGGCGGCGCGCGCATGCAGGAGGGCCTGCTCAGCCTGATGCAGATGGCCAAGACGAACGCCGCGCTGACGCACCTCGCGCAGGCGCGCCTGCCCTACGTCAGCGTCCTCGCCGACCCGACGATGGGCGGCGTGTCGGCGAGCTTCGCGTTCCTCGGCGACGTCGTCATCGCCGAGCCGAAGGCGCTGATCGGATTCGCCGGCCCGCGCGTGATCGAGAACACCGTTCGCGAGAAGCTGCCCGAGGGATTCCAGCGCGCCGAGTTCCTGCTCCAGACCGGAGCGATCGACATGATCGTCGACCGCCGCGAGCTGCGCGCGACGATCGCACGGCAGCTCGCGATGCTGCTGCGGCTGCCGTCCGACGCTGTGGCCTGAACGTGCGTTGACGAGAACCCTCGCCGAGTGGCTCGCCCACTGCGAGCGCGTCCATCCGAAGACGATCGAGCTCACGCTCGACCGCATCGCCACCGTCAAGGCGAGGCTCGGCCTCGCGCTCGCCGTGCCGACGATCGTCGTCGCCGGGACCAACGGCAAGGGCTCGACGTGCGCGATGCTCGAAAGCATCGCGCTCGCCGCCGGCTACCGCGTCGGCCTGCACTCGAAGCCGCACCTCGTCCACTTCGAGGAGCGCTGCCGGATCGGCGGCGCGAGCGTCGACGGCAAGCTGCTGCTGCCGCACTTCGAGGCGGTCGAGCGCGCGCGCGGCGACGTCACGCTCACGTACTTCGAGTTCACGCTCCTCGTGATCGTCTCGCTCTTCGCGGCGACGCCGCTCGATCTCGTCATCCTCGAGGTCGGCCTCGGCGGCCGGCTCGACGCCGTCAACGCCTTCGACAACGACTGCGCGATCGTCACCAGCATCGACATCGACCACAGCGAATACCTCGGCCCCGACCGCGAGTCGATCGGCCGCGAGAAGTCCGGCGTGATGCGCGCCGGCAAGCCCGCGATCGTGAGCGACCCGCTGCCGCCGCAGAGCGTCATCGCCGAAGCGACGCGGATCGGCGCCGACCTCTGGCTCGCCGGCCGCGACTTTCGCGTCGAAGGCGATCGCCAGCAGTGGAGCTGGTCGGGCCGTGCGATGCGCCTGGGCGGCCTCGGCTATCCGGCGCTGCGCGGCGCCAACCAGCTGCTCAACGCCGCCGGAGCGCTCGCGGCGTTCGAGGCGTTGCGCGAGCGGTTGCCCGTGAGCGCGCAGGCGATCCGCACCGGGCTCGCGACCGTCGAGCTGCCGGGCCGCTTCCAGGTCGTGCCCGGCGCGCCGACGATCGTCCTCGACGTCGGCCACAACCCGCACGCGATCGCAGCGCTCGCGTTGAACCTCGACCAGATGGGGTTCTTTCCGCGCACGCACGCGGTCTTCGGCGTGATGCGCGACAAAGATGTCGCCGCGATCGTCGTCAAGCTGGCGCCGCTCGTCGACGCCTGGCACCTCACCGATCTGCCGACGCCGCGCGCGGCAAGCGCGGCCGAGCTCGCCGCGGCGGTGCGGGGCGTCGCCGCCGCTGCGCACGCGACGGTGGCGGTGCATGCGCGACCCGCCGATGCGCTCGCCGCCGCGATGGCCGAGGCGGACCCCGCTGATAGAATCGTCGTCTTCGGCTCGTTCTTCACCGTCGGCGGCGTGCTGGAGAACGCCGGAGGCTCCGGTCACCGCGCCTCCTGAGCCGACTCCAGCGCCTCGCATCCCGATCCGCTTCGCACTCGGCCCTCCATGTTCAGGCAGAAGCGCGACCCCGCATCCGACAAGCCCACGATCGAGCCCGCCGACGCGGTCCAGCAGGCGCGGACGCGCGCACGGCAGCGGCTGATCGGCGCGATCGTGCTGCTCGCGATCGGCATCATCGGCTTTCCGCTCGTCTTCGAGACGCAGCCGCGGCCGATCCCGGTCGACATCCCGATCGAGATCCCGCGCCGCGATGCACTGCCGCCGCTCGCGATGCCGCCGCCGCGATCGACCACGACACGGCCGGCGGCGCCGGCGAGCGAATCGGCCGCTACGACCTCCGCGCCCGCGACGCCGCGGCCGGCCCCGGTTCGCGGCAACGAGAACGTCATCACCGAGTCGAGCGCCGACGCCGGCCGCGAAGTCGCTTCGCCGCGCGCGACGGCGCGCGCGAGCGCGCCCGCCGAGACGCCGCGGCGCGCAGCGAGCGCGACCGTCGCCGCCGCGTCGACTCCCGCAGCAACGCGCGCCGCCGACGGCGAGCGCGCACGCGCGCTGCTCGAAGGGCGCGCGGCGTCGGCGGCCGAGGAGGCGCGCTACGTCGTCCAGGTCGGTGCCTTCGCCGACGCCGAAGCGGCACGCGAGACGCGCAAGAACGTCGAGAAGCTCGGCCTGAAGACGTACACGCAGGTCGCGCAGACGTCGGGGGGCAGCCGCATCCGCGTCCGCGTCGGCCCGTTCACGTCGCGCGGCGACGCCGAAGCGGCGCTCGCGAAGGCCAAGGCGGCCGGCATGAACGCCGTGCTGCTCACGCTGTGAGCGCGTGCCGTGATCGACGTCCCGGCGCTCGGCTGGATCGACATCGCGATGCTCGCGGTGATGGTGGTGTCGGCGCTCGCCGGCCTCTTGCGCGGCCTGACCTTCGAGATCCTGTCGCTGCTCGCCTGGGTCGCCGCATGGTTCGCGGGCCTCTGGTTCGGGCCGTGGATCGCGCCGCACCTGTCGATCACGTCGCCTTCGCTGAACAACATCGCCGCCTTCGCGATCGCGTTCGTGATCGCGCTCGTCGTCTGCGGACTGGCGGCGCGTGCGGTTTCGTCGCTCGTCGGCAAGACGCCGTTGAGGCCGCTCGACCGCCTGCTCGGCGCGGCGTTCGGCGTGCTGCGCGGGCTGCTCGTCCTGCTCGCGATCGCGATCGTCGTCGCCCATACGCCGGCGGCGTCGTCGGCGGCGTGGCGCGAGTCGCATGGCGCGGTCTGGCTCGACGCGATGCTGCGCGAGCTGATGCCGCTCGTCACCCCGGACGCGACCGACGCGCCGCCGCAGCGCACCGTCTGAGCCCTGCTGCGCGACACTGCATGCCCAGGAGCTGACACCATGTGCGGAATCGTCGGAGTGATCGCGAAGTCGCCGGTCAACCAGTTGATCTACGACGCGCTGCTGCTGCTCCAGCACCGCGGCCAGGACGCCGCCGGCATCGTCACGATGCAAGGCACGAAGTGCTACATGCAGAAGGCGCGCGGCATGGTCCGCGACGTCTTTCGCACCCGCAACATGCGCGCGCTGCCCGGCAGCGTCGGCCTCGGCCAGGTCCGCTATCCGACCGCCGGCAACGCCTACAGCGAGGAGGAGGCGCAGCCCTTCTACGTCAACGCGCCGTACGGCATCGTCCTCGTCCACAACGGCAACCTCGTCAACGCGGCGGCGCTCAAGCAGGAGCTGTTCGACATCGACCGCCG
>Ga0068869_100000269_pt1 | contig 27219 bp, 27 predicted proteins | sample KBSMisM52_FD_64676 | JGI IMG/M metagenome (GOLD analysis project Ga0068869, IMG submission 64676) | Miscanthus rhizosphere microbial communities from Kellogg Biological Station, Michigan, USA - KBS Miscanthus M5-2 | ecosystem: Host-associated > Plants > Roots > Rhizosphere > Soil ... | reverse complement strand
CATGCATCCCAAGGAGAGAAACGATGTCTGTTGGCTCATTCCTATGCTACACTTTGCCAGCGAATATGTTCCGAATTAATGTGTGGTTTTTCAGAGGTTCCCTAATGGAATCGCCCAATGAGGCAGGCGATTTTGGGGAGCGGCCTCTCGCAATGCTTCGGCCGGGGAGCGGAGGGGCGGCTGATGCCGCCGGTGATGTGGGATGTTCGGATATCTGTGCCCATCTGCGCAATCTGCGGTCACACGGCTCCGGGCCTGGGGTTATTCATTGTTTGAGGCGTTGCTCACCTGCTTGGCGTTCTTTCGTTTCTTGAGGGAAAAATAGATCCAGGAGCGGATGCCGAGCGTGGCGGCGCCGGCCATAAAGAGCAGGCTTCCGATCGGCATATAGACCAAGCCCTTCTTTTGCGCGATCATCGCTGAAACGACGAAGACGACGCCGAAGAACAGGGCGGCGAGGAAGAAGTGGAGCGGCGGGGCCATAAATACAGCAATACTCGGCCTGACTTCATCGGGTCGATTTTAGTTTTCGATCTCGATGGTGAGATCATCTTGGCTGACGATGGACAAATAACCGCTCTTAAAAACGGCCGAATAAGTCCTGGCCTTCTCTTTGGCGCGGCGAACGACGAAGACATACTCATCGCCGACTTCAGGGGAGGGTGCGATCATCCATTCGATCTTCACCGAATTCGATACGATCTCTCCGATTCTTACGTTTTTCCCATCTATCTTCATTTCCTTGGCCGGACTATTGGCCCGCACGACGGTGGCTTGGGTTCCGATTTTGACCCGAAACGCGGCATCGGTGAAATCCAGTGGGTCGGCGGCAAAAAGATGCGCCGAGGGAAGTAAGGTAGCGAGACACAGGGTAAGCAGCCGGGTATTCATCTGATTAGGTGTGGGGAGGCAATGGGGCTATCGCATTGAGAAGGGGGCTGGAGGGGCGTTTACTTCTTTCTCTGCAGAACAATGGGGGGATCGAAAAAACCGATTCCAAGAAAATCCACTCCGTTTTTAGTGGCACCCTGTATGTAAATATCACTGCGATCAACGGTTAGTAGGATGCAACCCGTTTTGCTGCGCCTGAACATCCTTTGAGGGGGATTTTGATAATCGAAGTTGAAGAAATGACTGAGTAATTCCCGCTCGTTATCTTTTATTGTCTCTGAGTTGCGGGTCCATGGGGTTACGGTGAGAATAACTTTATCACCTGAAACCAATACTTCGGCAGGTTGGGTCCATGGAGTTTTCTGCGGAAATACATCCCAGCCTACTTGAGTCCATGTGCCTTCAATATTATCCAGACGGGTGTATTCAGCCGTGCCAAATGGGAACAGCTCCTGGTGCATCTGAACCGAATATCGATTTTCGATTGGCGTTATTCCGGAGGTAGCACAGCCCGCCAAAAACAAAACGACAGCCAATAGATGGATTTTGATATAACTCATTTTCTGCCGGGCTCAGGTTCTAGGGGCTAGGGGGACGTATTTCTCTACGGTTAACCCTCGACTGCATAAATAAGCGCGGGGCGTGGCAAGTATACGCATCTGCGTGCCGATCCTATAAGCCTGAAGATGGAATATCGGATTCCAATGCTTTTCGGATCTTCGGTGTAATGAACAACACATTAAGAATCATCAAAACTGGATATGTAAGCGCCAAGTAAATGACGACGAATACGGTAAACCTCTGCTGCTGGAAGAACTGCACAGCAAGCCAATGAGACAAAGCCAAAAGAGGAGCGATGGTAGAGGCATTGATCAGCATCTGGTGCCAAATAATCGAACGGTCACGCTCCTTGGCACGCGAGCGCAACGCGATGCGCTGTCGCCAAGTCTTACCCTTGAAGGCTGGAATGTCTCGCTCTCTTTCTAATTTCATAAAATGGGGTCATTGTCTGTCGCGCATGGTTCGGCTCCGTGGTTTTTATTTTGCACGCTCCAAAGACGTAAGAACGGTGCCTGACCAAATCGATGTCTTGAATTCCTTCGGTCTTTTGGCTCCGGGCGCGCCCGTGCAAATAATCAATGCATCTCCATCAATCTGATATATGCCCTTAATCACCGGAGAGCGGCCATCATCGAAATCGATACTTTTGGGTTTGGTTGTTTCGTCTATGGAAAATCCTTCGCTGCCTTTATCCGTATCGATTCTGAACGTCTTGGCTTCAAAAATGAACAAGCGTCCATGCATTCCCGGGGTTGTCTGCTTCCTTATTTCATTCCGTAGCACGGTCCATCGGCCTTGGAACAGTAGGTAGTCGCCGGAGATCTCCGGTTTTGAATCAACCGCGAACATGCGCGTAATAAATCCAAGAAAGACTAAGAATATAATTGAGAGTCTTGATGTGTTCATTTGAAGGCTCCTCGGGTATTTTTCGCATGTAGGGCTCGACCTCGCGTCGATCCGCTTCGGCTTACGATTAACCGAAAGACCTCTCGGCCTCACGCAAGGTGTGGCCCGACATCGATCCGAAAAATAACGGTGACTGGCGCTTTGTTGGCCTCGTTATGTTTTTCGTGTGTTTAGTGAGCTGGTCCCGTCTTCAAGATCTTTGCTGATGTGTGTATTATTTCGGATATCCAGTATTTTGAATTTTTTCACGATGGGCACGGGAACTCCGTCTAGTGAAATTTTCTCCAATGTCTCTATCGATATATCCCCTTCGATCTTCCATTTCCCGGAAAAGGTGGCGGACTTCGGTGCGTTTGGCGGTGCTCCGGGGGCGTCGAATGTAATCGTCCCGGAAAAAGTTCCATCCTCCTTATAGGTGGATTCCGCATGCGCCTTAACCCCATCGGAATCGGTATCCTCCATCCAAGTTCCGATTAAATACTCTTTGAGTGCTTTGTCCCTTAGGTTTTGAGGTTGAGTATCGGATTTGGTGTCCGATTCAGCAGCTCTAAGTCCTGGATGTAGAACAGGGACGGCGCAGCTTAGTAATATGGATAATAGGATTTGTTTTTTCATTTTTAGCTAACTTAAAATATAAACCGCGACTCTAGTGTCCTGTCATCGAAGTCTTTTTCGAAATACGAGACGGAGGAATGGCCGCAAAAAGACGCAAAGACGCGCAAAAACAAGACAGTGGCGACTGCCGTGATTGGATTTTTCGACTTCTATGCCTTTTTGCGGCCAAGGAGACGGGGGAATTTAATACCGAAATCTCGGTGACGCGACCCTAGCTGGCGCAGGGGCAGTGCGTAGGGTCTTTCATTTTATGAGTGTGCCGGTGCGAGCAGGGCGCCGATGAAAATAAAGGGAATGCCGATGAGTCCCCGCAGAAACGGCTTCTTTGCCTCCTCCCAGTGGACGGCGACGAAAATCAGGGAAACAAACGGAACGAATATGTAGCCGAGCCCCCAGAGTAGTGATGTCTGAAAGGCCGTGATCAGCAGTTGTATTCCGTATACGATGCTTATGAGTGCGCCGATTACTATGAGGATGATGCTTACGATTTCCATTTTTTGTTAGTTGGATTGGGAAAAGTGGTCTGATGCGAAGGAGGCAGCCCGAAAAATGTGAGTTTCTTTTAGAATATTGGTAAAACTTACAATTATCGGCCTGACCCCATGCGCCCGGCCGCACAACTAGCGCCTCGTTCGGCTTATTATGGATGCCAATAATATCCGGCTTTTGTGAGCATGACTCTTATTGGTCCGGGAGCATGAGTGGAATCCCCTTGTGCTTGAGCTAATATAGGAAGCACATGATTCTCCAATGCGGCTTGTGGAAATCCTGAAGCGGCAAGCAATCTTCCTGCAAAGTAATCGGCTTGTCCTTCCAGTCCATATTGCATGTATGCCGCGTCTATTGGCAATAATCTGTAGCCTTGGCATACATGTCCAAGCTCATGTGCAAGAATGGCGGTTCCCATAGGTTTGCCCATGGAATTCATCCATCCACGATTTATAGCAACTCCGAATGCTCCTGCTCTAGCATTGGGTTCTTGGTATAGTGTAAGGAGTGGCAGAGGTGGCAATGCTTTGCCGTATGCATTATTAAAATAAGTGATTAATGTGGCCTCCCAATCAGTGAGCGGAGGCTGGGGAGGTCCGATTTGCGGTGCTGGTCCGTTTACATATCCACTTATATAAGAGCAGCTTGCGATTTGTAGGTTCTGGGATTTGGCCACGCTGAAACATAGCAAAAATGCTATGGATAATAATGTTCGTATTTGTGTTTTCATGGCGGGAGAATATCGTGCTGGGTTTTCATATCTTGCCTAACGTTGTTTAGCTGGAAAAAGTTGGTTTTTGCCGGCTTTAAGCCGGCCAAACTGGAAAAAGAGGAAGAGGTTTTGGGGTATATCGTTTGGTTTTAATCCCGTTCAGGAAGTGAATCGGGGCCCTTACGTGCTTTTTGCGGGAGTGAGGGGTGCGCATAAGATGGCAGTAGGTCAGTTGCTTGGACTTTGACAATTCATTAGCAAGAAGTGGGCCGGGAAAGACACGGAGAAAGCTGAAAGCTGAGACCTGAGGGATGAGACCTGAGACCGGAACCCTGAGGTCGGATCACGGGGGCCTCGGTTGTTAACCGCGAAGATTCGCGAAGGGACGCGAAGAGCGGAGGCCTAAAATACCGCAGCTTTTTTAACCACTGATGGGCACTAATTACCACTGATGCCGGATTGGATTAGTGGCCATGAGTGGAAATTAGTGGTTGCCGGGTTGGGGGAATTAGCTGCGGGCGAAGGCGAGGAGCGGGGCGAAGTTGCCGGTGTCGGCAGCTTTGAGGGCGGTCAGGTAGTTCGCCCGGGTATCGGTGCGGGCGGTGAGCTCGGCACCTCCGCCCCACGTAAAGCCGGGCCGGGCCAGCGTCAGGGCGAGGCGGTCGGCGAGCAGGCGGGCGTGGCGTCCGTTGCCGTTGCGCCAGGGGTGGATCGCCACGAGGGCGTGATGCAGGCGGATGCAGATCTCGTCGGCCGGGTAGGTGTCATAGGCGACCCAGGCCTTGGCGTCATCAAGCAGTGAATACAGGCGGGTTTCCACTTCGGACGGAGGCACGCCGAGGTTGAGTTCGCAGTCGCGGATTTTGCCCGCCCAGCGCCAGACGTGACGGAACATGCGGCGGTGCAGGTCGCGCACCAGCAGGTGGTCGAGGAGTTGCGGCGCGGAGAGTTTGCGGCGCGGGGCGAAGAGCCAGCGGCGGGCTTCGAGGATGTTTTCGCGTTCGAGCAGGTTGAGCTCGGCGAGGGACATCACACTCGGAATGAGGAAACGTTCCTCGTCGGGGGAGACCGGCGTGGTGCCGGAGCCGTCTTTGCCGGGCGGCAGGAGTGTCATGGGCCGAGTCGGTCTTTGATTTGTTGGTCGAGATCGCCGCTGCCCTGGGCCTCCAGGTTCATCGAGTGTTCGGTGGCCTTGAGGTGGGCGATTTCGGGGTCATGCGCGGCGGCGAGGTCGGCGAACGTGCGGCCGTCGAGGGGCACGAGGGCCACCACCAGCTCGCAATCGAGCGCGGCGGCGACGCGGCGGAAAGTGCCGAGCGTGATGGTGTCGGTCTTCTCGGCTTTTTCGTAATCCTGGACGGCGGCGTCGGACACGCGGAGCGTGCGGGCCACGGCGGCCCGGGGGAGTCCGAGCACCTCGCGAACCGCTCGCAACCAGCCATGCGCGGGACGGGTCACGGGGTGTAAATCGTGGGTCGCTGCGGAAAGGCTGTTTATGGCTATAGCTCTTATTTTTAGCGATTTCATAAGGTTATAACTATGAATATATGAATAAAATGCAAGCTATGGCTATGAATTATGGGTGGTAGCTACGGTGTGGACGCGGATTTGAGGTAGGTAGGCGGAGTTGTTTTAACCGCGAAGGACGCGAAGGGGCGCGAAGGACGGATCCGCCGTCGCGCGTTGGCGCTAGGGCGGGACAAGGGGGCGGCGGAGAGCTGAAAAGGTGAGACCTGAAACCTGAGACCTGAAAGCTGAGGTGGATGATGGTGGGGAATCGGATTAGTGAAGATGAGTGAAAATTAGGGGTTAACCGGCTCGGGTTTTAATGGTGGCGAAACGCTTCGTAATAACCGGCGGATACCGGTGCGGGGGGCTTGTGGGGCGGCGGGTTGCGGGCACGGTGTGCGTCGCACATGAACGATCTTATCGCGGCCCGGGCCACCATGGGGTTTTCGCTGGGTTTCCACATCATTTTCGCGGCCATCGGCATGACCATGCCGTTCTTCATGTCGGCCGCGCACTACCTCTACCTCAAGCGGGGCGACGAGGTTTACCTGGAGCTCACCAAGATGTGGGTGAAGGGCGTGGCCATCCTTTTCGCGGTGGGCGCGGTGTCGGGCACGGTGCTGTCGTTCGAACTGGGGCTGCTCTGGCCGGGGTTCATGCAGCACGCGGGGCCGATCATCGGCATGCCGTTTTCGTGGGAGGGCACGGCGTTCTTCATCGAGGCGGTGGCGATCGGGCTGTTTCTCTACGGGCGCAAGCGGATGAAACCGTGGGTGCATTGGTGGACGGGCGTGGCGGTGGGCGTGTCGGGATTCGCCTCGGGCATCTTCGTGGTGGCGGCCAACAGTTGGATGAACACGCCGGCGGGCTTCGACTGGGTGGACGGCGCGGCGCGCAACATCGATCCGGTGGCGGCGATGTGGAACCGGGCGTGGTTGCACGAGAGCCTGCACATGCAACTGGGCGCGTTGCAGGCGGTGGGCTTCGCGGTGGGCGGCATCCACGCGGTGCTCTATCTGAAGGGACGTGCGCCGGATTTGAACCTCAAGGCGCTCAAAATTGCGCTGACCTTCGGCGCGGCGGCGGCGATTTTACAGCCTTTCGCGGGACATTTCGCGGGTCAGCGCGTGGCGGAGTTGCAGCCGGCCAAGCTGGCGGCGATGGAGGGGCACTTTGAAACGGGGCGGCGCGCGCCGCTCTACATCGGTGGCATTCCGGACGTGGAGACGCGCACGATGAAGGGCGGGATTCCGCTGCCGGGGCTGCTGAGCTTCGTGGCGCATGATGACTTCGACGCGGAGGTGACCGGGTTGGATAAGTTTCCGCGGGAAGACTGGCCGCCGGTGGTGATCGTGCACGTGGCGTTTCAGGTGATGGTGGGCATCGGCACGGTGATGGCGGCGGTGGGCGCGCTGTTTTTCTGGTTCTGGCGCAAGGGGGCGTTTCCGCGGTGGTTCCTGGGGGTGCTGGGTGCGTCGATGCCGCTGGGCATGCTCGCGATCGAGGCGGGCTGGGTCGTGACCGAGGTGGGCCGGCAGCCGTGGATCGTTTACGGCATCGTGCGCACGCGGGACGCGGTGACGCCGGTGCCGGGGATGGTTTACCATTTTTATCTGTTTCTCGTGCTGTATCTGGCGCTGGCGGCGGCCACGGTGTGGCTGATGGGACGGCAGATCATGAAGGTGCAGACGCGGCTCTCGGGAGGTGCCCAATGATGACGGACATCCTGGTATTGTTCATCGGCGCGTCGCTGCTGCTCTATGTGCTGCTGGGCGGGTCGGACTACGGCGCGGGCATCCTGGAGCTGCTGCCGGCGGGCCGGCTGCGGGAGAAGCAGAAGCACGTGATCAACGACGCGATGGGGCCGGTGTGGGAGGCCAACCACATGTGGCTCATCCTGGTCGTGGTGATCCTGTTCATGGGATTCCCGACGATCTTCACGACGCTGATGATCTCGCTGCACATCCCGATGCTGGCGCTGCTGGCGGGGATCGTGGTGCGCGGGACGGCGTTTACGTTCCGGCACTACGACGCGGTGCAGGAGCCGAAGTCGCAGCGGGTTTACACGGTGTTGTTCAGCGGCTCGAGTCTGTGGACGGCGCTGTGGCTCGGCATCATCGTGGCGAGCCTGAACCGCGGGATCATCGACCCGCGGTCCCGCGACGTGTGGACGGCCTACGTGGCGCCGTGGTGGGGGCTGTATCCGCTGGCGGTGGGCGTGTTCGTGGCGTGCATCTTCGCGTTCCTCGCGTGCATCTACCTGGTGGACGAGACGACCGATGCGGAGCTGGCGCGGCGTTTCCGGCGGCGGGCGGCGGCGTTCAACTGCGCGGTGATCGTCGCGGGCGGGCTGGTGTTCGCGGCGTCGCTGGGCGAGCGCGAGAGCCTGCCGGTGACGTTTTTCAAAAATCCATGGACGCTCGGTGTGATGGGCGTGGCCACGCTGCTGTTCGTGGCGCTGTGGTTGTTCGTGACGCGGCACCGGGTGTGGCTGACGCGCGTGGTGGCGGCGGGGCAGGTGTCGCTGATCCTGTTGGGTTGGTGGCTGCTCTACGCGCCCAACGCCCTCCTCACGGCGACGGGGCCGCTGGGGTTTTATGAACAGGCCGCCCCGGAGGCGACGCTGCGGCAACTGGTGATCGCGCTGGTGGTGGGGAGTTTTTTTATTTTCCCGAGCCTGATTTTTTTGCTGCGGGTGTTTAAACTGAAGCGGGCGGGGGGATGAGGAGGCCGGAGGGCCGGAATTTTTAACCGCGAAGGGGCGCGAAGGATCGCGAAGGCCGGAAAGCGTGCGGATTTTTAACCACGGATGGGCACTGATGATCACTGATGGGGGGCGGATTAGTGAAGATGAGTGAGGATTAGTGGTTAACCGGATCGAGGGACGGAATCGGAATTTTTAACCGCGAAGGGGCGCGAATGGACGCGAAGGGCGGAGGCCTCCCGATAAAGCTGCATTGCGTAACGCGACTGCGGACCTAGGTTGCGAGGCTCCTATTATGACGAAATTCCGCCCCTGCATCGACCTCCACGACGGTAAAGTGAAGCAGATCGTCGGCGGGAGCCTGCGCGACGACGGCAAGGGTCTGCGCGAGAATTTCGTGAGCGACGAAAGCGCGGCCTCCTTCGCCGCCCGCTACCGCGCCGACGGGCTGACGGGCGGCCACGTCATCAAGCTGGGGCAGGGCAACGACGACGCGGCGCGCGAGGCGTTGGCGGCGTTTCCCGGTGGTCTGCACATCGGCGGCGGCATCACCGCGGACAACGCGGAGACCTGGTTGAGCGCGGGGGCCAGCCACGTCATCGTGACCTCATGGCTGTTCGACGCCGCCGGACATTTTTTGGACGACCGCCTCGACCTGTTGAAGCGCCGTGTGGGCGCGGAGCGACTCGTGCTGGACCTGAGCTGCCGTCGCACCGCGACCGGGTGGACGGTGGCGATGAACCGCTGGCAGACGTTGACCGACCTGCACGTGACGCCGCAGACGCTCGACCGGCTGGCCGGGAGTTGCGCGGAGTTTTTGATTCACGCGGCCGATGTTGAAGGTCTGTGCGGAGGCATCGATGCCGACCTGGTCGCGTTGCTGGGCGGGTGGGGGAAGATTCCCATGACCTACGCCGGCGGCGTCGCCACCATGGACGACGTGCTCAAGGTCGAGCGGGCCAGCGGTGGCAAACTTGATCTTACCGTGGGCAGCGCGCTCGACATCTTCGGCGGACGCGGCGTGCGCTACGCGGATCTGGTCGCGTGGAATCGCCGGAGCGCCTGAGACCGCCCCCTTTTACCCCATGATTCGTAATCCCGTCCTTCCCGGGTTTCGTCCAGATCCGTCGCTCTGCCGCGTGGGTGACGACTACTATCTGGCCACCTCGACCTTCGAGTGGTTTCCCGGCGTCGCGCTGCACCATTCGCGCGACTTGGTGAACTGGCGGCCCATCGGGCACGCGCTCACGCGCCGCTCGCAACTCGATCTGCGCGGCGTGGCCGACTCCGCCGGCTCGTGGGCGCCCTCGCTCAGTTACGCCGATGGCAAGTTCTGGCTCATCTACACCAATGTCGTGACGACCGGCATGGGCCGGCCCTTTAAAGATCCGCACGTCTATCTCGTCACCGCGGAGAGCATCGAAGGTCCGTGGTCGGAGCCCGTGCACCTAGACTCCATCGGTTTCGATCCGTCGCTCTTCCACGACGACGACGGCCGCAAATGGCTCTGCAACATGCAGTGGGATTTCCGGCCCGGCCGCAGCCGTTTCGCCGGTATCGTCGCCCAGGAGTTCGATCCGAAAACACTGCGGTTGACCGGTCCGGTGCACGAGCTGTTGCGCAAGGACGACATCCTTTGCGAAGGCCCCAACCTCTATAAGGTCAACGGCTGGTATTATCTGATGCTGGCCGAGGGTGGCACCGGCTGGAACCACGGCATCTCGATGGCGCGCGCCCGCGCCATCACGGGCCCCTACGAACTCGATCCGGAGGAGGCGGTGCTCACCACGCGCCACACGCCCGATCATCCGCTGCAAAAGGCCGGCCACGGTGAGCTCGTCCAAACGCAGGCCGGCGAATGGTGGCTGGCGCACCTGTGCAGCCGTCCGTTGCGCACCGGCGCGGCGGCGAATCCCGGTTCCCCCGACAAGACCGCGGCCGGAGCCGCCCACGCGGGCGACCGCTGCATCCTCGGGCGCGAAACCGCGTTGCAACGCGTGGTCTGGTCCGCCGACGGCTGGCTGCGCCTCGCGCACGGCGGCGTGTTGCCCGCGGTCGAGCTGCCCGCGCCGGCGGGGCTCGCCGCGCACCCGTGGCCCGCGTTGCCCGCGCGCACCGATTTCGTCGCACACGCCGCGCTCGACGCCCGCTGGCAGACGCTGCGCGCACCGGCCGATCCTTTCTGGCTGTCCTTCACTGACCGCGCCGGCTGGCTGCGCATGGCGGGACGCGAGTCGCCGCACTCGTTGCACGACCAGAGTTTTCTGGCGCGCCGCCTCGAAAAAACGCGCGCGACCGCGACCACGCGCATGGAGTTCGCGCCGACGCGTTTCACGCAGTTCGCCGGCCTCGTGTGCTGGTATGACACGCGCACGCACTACGCGTTGCGCGTCACCCACGACGAGAAACTGGGGCGCGTGCTCTGCGTGATGATGAGCGACGATTTCGTTTACAGCGAACCGGCCGAGGCGCGGCTGGCGATCGCCGGCTGGCCCGCGGCGGTGTGGCTGCGGGCGGAGATCGACGGCGCGTCGTTGCGATTCCTCGCTTCACCGGACGGCAAGGCCTGGGCGCAGATCGGCGGAGTGTTCGACGCGAGCAAGCTCTCCGACGACTACGGTTCGGTGCTGCATTTCACGGGGACGATGATCGGCATCTCCTGCCACGACGTCGCCGGGCAGCGCGCGCACGCCGACTTCGAATGGTTCGAGCTGGGCTGAGCGGCGGGCCGCCTGCGCCGCCGGTGTTTCCGGCGGCGGCCAGCCATCATCGGGGCGAAAAAAGCGCGGTATTTCGCCCCGGGGGGCTCAGCGACTTGGGCCGGCGGGAGGGGCCCATGGGCCGGGGCTGGCGTGCAGTTCGGCGTCGGGAAACGAGCGGCCCGAGGTCTCGACCTTGGAGTCCACGAGGGTGTCGCTGGTGATCACCGGGGCGGCGGAGATTTCGTTGACGAGGGTGATGCCCTTGGCGGGCGCGGGCAGGATGGGCGAGGACATCTCGCCGTGCGCGGGCATGCCGAAACCCACGAGGATGGGGATGGCGGGGATGGCGCGTTCGCCCGGTTGCGCGGTGAGGTGAACGCGGTGGTTTTCGCCGGCGATGGTGGCGACGGCGTGCACGAGGGATCGCGGCCCGTCGCCGACGAGCTCCAGCTCGACGTCGGAGTCGCGTCCGCCGCGCAGATAGAGCAGCGGGCCGTGGGCGATGTCGCCGCGGCTGCGGCGCACAATGGTTTGCGAGCCGATGAGGAAAGCGCGTTCGCAGCCCCGGGCGACGCAGTTTTCAAGGAGCGCCTTTTCGGGAGCGTTGTCGGGCGCGCCGATCTCGAAGCCGGCGCGGGTGTTGATCGCGGTGCAGTTGAGCAGGGTGACGCGACCGGCGTTGCCGTAGGTGCGGAAGCCGTCCTCGACGAGGCTTTTCACGTAGCCGGGAGTGATGACGTGGCGGCCGTCGCGGTTTTCATAGACGGACTTGAAGCCGAGGTCGAAGGCGGCGCCGGAGGTGTCGCGCAGCATGTCGTCGGTGGAGCGCATCACGCCTTCGGCGTAGCAATCCTCGATGCGGATGTCGCCGCCTTGCTGGATGTAGAAGCAGTGGCCGAGCGCGCGGCTGTAAACGCGGCAGCGTCGGAGCACGGAGCCGGAACCCAGGACCTGGATGCCGCTTTGCTTCATGATGCGGGTGAGGTTCGGGCCGCCTTTGCCGAGGAGGTCGCCGTAGCCGTAGGGCGAGGAGCCGTGCACGTGGAGGGTGACGTCCTCCAGGGTGGTGCGTTCGCCCGCGAGGGACAGGATGTTGCCGCCGCTGCCCTCGTCCGGGCCGCTGTTGCGGATGGAAAGGCCGGAGAGGGTGTTGCCGGAGCCTTCGACGATGAGGCACCGCACGTAGCCGCCGGGCAGTTTTTTATAGAGGGTGGTGTCGATTTCGATGACGGCGCCCGTGCAGTCGATGCGGTTGTCGCGTCCCTTGAACACAAACATGGGGACGGGCGGGCGGCCGGGCTTGCCCTTGCGATCGGCGTGGATCGCGGCGAGCACGGGTTCCGTGAGATAATCGGCCATCTGATACACGCCGGGCTTGAGCCGGAGGGCGCGGCCGTCCTGCGCGGCTTCGCGGGCGAGGTCGGTGAGGCTGGAGACCTCGATCTCGGCGGCGAAGCACACTGTGGCGATCGCGAGCAAGCCGAGTGCGAGGCAGAGTTTCCGAAGGGTGGGGTTCATGGTGGGGTGGGTAGAGAGCCTTGCCCTCCGAGGCGGTCGCGTAAAAAGCCGAGCGGGTTTCCGTGGTAACGTCACCGTGGCGTCAAACCGCTTTGGTGCGTGCGCATAAAAAAAGCGACCACCCGGGATTGGGTGGTCGCCGATGCGGAGATCTCAGTGGCCGCCCTTGGTGGCGAGACCGACGACGCCCTTGGAGTGGCTCAGCTTGCCCCAGGCGAGCGCATAACCGCCGATGAGGATGAAGCAGGCGAGCGGGACGATGAAGGCGGTGGACATGCCGTGCGCGTCGCCGATGTGGCCCATGAACTTGGGCATGATCGCGCCACCCATGATGGCCATGACGATGAACGAGGAGGCGCTCTTGGCGCGCGAGCCGAGTCCATGGATGCCCAGCGAGAAGATCGTGGGGAACATGATCGACATGAAGAAATAGGTGAGGAAGAGCGCGGCGGCGGAGATCCAGCCCAGCTTGAGGAAGATGAACAGACTGCAGAGCGCGGCGGCGGCGGCGAAGCTCGCGAGGACCTTGTGCGCGGGGTATTTCTTGAGCAGGCCCGCGCCGATCACGCGGCCGATGAGGAAGCAGACGAAGCCCAACGAAGCGAGATTGGTGGCACCGCGGTCGCTCAGTCCGAGCTGCCCATTCGCGTGCACTTCAAACCAACCCGAGAGCCAGCCGGGAAGCCATTTGATGAACCACGCAAAAAACGCCGGCAAACTGTTGACGAAGTTTAAGCATGATGCCGATAGGCCCTCCATGAAGTCCTTCACCGCCACGGGGACGGGGGGGATTTGCGAGGTCATGTAGTTGATGAAGTAGGCGAAAATGCCGCACTGGGCCGCGACGTAGAAGAATTGGGCGAGGGTGGCGCCGGAGAAGTGCGGGTGGCTCCAGATGCTGTGCTGGGTGAGCTTGTTTTTCTTCGCCAAGAACACGATGGTGCCGAGGGCGGTGAGCGCGCCGGCGGTGTAGAGCAGGGCTTGGTTGTCGCTAAGGCCGAGCTTCGCGCCCACGGCCGGGATGGCGACGACGGCCGAGATGATCATGCCGATGGCGGTGGCGAGGACGGCGATGTTGAGCCAGATCAGGATGAACGTGCCGCCCTTGTGTTCGGCCGGGAGCGTGGATCCGACGGCATCCTCGACGTGGAACTCGTCCTCGGACTTCACGTCGGGCAATTTGGTGAAGACAAAAACCACCGCGAGAACGAGCACGAACGCGGCGATCGCGGCGTAGGGAATCCAGAGGGTTTGGGAGCCGGTGCTCTGGCCATTCGTATCCTGGCCATAGAAGAACATCGAACCGACGAGGGGGCCGAAGATCCAGCCCACGCCGTTGCAGGACTGGGAGAGGTTGATGCGGGTCGCGGCGAACTGCTTCGGTCCGAGGACGGTCGAGTAGGGATTGGCGACCGTTTCAAGGAAGGTGAGGCCGGAGGCGATCAAGCACACACCGAGGAGGAAGGCGGGGAAGGTGGCGATATGGGTGGCGGGGATGAACCAGAAGCCGCCGATCGAGACGAGCAGGAGGCCGGCGATGATGCCACCCTTGTAGCCGAATTTAGCGGCGAGCCGGCCGGCGGGCATGGCCATGAGGAAGTAGCCGAGGTAGTGCGCGAACTGCACCCAGGCGGACTGGGCGAGCGTGAGGCCCAGCTCTTTCTGAAAGTGCTTGTCCATCACATCGATCATGCCGTTGCAGAAGCCCCAGAGGAGGAACAGCGTGCTGACGAGGATGAAGGGAAGCAGGTAGCTCTTGCCTTCAGGGGTGCTGAAGAGACCGGTTTTGGAGGAGGATGTAGTGGGGGGCATGGGTGAAAAAGGGGAGTGGTGGAGGGGTCAGGAGGCGTCCGGCAACCGGTAGAGGCGCCGGGCGTTGTCGCCGAAAATGGCGGCCTGTTCGGAGGGAGAGAACACGCGCAGGGCGTCCGCGACGATGTTTTTCCAGCGGGAGTAGCTCACGCCGGCGAGGCACACGGGCCAGTCGGTGCCGAAGAGCAGACGACGGGGTCCGAACGACTCAATCACGACATCGAAATAGGGTTGGAGCTGGGCGGGCGTCCACGTGGCGACGTCGGCCTCGGTGACCATGCCGGAGAGTTTGCACGCCACGTTGGGGCGTCGGGCGAGTTCACGGATGTTTTTGGCCCACGGTTCGAGTTCGCCGGCACCGATGCGGGGCTTGGCGATGTGGTCGAGGACGAAGACCTGGTCGGGGTGGCGATCAACGAACGTGATCGTGGCGGGCAGATGGCGTTCGAGAATGAGGATGTCGTAGGTCAGGCCGCGGCGGGTGAGGGCGGAAATGCCGCGGTTGAAATCGGCGCGGAGCATGTAGCCGTCGTCGGGTTCGCCTTGGAGGACATGGCGGAGGGAGCGAAGTTTCGGCGCGGAGGCGAAACGATCCAAGTGCGTCTCGACGGCGGGATCAATCAGAGGGACCCAGCCGACGACGCCCCGGATGAAGGCGTGGCGCGCGGCGAAATCGAGCAGCCAGTCGGTCTCGACGAGCGACTGGCGGGCCTGGACCGAGATCACGCCATCCACGCCGGCGGCGGCGATTTCACTCTGGAGATCGGCGGGAAGGAAGTCGCGCTTGATGATGGACCACTCGGGCGGAATCCAGCCGTAGTCGGCGTCGGTGTAGTGCCAGAAGTGGTGGTGCGAATCGATGACGGGCATGACGGGCGCGATCAGAGCTCGACGTGGATCTTGGTGATCGCGCCGGGATTGGCGGACCAGTCGGCGAGGGCCTGGCCGGCCTCGGCGAATGGCACGGTGCGCGTGACGGTGTCGGCGATCGGGTAGCGGCCGGAGGTCAGCATGGCGACGACGTCGCGGAAGTCCTCGGGCGTGGAGTTGCGCGAGCCCATGATGTCGAGTTCCTTCATGACGAAATACTTCGTCTCGTAGGAAACGGGGGCCTTGGCGTAGCCGATGTAAACGACGCGGCCGGCGAAACACACCTCGTCGACGGCGGCGGTGAACGTGGCGGGATTGCCCACCGCCTCGATGGAGACGTCGGGGCCGTGGCCGTCGGTGAGGGCCTGGAGGCGCTCGTGGAGGTTTTCGGTCTTCGAGTTGATGACGTGGGTGGCGCCGGCTTTTTTGGCGACGGCGAGTTTTGAATCCTCGATGTCCACGGCGATGACGGTCGCGCCGCGATGGAGTCCGGCGGCGGCGATGGCGCCGAGGCCGATCATGCCGCAGCCGAAGACGAGGACGATGTCGGTCTTGGCCACGCGTCCGCGCGAGACGGCGTGGAAGCCGACGGCGAGCGGTTCGACGAGGGCGAGTTCACGCAGGCCGAGGCCTTGGGACGGGATGAGTTTCTCCCACTTGGCGGTGATGAGATCGGTGAACGCGCCGTCCTGCTGGACGCCGAGCGTCTGGTTGTAGCGGCAGGCGTTGAAACGCTTCTGGCGGCACGAGCTGCATTTGCCGCAGGTCGTGTAGGGCATGACGGTGACCTCCTGGCCGGGCACGAACTGGGAGGGAACGCCGGCGGTGACGGATTCGATGACGGCGGCGATCTCGTGGCCGGGGATGCGCGGGTAGGTGACGAGTGGGTTGCCGCCGCGGAACGTCGAGAGGTCGGAGCCGCAGAAGCCGAGACGGCGGATGCGGAGCAGGACTTCGCCGGGGGCGGGCACGGGCGCGGGTTTTTCGCCGTAGGAAAACTGGCCGGGGGCGTCGATAAGGAGGGTTTTCATCGAGGGAAGTAGCGAGGAGTGAGTAGCGGGTAGCGAGCAGGTCGGAGGCAGTGGAGATGTGCGCTACTTCCGCATCAGCGGTTGTTTTCGGGACGGCCGGAGGGCCAGGTCTGGTTGTGGACGGGGGCGAGGATCGCGAGGACCTCGGCGAGCAGCGCCTGGTCAAGCGGCGCGGCGGCGTCGGCGAGGTTTTCGAGGACGCGTTTGGGGCTGGCGGTGCCGACGATGTGGGTGTGCAGGTCGGGATGGGCCATGGAATACTGGAGCGCGAGTTTGCCGAGGTCCGCGCCGCGGGCTTTGCAGAGGGCGGCGGCTTCGGCGCATTTTTGACGGAGCGAGGCCGGGGCGGGATGCCAGGCGGGCGGACCCTCGTTGCTGAGGAGGCGCATGGCGAGCGGGGCGGAGTTGAAGATGCCCACGTTTTTGGCCTTCAGGTAGGGCAGGATGCCGGCCAGCGCGGTGTCGTTGAGGCAGTAGTGGCAGTAGCTCTGGATCTGGTCCACGGCGACGCGGTCCATGACGGCCTGGTAAAGGTGGACGGGCAGGCAGGAGATACCGACAAAGCGGACCTTGCCCGTGGCCTGCACGCGGCGGAGGGCGGGGATGGTTTCGTTGACGATCTGGTCGATGTCGCCGAATTCCATGTCGTGGACCTGGATGAAATCGATGTAGTCCACGCCGATGCGGGCGAGGCTTTCGTCCACGCTGCGGATCACGCGCTCGGCGGAAAAGTCGAAGTCGGCGATCGTGGGACCGTAACGGGCGACCTTGGTGGCGAGGATGTAGCGGTCGCGGGCGACGCCTTTGAGGGCCTTGCCCAGGACGGTTTCGGCCTTGGTCGCACCGTAGTAGGGGGCGGTGTCGATCAGGTTGATGCCGTGATCGAGGGCGGTGTGGACGGAGCGAATGCCTTCGGCTTCGTCGATGTCGCGGAAGGCGGAGCCGAGGGAGGAGCCGCCATAGGCGAGGGCGGAGACTTTGACGCCGGTGGCGCCGAGGGTGCGGTATTGCATGGTCGGGAACGAAAAGGGGAAATCAGGCGCTGGTGATCACCATATTGGCGTAGGGCGTGGTGTCGCCGGTGCGGATGAGGCCGATGGCGCGGGGCACGCGGGGTTTGAAGACGCCCTCGTGGTCCTCGTGCGTGACCGGAATGCCCTCGAGGGCGCGGGCGAAGGCGGCCTTGGTCTCGGCGGTGTTGTGGTCGAGGAATTGCGAGGCCATGCGCACGTCGCCGATCACGAAGTTGGCGCGGATGGCCGCGAGCACCTGCAGGACCGTGGGGACTCCGTCCACGAGGGAAAGGTCGATCGTCTCGACGCCCGGCCAGGACGGGAAACCGCGGTCGGCGATGACCAGCGTGTTGGTATGGCGGACGCGCGAGAGCAGGGAGTTGAGCTGCGGATTAAGGATGCCGGTTTTGAGCATGGGAGAGACGTCGGGATAGGGGGCAGGGGCGCAGACGAAAAGACGGTTGTCTATTTATACCCTGATCGCGGTGGGTTTAGACATGGCTGTTCGCGCCGATTGCATGACGATTCTTGATCTTGGCGGGAGGCCGGCCAAGCTGCCGGGATGAAGGAACGACCGGCGGTGGAGCCGATTTACATATCCAGGCAAGTGGAGGAGGCCCGGCGTTTTTATTTTGGCCAGGATGTGACGCCGGCGGACGACCTGGTGGTGATTTGCGGCGGGTGGGAGCGGGTGTCGCGGGACTACACGATCCAGCGCGACACGTTCCCCTGGTTGTGCCTGGAGTTTGTGGCGGGCGGGCGGGGCACGCTGCGGATGGGAAAGGAGACGCGCCGGCTGGAGCGGGGCTGGGTGTTTGCCTACGGGCCGGAGGTGCCGCACCGGATCGAGACGGACGCGGATGCGCTGTTGTCGAAGTATTATCTCAACGTCACCGGGCGCGAGGCGGCCGATCTGTTGTCGGCGGTGATGATGGGGCCGGGCACCTGCCGGCGGGCGGGCAACGCGGATGAGTTGGAGGAAGCGCTGTCGATGATGATCGCGGACGGGGGGCGGGACCGGCCGCAGGCGCCCTTGATCGCCGCGTTGCAGCTGCGGGCGTTTTTATTGAAATTGTCCGGCGACGGGTTGATCGAAGGCGATGCGGACCGGCGGGCGCAGCAGACCTTGCGGCGCGGCCTGGACTACATCGACCAAAACTTCCTGGAGACGGCGACAGTCGAGCAGGTGGCGACGGCCTGCCATGTGTCGCCGAGCCATCTGACGCGGATTTTCATCCGCTTCGGCTACGGTCCGCCCCACCGTTATCTGACCCGCAAAAAGATGGTGCATGCGGCGGTGTTGCTGGATTCGGGCCGGCTGCTGGTGCGCGAGGTGGCGGAGCGGCTGAGGCTCGACGCGTTTCAGTTCTCGCGGGTGTTCAAGCGGGTCCATGGCATCAGTCCGTCGGACTTTGTGAAGCGGCACGGGACCCGGGGGTGAGGCGGGCCCGGGAAGATCAAGAATCGTCATCGAATCGGGCGGGGGGCGCGCGTTTGAAGTTTCCACTGTTAACCTCGGCACCTACGGTCCCGGCCATGCCCTCGCCCGCTTCACCGCACCGCCCGTCTTTACGCGATATCGCCCGTGAACTGGGCATGTCGCATGTGGGGGTCTCGTTGGCCTTGCGCAATTCGTCGCGCGTCTCGGAGTCCCGGCGCGAAGAGGTGAAGGCGATGGCGGCGAAACTGGGTTATCGGCCGGACCCGATGCTGTCGTCTCTGGCGGCCTACCGGCAGGGCAAGCGTCCGGTGGAAATCCGGTCCTGCCTGGGCTGGATCAACCAGTGGGCCGCGCCCGACGAACTGCGACGGCACAAGGAGTTCGATCGCTACTGGCAGGGGGCGTCGGAGGCGGCCGAGCGGCTGGGGTATCGGCTGGAGGAATTTCTTTGGCCGGCGGGGAAATCGGGGAGGCGCCTGCAAACCATCTTGCAAACCCGCGGTGTGCGCGGGCTGTTGCTCCCGCCGCACAAGCAGGGGTTGGACCTGCCTGATTTTGACTGGAGCCAGTTTTCCATCGTGCGGTTCGGTTCCTCGGTGAACCTGCGGGTGCACACGATCACCAGCGACCAGAGCCATTGCGCGCGGCTTGCGTATGAGAAAAGCGTGGAGCAGGGCTACAGGCGGATCGGCTACGTGACCGAGCCGGGGTTCGAGAAAAACACGAACGGACATTTCCGCGAAGGTTACCTGAACGCGCAGGAGGAGCTGCGGCCGCGGTCGTCGCGCCTGGACACGCTGACGCTGGGGGATGACGCGCGCCGGAATCCGAAGGCGCTGCGCGACTGGCTGAAACGGGCCAGGCCCGATGCGATCATCACCACCTCGGCCGCGTTGCACGGGTTGCTCGACGGGCTGGGCGTCCGGGTGCCGGAGGACGTGGCGGTGGCCACGACCAGCGTGCTGGACGGCAACTTCGACAGCGGCGCCGATCAAAATTCGCACGAGATCGGGCGGGTGGCGGTGAGCACGCTGGCCGGCCTCATCCTCGAAAACGAGCGAGGCATTCCCGCGTATCAGCGACGCATCCTGGTGGAGGGACGCTGGGTGCAGGGGTCGAGCATGCCGGGGCGGCTCCGCCCATGAGCGAGCGGCGCGACCGGGCGGGCGCGAAAAAGGTGATGGGGTGAGCCGTCGCCCGGTGACGTGGAGCCAGCCTAGGCGGCGGTGCGGTTGACGCCGGTCATGAGGCGCAGGACGGAGTCTTGGGATGCCTCGGTGCGGGGCAACTCGTCGGTGATGAGGCCTTCACGCATGACGAGGATGCGCGTGGAGAGATTGATGACCTCGGGCAGTTCGGAGGAAATCAGAATCACGGCGAGGCCGCGGCGGGCGAGCTCGTCGATGAGCTCATGGATGGCGGCCTTGGCGCCGAAGTCCACGCCGCGCGTGGGTTCGTCCACGATCAGGGGGCGCCGGCGTGGGCGGCTTGGAAAACGTCGTTGCGCGCGATTAGTGGGCGGCGGCTGAGGCTTGCACTTGGTTGAGGACGGAGACGGGAACGCTGAAAATGTTGCCTTGGGAGTGGGCGGGATCGCCGCTGATGGTGTCGGTGATGTCGGTCCAGGTCTGGCCGTCGGTGGTGGAGTAGGCGGCGAGCTGGCGGGGGCTGGCGCGTTTGACGTAGTAGATGATCTGGTCGCCGGTGTTGAGGATGCCGATGGCGTCGGTCTGCCGCCCGGAGATGATCGGGGTCGGGACGAGCTTGTAGGGGCCGGCGGCATCGGTGGCGATGGCGGCGTAATGGGCCCCCCAGTTTCTCTCTTTGGTGCTGCCGGCACGCTTGAAGGTGGCGATGTAGCCGCCGCGCCAGGCGATGATGTTGGTATCGTTATGGTCGAAGCCGGGCTCGATCAGCAGGCTTGGTTCGCTGAAGGTGGCGAAGTCGCGGGTGGTGGCATGGAAGGTGCGGTTGTTGAACGGGGAGTCCACGGGAGCCTCGTCGGTGAACCAGCCGTCCACGTCGGACGTCCAGTAGATGCGATACAGGCCGGACGAATCTTGGAGGAGCTTGGGGGCCCAGCAGTTCTTGGCGGGGTAGCCCTTCATCAACGCGAGCATGCGCGGCTCGCTCCAGTGAATGAGATCGACGGATTGGGCGTAGCCGACGCCGTGATCCTTGAAGCCGGTGGTCCATACCATGCGATAAACGCCGTCGTTCGAGCGCAGGATGTAGGGATCGCGGAACAGCCTGGAGCCGATCTTTGAGGTGAAGAAGATGCCATCAATCACGGTCCAGCGGTGCGCGTCGGTGGAATAGGAGAGGTGAAGACCGTCGCCGTTGCCGCGATAGGACGAAAGGAGATAGGCGTTGTCCTCGGCGGCGCGGAGGACGCCGCAGCCGACCAATGCGAGACCGGCGAGGAGGACGCGGAGGCGGGGGAAGAGCGTGGAGGGAGTCATGGGGTGGATTTGGTCGTGGGTTCAGGGACGGCCGCGACCGTTGACGAGGGGTTCGCCGCGGTCGCCGGGTTTAAACGGTGTGATCATGGGGTCGATGGGTTTGATCGAGCCGTCGGGTTTGAATTCCATGCGGGCAAGGCAGGTTTCGCGTTGGTAGCCGTTGCCGTTGGGAATGGCATGGCGGTGATAAACGACATACCAGCGGTCGGTGCCGGGGATGTTGACCACGCTGTGATGTCCGGTGCCTTTGACGATGTCGTTTTTGCTCAAAACCACGGCGCCCTCGGCGGGAATATGGACGGGACCGCGGGGCGACGTGGCGGTGCCGTAGGCGACCCGGTAGTTGTCGCTGCGGGCGTCATCCACGGACCACATGAAGTAGTAAAGGCCCTTGCGCTTGAAGACGACGACGCCTTCGCGGAAATCGGTCACGATGCCGGAGCTGCGGCCCTTGATGGGGATGTCGATGAGGTCGCCCTCAAGCGTGATCATGTCGGGCTTGAACCGGTAGGCGTTGGCGCGTTCGGCTCCGTTGCCCCAGTAGATGTAGGCCTGGCCGTCGTCATCGATGAATGGATACGGATCGATGGTGTTGGTGGTCATGCGCGGGTCGGCCTTGCGGTCGAGCAGCGGCTTGCCGAGGGCGTCAACAAAGGGGCCGACGGGGCTCTTGGCGGTGGCGACGCCGATTTTGTGGTCAGCGCAGAAATAGAAATAGTAGGTGCCGGCCCGTTCGATGCAGTCGGGGGCCCAGGCGCGAATGTCGGCCCACTTCAGGTCGTGGGCGACGTCGAGGACCATGCGTTCCTTTTTCCAGTCAACCAGGTTCTTGGAAGACCAGACGGAAAAATCGGTGGTGAGCCAGTTGGGTTTGTCCGACGTGGGATAGACGTAATACGTGTCGCCGAAGACGCGGATGGACGGATCGGCGGTGAAACCTTCGAGAATGGGCGTCGGGGGGATGGGGGCGGCGAGGGCGGTTGCGCTCAGGAGAAGGGGACACAGGCACGCAGCCAAGGAACGGACAAGGGGCATGGCGTGGGTGTCTGGAAAGGATGAAGGGGTGAAGCGCAGGGCCGGATTCAAACCCGACAAAATAGTTTGGCCAAGCGACAGGCGGCGAGCCGGCGGAGCGCGTCATGCACGAGCGGCCGGGACTTGGCCGAGGCGGCCTTTTTGTCGTGTCCGACGGGTTCCTGCAGCAGGGGGATGTCGCTCATGGATCGGGGTGAATGGAAAGTCTGGGGGCGTGACGGGGTATGTGAGCAAGAGACTTGTGGCAAAACAAGGGCGAATCGGAGGGATTTGCCGGCACGCCGGAGCCCGTGCCCGCCGCGGGTCGGGTTTTCAACGGCGAGCGGCGGTTGGGACAACGTCGGACCGGTGCCGTCGCGCAGGACGACGCGGGCGTCGGCGGCCGGTTCGGTGCGCGGGACGTGGACACGGCGCGCGGGGCGGCCCCGGCGCCGGGCCCGATCAGGCGCGCTCGACGGAGGGAACGGCCGCCGGCGCGTCGGCCGCCTCGCGCTTGGAGCGGGCGGCGTAGTGGCGGACGAGCAGCCAGCCGGTGAGGGCCATGACGCCGCCGCAGAAGAGGAAGGCGAGCCGGCCGGAGAGCGGGTTGGGAATCGCCGCCATGATCATGACGAACACGCCGTAGATCAGGCACAGGCGCCCGATCGACAGCTCGATGGTGAGGTTTTCCTTCAAACCCTCGCCCTCGCGGGTGCCCATGGGCTGGCGCAGACGCGTGAAGAACTCCTCCACGGAGGCCTTATACGCGGGGCTGGACCGCTCGTAGAAGAGCGAGGTGAAAAAGAACCAGACCACGCACACCAGCGCGACGAGACCGACGGTGAGGATGATCGCCAGCGAAATGGTTTCCTCCTTGAGGAGATGGGTGTTCATGCCGGGCAGGGCGGTGAGCCAGGACGGGCCGGCGTAGGCGAGGCGGTTGGTGCCGGCGACGGGGGCCCACTGGCTGGCCGCGAACAATTGGTTGATGCCGAGGGCGGCGGCCAGGCCGAGCAGCACGGTGCTCCAGGTGGACCAGGCGGGCGTGCGCTTGTAGAACAGGCCCAGGAAAAGCGGCACGGCCAGAGGCAGCCAGAGGCTCACGCCGAGCTGGTTGAGCAGGTCGAACAGGCCGAGGTTGCGGTAGCGGTTGAAGATGATCGCGATCACGATGATCAGCGCGCCGAAGACGGCGGTGCAGGCCTTGCTGATGAGCAGCAGGCGTTTTTCGGGACACCGCGGATTGATGATCGGCAGGTGGAAGTTGCGCACGTAGATGCCGGCGGCCTGGTTCAGGCTGGCGTCCATGCCGGTGAGCGTGGCGGCGAAGATGCCGCAGATGAGCAGGCCGAGCATGCCGTTGGGCAGCACGTCGAGCGCGGTGGCGAGGAACGCGGCTTCCTGCGGAAAGTGGAGCTGGGGGAAGTCGCCGGCGAGGTTCGGATGAGTGACGGCGGTGACCATCGGCGGGATGATCCAGATGAGCGGCCCGAGCAAGGTGCCGACGATGGGGATGATGAGCATCAGGCGGGCGTGGCGGTCGCTGCGCGTCATCAGGTATTTCGCGGAGTTCTCCATGCTGTTCTGGGCGAAAATATTGTTCAGCGAGAGGGCGATGAACCAAAAGAAAATGAACCCCGGGTTGGCGACCTGGCTCCACTCGAAGTGGCGGGTGGGCACGTGTTTGATCAGGCCGGTGATGCCGCCGACCTTGTCCTGGCCGAGGGCGAGGACGGTGGTGACGATGGTGACGGTGACCACCAGGAACATCTGCACGAAATCGCTGGCCGCGACCGCGAAGGTGCCGCCGAGCATGGACACGATCAGCACGATCAGGCCGAGGGCGACGAGCATCGTGGTGATGTCGATACCGAAGACGGCGGACATGAAGACGCTGACGGAGTTGAGCGCGACACCGCCGAAAAACACCAGCAGCGGCAGACGGATCCAGGTGTAGAACTGTTGCGAGCCGTTGCCGAAACGCAGGCGCACGGCCTCGAGCGGGGTGACGACGCGCATGCGGCGGAACCGGTAGCAGGTGTAGCCGAGCAGGAAAAGAAGGGCGGGCAGGCCGGCGAAATAGAGGCAAAGCACGTAGGGGCCGACATCGTAGATCTTGCCGGCGGCGCCGGTGAAGGTCCACGCGCTGAAGCTGCCCATCCACGCGGCCGCGCCGGTGATCCACCACGGCATCACGCCGCCGCCCCGGAAGTAGTCGGACGTGTTGGAGCTCTTGCGAGCGTAGTAAAAGCCGACGCCCACGATGAAGAGGACATAAAAGGCGATATTGGCGTAGTCGTAGAACGTGAGCATGGGGGGGGCCGAGGGGTTGGGAAAGAGAGGGAATGCGCGGTGCCCCCGCGCGTCGAGGGCGTTTCAACGGGCAGGGCCGGTCAAAAGCCTAGAAGGCCATGAGGTTCGCGGAATGGGTTTTCTGCTTTATCTGGTAACCTGTCGCAGAGCCAAGCCAATCCATTGGATGTGATCAGTCGCGCTCATCGGCCGAGGGGGCGGCCGGCCTACCTCGAAGATCTGGATAGAAACGAAGTCGAGAAGTGGCGCGGGTAGAAAAAGGGTGAAGACGCAAAAAAACCCGCGTGGTTAAACGCGGGTTTAAAAAGTGGTGCTCGGGAAGGGACTCGAACCCTTACGCCTTTCGGCACACGCCCCTCAAACGTGTGTGTCTACCAATTCCACCACCCGAGCATTTCTAACGAAGGGAAGGCGGACTAAGATAAATCTCGTTGGCCGTGTAAAGCCCCGAAATGCATTTTTCTGTTTTCGGGAAACAGCTTGCTACTCCCCTCGGCGCATGGACACTGCGAAAGCGCATTAGCGCCCCTCAAGTCAGCCTTCAGTCAACACCTACGCGGGCCACTCGCCCGCATCCGCTCCGAATGTCCGAGACGCCTTCCAACGATAAACCGGCCAAAGATTTCAACAAAATCGATCTGGCCCAACTCCAAAGCTTCAGCTTTGGCACGCAATGGTCCCAAGATAAAGCCGACCCCGCGGGCGGCAATTCAGGAGGTGCGCGTGAACCTCGTCGGGATGATCGTCCGCGTCGCGATGACCGGCCCCGTCGTGAAGGCCCCGATGCCGGCGCGCCCCGCGATCGTCGCGGTTTCCGCAAGCCCGCCGGCCCCGTCGAGGGCGGCGCACCTTCCGCTCCCGCCGGCGAGCACACCTCCGCACCCGCGTCGCCCGAGCGTCGCGAAGGCGGTTCCGATTCCCGCGGTCCGCGTCGCGAGGGTCCTTCCGGTGGCGGCGCTCCCCGCGGCGAATTCCGCGGCGGCCAGGGCGGCGGTCCCCGTCGCGAGGGCGGCCCGCGTTTCGGCGGCAACCGCGAGGGTGGTTTCGCCCCGCGCGAACAAGGCCCCTACGTCAGCCCGTTTTTCAACGTCACGTTCTATCCCGACGACACCGGCTTCGCCGCGCTGGCCAAGGCCATCCGCGCCTCCTGCCGCACTTACGAGCTCTTCGAGATCGCCCGCGTGATCATCGGCAAGAACGACCGCTTCATCGCCGTCATCCAGCACAAGACCGCCGAGGGCGCCGCGCCCGCCGCGACCAAGCCCGCGCCGTTCGCCATCTCCGTTCCGGACGGGATTCCCTTCGAGAGCGAAGAGGCCGCCATCAACCACGTCCTCGAAAAACACGCCGGCCAGTTCTTTGATTCGGCCGAGGTTGAGATCGACGCACCCAAGGGCAACTTCCAGGTCGTCAACCGCTGCACCGTCACCGGCGAGCTGCTCGGGCCGCCCAATTACCATCGTTACAACCAGATCGTGCAGCAGCACCACGCGGCCCACATCAAGCTGCCGTTCGAGGTGTATCGCAACAAGATCGAGTCCGTCCGCGAGCCCGAGGTCATCGCGCAGTGGCTGGAGAAGATGAAGAAGACCACGCGCTACACGTGGAAGCTCTCGTCGTCCGCCGCCGCTCCGGTGGCTGTGCCCGCCGCCGAGGCCGCCGCGCCTGTCGAGGGTGAGTCCGCCGCCGCCACCGAGGCGCCCGCCGCTCCCGCGGCCGCACCGGCGGTCACCTTTGATTCGTTTGACGAAGCCCGCAGCTTCCTCCTCTCCCACGCGAAGGAAAAGGTCGTGCGCACCGTCGAGTCCGTGCGTTTCTCCGGCAAGAACCTCGAAGCCCTTCCGCAGGGCGAGCTCCGTCGCACGATCGAGGGCGCGTTGGAACGCCAGCGCCGCTTCCCGCTCGACACCGCCAACGCGCTGCGCGGCCGCCTGCGTCGCGAGGGTTTCACGATCTTCAAGAAGGGCTCGAAGGGCATCAGTTACGTCTGCGCGGTGAAGCGCAAGTTCCGCATCCCGAACCAGACGTTCTCCGACTCCATCGGCGCGCTCATCGCGTTCCTGGAGACGCATCCGATGATCAAAGCCGGCGAGCTGCCCGAGAAGTTCCTCGGCTTCTCCGCTCCGGCCAAGGCCGCCGCGCCCGCCGAGGGTGAAGCTGCCGCCGAGGCCGCCGCGCCCGCGCTGACCCCCGAGCAGCAAGCCAAGCTCTCGCGCCTCAACGGCGACCTGCGCTGGCTGGTGAGCGAGGGCTACGTGACCGAGTTCATCGACGGACGCCTCTTCGCGCCGGCTCCCGTGGTCGAGTCGCGCAAGAAGGAGATCGAAGGCGCCGAGCACGATCCGGAGAACTTCCCCGAGGTTCCCGCCGAGGCTCCCAAGCCCGCCGCCGAAGAGACCGCGAGCTGATCGCTGATCGTTTTAAACGCAAAGGCCGCCCCGAAATGGGCGGCCTTTTTTGTGCGGTGTAGGCCCGACCTGCTGGTCGGGCTTTTGAGTGATGCCACAAAACAGCCCGACCAGCGGTCGGGCCTACATTAGAGCATTTTAAATAAAACTATAGCCGCAAGAGGTAAACCAGCCGAGGGCATCATTGGGTGTTACGGCGCTCAAAGCGGAGGCGATGGCTGCGAGGAGATCGGGATGGTTGCGGGCTT
>Ga0068869_100000266_pt1 | contig 27388 bp, 10 predicted proteins | sample KBSMisM52_FD_64676 | JGI IMG/M metagenome (GOLD analysis project Ga0068869, IMG submission 64676) | Miscanthus rhizosphere microbial communities from Kellogg Biological Station, Michigan, USA - KBS Miscanthus M5-2 | ecosystem: Host-associated > Plants > Roots > Rhizosphere > Soil ... | reverse complement strand
AACAAATTTTGGATCATCCAGATCGTTATTGGTAATACCGTCACCGTCACTATCTGTATTCACATCAAGATCATTTCCCAGATCCTTATCGTTGGTCGGATCACCATCACCGCTGGTATCAACATCAAGATTTGTATCGATCCAGTAGCCGGTAATCTGCCCCTGCATGTCGAAAGATTTACTCGCATCAAGCGGCAATCCCTTAAAGATAGAAACTTTACGCTCGATGTTACCAATGTTCGGGAACGGCGGCTCATTATCGGCACAAAGTGAAGGTGCCATTAATGTTATCGTGGATGGCGTACTGCGGAATCCGACGCTGTCAAAAGACACAATCTTTGCATAATAGAAACCGTTGGCCAGATCAAATTTCACGCTTGGTGATTCAGGAGTATCCAGGTGTTTCATCAACACATCTTCACCCGCATTCACACGAACATAAGAACCGTCACCAAGTTTCAAAGTTACGCTGCCATTATTCAGTGATTGAAGTTTGTCTTCATAATCGATCTTCATACCGTTCACCAGTTTCTGGTTTTCAACCTGGGTGTCAGGATCGATCGTTTCAACCGCACCTTCAGTCACAGTCAAAGTTACAGCAGTGGTGAAGCCTATTGGCAGATTCACCTCTCTATTGGCATCAAGTTTAATCTCTCCTTTGTTCTCACCAGCAACGCTGATATGGAAAGTTGAAGGAAGTAAAGTATGAACGGTTTGGTTTGTATTCCAGACGGCATCACCGCTGTTAGCCAGAACGATCTGACGTTTACTGCCGGTAAACTCAACGTCACCTTCCAGGTTATCAGCACTTATATATGGCGTCAGAATTTTTTCCGGCTTGAATGTAGCATCCTCCGGAGCTTCAGTTTCAGGGAGATCTTTTTCGGAAATAATTGCAATCTTGTGAAGGCTGACTCCCAGATTTTGCGTAAACGCGTCAGGTACAATCTTGTACTGAATTTCATAACCGGAAGTATCATCGCTTTGAGCAGGAGCCCAGCTCATCTCTACAGATTTGTTGTTCTGGAAATTGGCAATAAAGCTGTTCACCATTGGTGCAACAGGAGTGAACTCATTCAGTTCATGCGTTTGAACAGGATCACCTATGTATTTATTAAACTCAAAAGATGGATATTTTGTATAGTTTTCTTTGAAATAAATATTACTGCCGTAAGAGTAAACAAAATCTCCATCGGTATCATTGTCTGCATCGATAAATAAAAGTTTTGAAGGTTGATCAACCTCACCGGTATAATTTATCAAACGTTCATTCTTTTTTGACACAGGATTATAAATGAATATTCCCTTGGCAACAGCAGCAGGAAGGCTTGATGTTGCATCAGTTGCAACATCAGGAAGTGATACATCACTCACCATTCTTAACTTTTGTTTGAGATCATTTTTTGTGTCGAAAGCGTAGCCCTTCAATGCCTCATCCATAAATTTATGAGCTGTTGTAACCGGTGATGTAGCTGCGATCGGGATATCAGTCGAAGCAAAATAATCACCGCCTGTTTTCGCCTGATCTATTGATGGTAAGTACGAGTTAATTGATGGAGCCTGAGCGATTAAAGTACCAAAGCTCGATGGATCATTGATATCACCAAGAACCTTATCAAGAGCATTCTGCTTGTCAGAGAAATCAATTAAATTATTACGTAAAGCCATCATATATTTCTGTGGAGCCAGGTCATCTTCAGGGTCCTGGTTAAGACCAGCTTTCACATCGGCAATCGGGCGATTCAAAAGAGGATCATCGTTGGCCAGAAGTCTTTGTGAAGCGGTAATATGATAGTCCTGCATTTCGGCATTTCTCTTTTCTGCTTTCTTCACTTCTGCGTCCATCCTGTCGATTGCCTGAACATAAGCAGCGGCAGCTTCACCCAGATCAGGGTTGATACTTGCCAAACCTTTAACAGCATCCGCACTTGGATTCTGGGCAATAATTCTGTTTGTGTCGGTTTTTTGTGACTCAATCGGTTTTTTATTTTCAAACACATCAATGATGGCACCCAAATTAACATTCACATTATCGCCAAACGGATTATCCGGAGAAGTAATCTCTTCAGCTTTTGCGGCAGCGGCAGCCATGGCGTCGTTTACCTGATCCACCAGATTTGTAGTGATGGAGTTCGCCTGATCTGCAATAGCCTGAACAAAATCATAAATAGGTTCAAAATCGATCTGCAAATTAAGAACTGTCGTAATTTCAATACGATCAACATAATCAATTGGGATTGGCGGGAACTGTAAGTTCAAACCAAGATCCAATGGAATAAGTGGAGAAAGAGGACGTTCAGTCAGTTGTTCCAGATGCGCCATCAAGTTTGCTTCAGGAACAGGAATAAGTCCTTTCTTGATCAAACAGACGATGTAGAGAATCTTCTTAATAATATCGATGGTAATACGAAGCGCGACCGGGAAATCAGGAACCTTTGGAGGAGGAGGAATGTCCGGTAATGTCGGAAGCGGTAATGGTGGCAGATCAGGAAGTTCCGGCAGATCTGGCGGATCCGGTAATATCGGCAGAGCAGGGAACACGATATTAATCGAAGGTAAATCCGGCAAACGAATGCGAGGAAGTTTCGGGAAAATAATCGGTTCGGGTCTAAAGCGAATTTCAGGCCATATAATTTTCAGTCCCACTTGAATCTGCGAAACATCGATATATAAATCCGGCAGTTTGGGGAACGGAATCACCGGCGGCGACGGTATCACGGCAAACAACTTCAAGATAAGTTCAAGCAAACTGAAGCGGGCCGTCGTACACCGATCACAGGCCGCCTGATAATCGATGGCAAGTTCTATCAGTGCTTTCCAGTTATTAATCGTTTCCTTAATTATCCTGATCATATCGATCCAACCGATAATGCGGCTCGCCTGTTTGTGAATATATCCGCCTGTGTATTTAATAATTGCATCCAGGTAACAGATGATCTGATAAATATATTTATTCAGAAGTGTTCTCCAGGCCAGAATCTTTCGAGGAAGTTCTTTATATTTTTCCAGAACCTCAATATTTTTTTGTACACTCTCAATCAGAGCACTAAAGTCACCGGTGATTTTGTCACAGATAGTTTGTTGCTGACTGTTTGGTTGGCAGGTCCAGATCTCTTTGATACGTTGAAGTTCGGCTTTTTCATCCAATACCCATTGCGAAGCATCATTTTGCAGTTTGGTAATTTCCTTTTCTGTAAGTGCTGGAATCTTAATAAGAACTTCACGAGACTCAATCTGCACCAGCGGAATAGAGTTCATTGCCGTAAGTACGTCACGGAAACTCAGGAACTTAATAATGTTTGGAACAACCTTGTCCGGACGTGGAGGTCCGCTTGTTGAAGTAGTCGGAGTTGAGGAACTCTTTGGCAGGAAGGCAGAACCGATAGAACTTAAATCAGGATAGATAAAGTACACATCTGGTAAATCCGTAAGCTTATCAACTATCTCTTCCGTCTGACGATCAATCCAGTTGGTGATCACCGACGGGAATCCGGGTATGCGGAAATTCGTCGACACGCTCGCTTTATATTGGTAATTCCCTAGATCCGTACTTCCCGTAAATCCACCCGTGGACTGCCGCCCGCTTGCGTCCGCACCGGTTACACTTCCATCCGTGCTGACCGCGGCATCAGTTCCAAAAGTAGAATTTACCGCATCCGCTGCTCCCGAAAGGGCAGCATCAACGTCACCAGCAATTGCATCACAAACATCGGAAGGAATCATATCCGCAACTTTGAGACCCCAACAGAGACCGCCAAGATATGGACCGATACAAATACCCATGGCAATACTCATTGTCAGTGTTGGTGTCACATAAATGCGTCCACCTAATGAACCCTGGTAAGGACTTGGTGGCCAGATTGGAATAATACTTGGCACACCCCAACCAAATATTGGAAGGCCAGGATTAAATCCAACCGGAATTCCCAAAGCGTTAATAACACCCGGTGCCAGGAACGCCACATTTATCGGCATCGGAATACAACCGGTACTACAAGTAAACGCAGCGAGTGCACCTTCAACATCGTCACCAATTGCATCAAGCGAGTCACCGAGTGACATATCCTCTTCTTCGGTATCTGCAGTTGTGACATAGTTTTGAATCTCGTCCGGAACACCATCGTTATTAATATCCATCTTCAGATTGCTCATATCCATTCCGCCATCAGAAGCAGGTTTTGGTTTTACCGGATCCGGAGTTGGTGGAGGAGTTGTATAGGTTCCAAAAAGGATTTTCTGGCTGACCGGATCTTGATTCAATGAATAATAATAGGTCATACGACCACTGGTATTTCCTTCTGGTGCCGCCGAAATATCCGGGAAACTATCTGTTGGATAACCGCTGTTTAAATTATTACCAACCATAATTCGTACGGCAGGAGTTTTCTGAACAGTTCCAGAGTAGGTAATTGTTCGAGTAGCACCTGCCGGCATATCAACAACAAAAATGTATGGATGCAGACTTTGTCCGCTTTCAATTACCTGCATTGGTGTTGAACAATCCGAACATACAAATGAGTCTTTTGAAACTTCCAGACTCTCCGGAATAACATCCGAGAAGTAAAGTTTGGAAATAGACGACGCACCTGCGGCATTATTTTTCAGCGTAATTGTATATTTCACTTCATCATCATTACTGATGAGATTCAGAGGCTCTGTAGCATCTTCAGCTTTCTTTTCTGAGTTCACACCAAGCTGACCGTCAAGATCAAGGTAAGTAAACTCAACCTGTTTTTGGCTTTCTGCAACAGAAAAGTCCATCTTGGATTTACCTTTGGCTTTGCTGCCTTCCTCCTGCAGATCATCAAAAGTTCCCTGTTCACTCTTTTTCAAATTGGAGCCGCCGCCGGGAATATTGAAGAGCACAAAATTTGCATCATCAGTTACTCCATCCTGGTTCCCTGGCATACCGTCATAGTAAACCAGCAACTCTTTTTTAAGATTTGTTGAAGGATCAATATGAACTCCCAACGAACCAACATACTGTCCGAACTGTTCAATCGTTCCCTTCTTGTTATAGAAAACACGAATCGTTCCGCTATCGTCCGAGGTAATAATGTCGCTGTAACCATCGTTATTCATGTCCGCGGCCTGAACCATATGAACACGATTCTTGTCATTGAAAGGTTGAAGTTCAAGATGATTTCTAACAAAATTTCCATTTTCATTCATATACAGATCAACGCAGACTTCACCCTGTTTACAGCTGTCAGCCGTTGCAACCACCAGATCATCAAGACCATCATGATTGAAATCACCTGTTGCCATACTCAGAATGCCGTTGGCAAAATTTAAGAAGATTCCACGATCTTCAAAACGCGGATTCGATTGATTATTCTGAAGGAGACGAAGCTCACCGTTATCATAACCGGCAAGAATGTCAGTTAATTTATCACCGTTGTAATCCATCAACGTCAAAGTTTTGATTGGCACATCACCGGCATAAATCTCCTTACCGGCATCTTTGGTAAATCCTGTGGCATCAGATTTTGTTCCCTTGTTGTTAATACGAACTGTCGGATCACCGATAACCACTCCGATTTCAGAAGCATATGGAAGAGCAGATTCACCCACGGAGTTTCCTCCGGCAAACAGAAGCATAAATTTGCTGTCTCCAGTAAAGCCGATTCCAGGAACCTCATGAGATTTTTCCAGAGACACGTAGTTCAGCCCCGGAGCCTGGTTTTCCGGCAGGAAGTTTTCCTTATCCACCAATGCCAGACCTTGTGGAAGATCCGTTGAGTTACCTGAGAAAATAGGTTCATAAGTCAGAGATTTCTCAGAGGAAAGTTCATGAAGATATACACCACTTTCAAAAGTAACAGATCCATCCAGTTTTGTTTCTTTTGGTAACTGTTTTGCAGATTTTTCAAAATTATTTACAAAGCGTACTGTGGCAATTTGTGATCCCTTATCAATTACCTGCAAAGTCAGATCACGGTCTTCGGTTCCCACAACCGGCATAATTGAAACGCCGTTATCGATAACATCAATATTACCGCTGTTATGTACACGCAGAATCTCGTTACCGGATCGCAAAATACTCATACCGGCATCCGTGCTCACAACAGAGTAATCGGTGAGCTCGGTAGTTTTGGCAATATACACACCGTCAGTGTCATTATCTGTAATTCCATTATCAAGTTGGGCAACGCTTTGTGGTTTTGCCACAATGAAAATTTCACCAATATCTTTTTTATCAACGATATCCTGAACCACCAGTCTGTTTGGAACAGGTGATCCGTTGCTTGGAACAAAAGTCACATCAAGTCTGTCATGGTCAAAGATTTTTATCTGACCATTTGGCAATGCATCCACAAGATGCAGGTGCGGCTTCAAAGGTGAAAGTAAAGATAATGCGGCTTCAACTTTTCCAATCTGTAACTTGCCGTCATCAGAAAGTTTTTGACTGTTTCCCGCAAAAACAAACCAGGAACCCATACTGTTATCCTGGAAAATATCACCATATTCGGCACCAAGTAAGGCAACAAATAAAGCATTCGGCGCCATATCTTTCAGTTCTTCAGCACGGAAGACTTTCTTCGATTCAATAGTTAATACGCCGCTCTTTAATCCTGTTGTCGTCGCAATAATATTGATCGGTCCCGTTGCATCAGTACCGCGAGCAGTAATATGTACAACACCCTGATTTGCAGTAACAGTCGTTGCCCCGTCCAAAGTTGCAAAAGCTTTGGATCCGTCGCTTACTTTGAATGCAACCTGTGTACTCGAATCACTCGATACAAAATTATCATCGGCATCGTAAAGTTTTCCTGTAATTTCCAATGTTGAAGCAGTATTGCTTTCAATTGAATCATCAGCTGCCTCCAGAACAATTTTTGCAGGAGCCTTTGGCAAAACTGTCATAGTTGCATTCACCGGATCAAAACCTTCAACCGTGGCACTGATCGTGGCATCACCCGCTAAACTGGATGACTGGAATGTAACCGATGCTTTACCATTCACAACATCAACTTCCGTTGGTGTAATAAATTTACCGTAAGTATCATTTTGTAATTTGAACTGCACTTTTCCCTGGAACTTATTAACCAGCAATCCATCGGAACTCATCACACTCAAATTGAGTTTACTGACTGTGGTGAAATCCGAAGGTATGGCAGGGGTTTCCGGTTGGAGTACCAGATGAATGTCATTACGACTTTCAATATCTGTTTCACCGGTAACTGTTGGTGCAATCTCTTGAGTACTTTCCTGTGTGTCGCCAATAGCAACATTTAAACTATCTGGATTATCAATAACAGCGGCTTTTAATTTGATCGTACCGGTATCGGCAGTTGTTGTCAGGACAAGATCATAAGTTCCGACGATTGTAGTAATCTGGATACCATCAATATCCGGATACTCATCAAGGGAAGAATCAAGTGTGCCTGGACCTTCAAGAGTAAAGCTGACAAGCTGAGGGTCAATGTTTTCCACATTATCGTGCTCATCTTTCACTTCAACATGAACAATCGTATTGGACAGGCCGCCGCTACGTAATATTGGCGAAGCAGGTTGAATAGAAATTATTTTTGCTTCAAGTGGGGTCACATCAATCGGTCGAACCTCAACCGGCAAATCTTTCCCAAGAACTTTTGCCGAAGCTGTATAAAGTCCGGCTGAAGTTGTGGACTGAAGTTCGGTCTCGGCAGCACCCTTAATTGCCTGAACCGTATCGTGTAAAAGGTTGCCATGAATACCACCTTCTTTAGCAAAGAACTGAATATTAGAAGTGTCGTTCACATCTGTATTGCCGTCTTGATCCAGAATAGATGCTTTCAAGAAGATCTTGCTCACGCCGTCTGCAGGAACTTGATCAGTATATTGAACATTTTCGGCAGCGCCTGCTAAACCGTCACTTGGCGGAGTAGCCGCAAAAGCAAAATTTTCAAATACAGTATCACCAACAACATAACCGCCCTGTTGGCCTGCGAGCGAATTCAAATCGTCCTCAGGTTTCAAAGGATCAGTATCTTTAATCAGAACTTCGTCACCGTCATTTACACCGCCGCCATCAGTATCAGGATTGCGTGGGTCGGTCGTAAGATGGTACTCCTGAAGATTGGTCAGGCCGTCATTGTCAGCGTCCTGAGGAGCATCAGAAGCGTCGTACGGATTGAACTGATGATCAAGTTCATAACCGTCAGGCATTCCATCATGATCACTATCGATAGAAAGATCATCCTCTTTTTTCAAAGGATCAGTTCCATTTTTTACTTCAATTCCGTCCTTCACTCCACCCTTATCCGTATCAGGATCTTCCGGATCAGTTCCATATTTTTCCTCATCAGCATTGGTTAACTCATCCTGATCATCATCCAGCAAGCCTTTGTCATCTGCAGGATCATTGGGATTTGTACCATTAATCTCTTCATCAAAATCGTTCACACCACCCTTATCGCTGTCAGGACTCAACGGTGAACTGTTAAATAAGTATTTTTCAAAATTGTCCGGTAATAAATCACCATCAGCATCATCACCCATACAGTCGTATGTAGTGATAAGTTTGGAAACCATGATTGCAAACTCAGCACGGGTTACAGAACCGGAAATCCAGTCAATAAATGGACCGTTGCTTGCAAGTTGCTGATCAAACCAAGATTTAAAGCTATCCGGATCATAGGTATCCAGTTCAATAAATCTGCCGTGAGGATAGATCTGCTGCTTTTGTGCGAGCAACACATAGTTGTAATACCAAGGCTTGCCGAATGGGATTGAACTATCGATAGTTATACCACTGGTTGACTGTTGTGCGATCGTTTCGAGTACAACCTTCGATGCTTCAGCACGGCTGATTGGATCCTGTGGTAAGTAGAAGCCCGGTTTTGTACCGCCTTTATAACCGGAAATAATTGAACGATTTTTTCCTTCTTTCACACAGTAAGCAACATTGTCATTAATATCCGTATCGGGGAAAGGAGATGTATTATAAACATCATCAACCGCAGTTTTAATTTTTGGATTAAAGTTTGTACAGTTAATACAGATCGATCCAAGATCAAGTTTTACAAACTCTTCACGGGTCAGAAGTTCGTTTGGACGATATTTACTGTCCTGATAAGTCACCACACCACGACGGAACAGACTCAAAATTTCATCATAACCCTCCATTGAAGGATCAATGTCCTCAAATAATTGAACACCGGCTTTACGCGGATCATAATTTCTGGAAAGTTCTTCACCGTCGGTATATCCGTCGCCGTCAGAATCAGAATCGTTGTAGCGAAGATCAAGGATCAACTCTTCCAGATCGTTCAAACCGTCTTTATCAGTGTCCGGCACGATACCTTTGGCAAAAGCTTTCAAAGAGTTGAGCTTACCATTTCTATCCAGTGTATTTACCAATCCCGCAAACATCTGATGTAAGTTCTCAATAACAGCGGCAATGGTATTAAAGTCCGCATATGGACCGCTTTCAGGCAATACCACAATCTTTGGATATTTTGCTGCAATATAAACATCGGCAACAGCCGTTCCATCTTTGGTAATTTCAAAAATTACAGGATCAGCACCGTTAATAGGTGGTTTCAATTCAAGTTTCAGGTCTTCCGTCAGGAAAATATTTCCAAGATGATCAATAATGCCCACATGTTTTGTAGCAGAGCCGTCTTTCTGACTGAGATAAAAATTACCGCTTGTCGGAGAAGATGCATCAGTAACTGCTTCAAAACTATAATCATCATCAGTTTTCAGATCCTGAACATGCACCCCCTCAAGACTTTCATAAACTGAGAAGTAATCTGTACTTGGAGGATCGCCAATGATAGGTGAATTCTTATCAGCAACAAAGAATACCGAAGCAACGACAGTCCCGGAAGATTTTTCCTGCACGCTCAAACGCGCCGGTTTCGGACCCTTTGATGGGAGTGCAATCAACTGATATTTATCATCCTTAATCGTCACCATGCCGGTCTTTCCGTCAACCTCGGCAATAACTTTGTCTGAAGCATCCTTAATAATAAATCCTGCTGAAGAAGCAGATTGATAATTATTAACAGTCTGCGTCATATAAGAAACCAGACGAATTTTACGTTTCGTAGATTCAAAGTTTAATGTATTGGCAGTTAATCCATCACGATTGGTAGCCTGCGCTGTCACCGTGAATTTTCCCTCAATATCAGTTGGAAGAAGAGAAAACACTGTCTCGCCACTGACAAGTTGAGCAGTTTCAGGTGAACCAAGCTTAGCAATCTCAGAGCCTTCTTTTTGATTGATAATAAGTTTCACTTTCGTTGTACTGTCGCTTTTTTGAACATTATTGGAAAGATCAACACCATCTACCGTAATTTTTATTGTGTCGTTTGATCCTGTCAAAATGACATTTTTATCTGAGCTTAATAAAAGTTTTTTAGTGTTATTGGCACCATCATTCGTTTTCGGATTTGGGTCCTGGTCATCAGGTACACCATCGCCGTCCGAGTCACCGGAATCCAGCAGCTGGTCATAATAATCACCTGGAGCATCGGATACAGAACATGCCATTTCGCCCTCAGTTTCCGACGAAGCCAGCGCCATTGTATCTTTCAACCATTCCGCAATAGCTTCAAACCAGGCCAAAATATCAATACCCTCATCAAAAGTTTCAATCTCCTCAGACGCCGCGGAATTTGCAGCCGGATCTTTTGTTTTCGGAGGATCTTTTTGATTTTGTGCATTTAATAAATCAGGGTCAAAATCCTTTTCAGGATAACTGCCGTTAAAATTCATTTTCAAATTCTGCGCATCACCACTTCCAACCAGATACATCGCCTCATAAGCGTTTGGTGTTTCACCAATGTATGCCTTTTTGAGCGGGCTCAAATAACTTTGCAAAACATACTCATGCTTATCATCGATATTCATGTTTTTCCAGTTGTACACATCCTTCATGTGTTCGGCCCCGGCACTGACGATTGCGACCTTTGTTGCGTCAGCAAAAACATCCTCCGGTGCAGACACCAGAGATGTCAAAGATCCTTCAATAGGTGAAGTAAAAGTTACACCGTTAGCAGTTGCAATACTTTTAAGTTCATTTTCTTTAGCCTGCAAAGTCAGAATCAGCTCATCATAATTTGCTGCTTCAAACAGATTTGGATATTTCACTTTTCGATAATTTCCAATCTTATCTTTGAAGGTGAAAAATCTTGGATTGTCTGTCGGAATACTTGTTGGAGCAGAAGTAACTTTTTTCTGGGCCTTGATCGTTGCATCTGTCGGCTCTTTATTGGCCACAAAACTTGAAAGCTGTTTTGGCACACCCAAACTATCTGTCGCAATTTCTGGCTCAACGAAAAGTTTTATCTCTTTTACGTTCGGCATATAATCAGGCGAACCTTTGAAATCAAAAACATAAGGTTCTGGAATACCGTCTGCAGTAACATCGCGTCCCTGCAAGACACGTTCACCAATTTGCAGCGTGTCACTGCTTGGAATAGCGTACTGTGCTGAAACCTCGTCAGCTTCATCGATCGCGCCATCACCATCATTATCAAGGCCGTCACCAACACCAAATTTAGCTAATAAATCGTTCAGTGAAATCTTAACCGGAGTAGAGCCAGGTCCAAAAACCGTATCAAGAAGAATAATCTGATCGGATGGTTGATAAGGTGAGCCAGGTTTCGGTACAGATTTGCGAGCTTCATCATTATCGTAGGCTGCCAGTTGTGCAAAGAAATTCACAACCTCCAGCAAATAAGCACTATATCGGGACTTCTCCTTGAAATCAAAACATGATTGATAGTTCACTTTGCTGTCGGATGCCCCGCTCACTTCCTTGGTTCCCAAAATATCAAAAAGAGGTTTTTCAGCTGCATCTTTAAAGCAGCGTTCCGGATTCTTTTCTCCGGACGGAATCACCACATCACCAAGTTTGAGAGCTGTAGCACAACCCGCATATTTTTCATCTTGAGCATCATCTTTGGTATCAAATACATCATACAAATGGCTCGCCTCAACCATAATGGATATTTTATCCGGATCGCCTTTTGAACCACGATACAAGGTACAATCCTGAACGTTTGTCATTGTTTTCACACCCTTACCGTTAATGAACAGATCATTAATGTAAGCAGGAGGAAAAGCATCAAGATCGTAGTACTGATGTTCGGCAAAGTTTACAAAATCGATAACCGGTCCATCCACCACAGAGTTATCTTCAAGCGTAACTGTGGCTTTAATTTTTGATGCCTTGACCATTGTCACCGGTGTTTCAAGTTGCGGTTGTGAGAAATCCGCGTTCTGCACCATACTGTCGATTTTGGCTTCAATCGTGTCAGAAACACGTTTCAAATATGTACGTGAAGTTTCATCCTTGGAAGTAATAAGACCCGGAACTGTTGAAACATCACTCTTTGTTACCTTCTTGCCGCCTTCATCCACCTCATAGGAAGAACGATAGCGTCCTGTGTAAGTAGCCCAGTCATTTGCATTGGAAAAGAATTTGTTAAACAGAGAATCGTAAGGAGCAGCCAACTGACTGATCAAAGGTTCAGTAAGAATATCCGGGAAAGTCTTGAAAGCATCATCAGAACTTTCTGCTCCACCACCGGCAGGATCCTCATCAGTCTTCCCGTCATGATCATTATCATTGTCGGCAGTACCGTCTTCATCAACTAACCCGTCTTCATCATCATCAGCTGCACTACTTTCATCAATCCATTCAGAAGCATCAGGCAAAGGTGCCAGACGTAAAAATGGGAAGGGCCCCAAAGTAAAATCAAGAGGCATGCTCACAGGATCCTGCGGATCAGTCGGCACGTTACTCGCACCTATTAACATTCCATACTTTAGTTCATAACCGTTTGGATAACCGTCAGAATCGAAATCATAAGAATCCAAATCTTCATCAACACCGCAATCACCAGAACATCCGTCAGCATTGACATCACCTGGCAGATCTTCATCAACCTTATCATCATGATCAGCATCATTGTCACTGCTGGTATCCTCATCAACTTTGCCATCCCAATCATTATCAATACCCTTGAACGGATCACCGTCATCTTCGTCAATCTTGTCATCGATTACTCCGTTGCTGTCATTATCAATTCCATCTGCAACTTTATAAACCGCATCAGTTTTTACGTTATAAAAATCACCGGACATTTTTTCCTTGCCCGCAATAGTACAGTCTTTGATTTTTGTACTGCCGTCACATAAACCATAAACACCTTCATCCGGTTCATCAATCAATTCGTCGCCGTCATTATCCACACTATCGGCCATACCGATCAGCGGGCTTCCTGCTTCACCATCTTTATCATCATCAACACCGTTATCCGGATCCTCATCAATTTTTCCGTCACCATCATTATCAAGTTTATCGCCGCCCTTCTGTTCTTTCTGTGACTCCTGAACCAGCTGCTTGAGCAGATATTTATTATAACGTTTGTAACTAATATCTTCCCAATGAGCAATGTAACGCAGGTAGTTATTAAAACCCTGTTTGTCCATTTGCAAAAACTCATTCAGCAAATCCATGTACAAAAGTTTGCGATCAAAATTCTGGAACTGGGCAGAATCAGCAGAACACTCCGGAAGTTTACAATGATACAACGTGTTCTTATCAAAATACTCAGCCAGAAGTTCCTTTCCGTCATTTCCAGTTACAGGCGGGCGAATCACACCTTCCCACACTTCAGGTTTTGGAAATTTAGAACTTGGATTTGGCAGGAAATCTCCTGACTTTGCATCATACACGTAAGTTTTATCTTCAAAATCTGTGTATGGCATGAGTGTTGGAAAACGATAACCGTTTTTATTCACAACAGGCATTGGCACATCACCCACCAGCACAATTCCGGTAAGTTTATTAATCTCATTCGGTGTACCGTCACCCTCCAGATAAATTTTTTCCAGAGCGTTTGCAATATCCACAGTGCTTTGGTTTGGATCCACAGGAATAACAATCGCTTTGGTAAAAGATTGAGAAGCCTGCACATCCTGAGCGTAGCGCTTGATACGATCATTCAGAGTTTTAGATTTCAGCGAAGATGGAAAAACATCCGTAAGTCCGGTGTAAGTCGTGTTGTCATCAATCAAAGCTCGCTCAGCAAGAATCGCCACAACACCAATGTGCGCAACGGGTTGCGTAGGCAATGCAGACTCATTCAAAAAATCCTGCACGGTAGGGTTCTGAAGTGTGAGCGCCATAGTCACCGGCACACGTAAAATTTCCATGACCATAATGACCAGGAAAAATGCGGCAAGAACTTTTTGTTTTTTTGTGTTGTGATTCATATTTTTAGGCTTTGTGGTGAGCAAAGCTTTTTCCTTAAATAAATCATATTATTATACCAGAAAAACCCCGGTTTTTGTAGACACGAGGGCTAATGACTGAGCAAAAATGCTCTTTTTCGTCAAGATTCGTTTGACGAAAATCTAAAACATTTTAGAGCTGTTGATTTTTACTTATAAAGATGTTCTAAATATATTTTTTCATATCTAAGAAACCTTTTAGAAATATTTCATACTGTTCTGCTTAAGTGATCTTGTTTGAAACTATTTTTTTTATTAATTTGTTAACTCACACCCAACTTATGAGCGAAATCACACTCGAACATCTCAACAACCAAATGAATCTGATCCTGAATATTCTTCAGGACCTAAGTTCCAGAGTTCAAAAACTCGAAGTTCGAATGGATTCAATGGAAGATGTAATGAAATCCATTCAAAAACTACTCTTTGACCACATCGAAGCCACAGGTCACATGGAAATGGAGTTCAGAAGAAAGTTTAAAGAGATCGATGAAAGATTCGATCAAATTGATGAACGCTTCAGTCATATTGACGAAAAACTTGAATACGTTGAGTACAGCACATCCGACCACAGCCTTAAATTTGATATCGTCATCAAAAAAGTAAACGAAACTCACGAGATAATCCGCAACCACGAGCTGCGTCTGCAAAAATTGGAAAATCAGCACGGTTCTCCATAACCACATTTCCATCATAATCGTACAACAAAAAAGCCCCCGTGTTTATCGGGGGCTTTTGAGAAATTTTCTAAGAAAACTATTTAACGATTACGTAAGCATCACAATCTGCAGATGCACCTGAATTAATTGGCTTACAATCTTTTAATGCTGTGTTAATTGCTGTATTTGCAGCGGCATCGATATCACCACTACCAAATCCACCACCTGTTACACTTGCCCAGACAACGTTACCATCACCAGCCTGTTCAACATAACTTCCAACAACATAAGAAGAAGGATTGCCTGTACCAACGTTATACATATATGTACCGGCTGCACCATCTGGACCTTTACCTTGTGGATCAACTGGAGCCTTTCCACCCTGGAAATAAGAACTCAAAACGTCTGTTCCGGCACCACCATCTGTAAGAGCATCAACTGCAACTCCGTCATCAGCTGGATAATGTTGGTGATCACTATTATAAGTTTCAATAGCAGCAATAATGTTGTTCAAATCTGCCTTACGTGCAGCATCACGAGCACGTGCTGGAGCACCAAGTACAGAAGGGAGCAGAGCAACTGCCAAGATACCGATGATCGTGATTACGATCAAAAGTTCAATAAGGGTAAAACCTTTGGAGAGACGAGTATTTTTCATGTGTGTTTGGTTAGTTTGTATTAATGATATTTATATTCTTTAAAGTATTATACCATGATTTAATCAATCAACGCAAGCATCTAAATAACTATTAAGTGTTACCCGCAATATTCGTAAGTTGAATGATTGGCAACATGATCGCAGCCACAAGCCCACCAACGGTCACACCAATGACCACCAAAATGAGCGGTTCCATAATCTTTGTAAGTGAAGCCACAACGTTATCAATCTCTTCATCATAGAACTCGGCAACCTTAAGTACCACTGTTTCAAGTTGAGCGGTCTGTTCACCCACCTCAATCATATTTACAAGAATCTTTGGAAATAAAGAACTTTCTGAAAGATTTTCCGCCATAGGAATACCGCGTTTCATATCTTCAGCTGTAAGAAGGAGACGTTTTTTGTAAACTTCATTGCCAATAGAATGAGAAACAATTTCAATAGCCTTAATAATAGGTACGCCGCTTCCCATCATGTTGCTGAAGCCGCGTGCAAATTTAGAAAGAGCGCCTTTTTGGAAAATCGGACCAAAAACCGGTAACTTTAATTTCATATAGTCCCAGGCGTATTTTCCTGTACGTGTTTTTTTCCAGACAGAGATACCAAAGATCGCAGCTGCTGTTCCACCAATAATGACAGGCCAGTAGTTCACACAGAAATCACTCAAGCCAATCAAAATTTGTGTTGGAAGAGGAAGCTCAGCGCCTGTTTGTGTAAAGAGCTTGGTCATTTGTGGTACTACCATAATCATCATCAAGAAGATTACAGTCACAAGGAGCAGCATAATTACCGCCGGATAAACCAGCGCACCTTTAATCTTACCGGCAACGCTCGCTGATTTCTCAATCTCTTCAGCTAACGATTTTAAAGTTTTATTCAACTGTCCTGAAGCTTCACCTGCGCGAATAACACCGGTTTCCGAGTCACCAAAGACATCAGAATATTCAGCCATAGATTCAGACAAACTTTTACCCGCCTCAATTTGTCGGCCCAAATTAAAGAGCACTTTGGCAAGACGAGGACTTTTTTCTGACTGTACACCCAATGTGTTCAATGAACGCACCAACGGAAGTCCGGCGTTTAACATCACGGCCAGCAAACGATAGAAAGTAGCTTTGTCGCGAAGTTTAACTTTAGAGTGATCTATGAAATACTCATTTACCTTTTTAAAAGAATCAACAACAACATTACCGGTATACTCCATGGAGCCTGCCTGCTGACGAAGGAGAATCTTGTTCCCTTTAGCTTCAGCAATATTGAGTGTGATCTGTTTTTCACCCGCAGCACGGATCTCCTTTTGCTGATTAAGCTCAAAGGTTTGACCTTTTTCTGCTTGGGCGAACTGTTTGGCTTCTTTTTCTGGCACGGTAGATAATTATTTATAAGTTTTTTAATACTCTTCCATTTTCTTGGCCACGCGGTAGACCTCATCCAGACTTGTTTCACCTTTTAAAGCCTTGATGATACCGATCTGTTCAAGTGACACCATTCCGTTTTTTATGGAAGCTTTTTCAATATCAATAGACGGAGCACCCTGTACCAGCAAACGACGGATTTCATTATTCATACGCATAATTTCGTACAAACCGATACGTCCGCGGTAGCCGATTCCGTCACATTCAGTACAACCTTTTGCATCATAGAACACCAGTCCCTGAATTTTTTCCGGTTCGATTTCATCTTGGGAATGAATGTTTTCAAGAGCACGTTTGGCAAGAGCAAGAACCTCAGGATGAGGTTGTACAGGCGCTTTGCAGGCCTGACAAAGTTTACGCACCAGACGTTGGGCAATAATAAGTTCAATAGTAGATGTAAGTAAGTATGGCGGAACTCCCATATTCAAAATACGTGTGAGCGTTTCAACAGCGCTGTTCGTATGAATGGTAGAGAATACCTGATGACCTGTAAGAGAAGCTTCGATCGCGATATCAATAGTTTCGCGATCACGAATTTCTCCCACCATGATAATGTCCGGATCCTGACGGAGAGCAGTACGCAAACCGTTGGCAAACGTATAGTTAATTTCATGATGCACCTGACTCTGATTCAAACCATCCAGCTGGATTTCCACCGGATCTTCAATCGTCATAATATTGTATTCAACCGTGTTCAAACGCATCAATGCCGAGTACATGGTTGTCGTTTTACCAGAACCGGTAGGACCTGTAGTCAAAATAACGCCATTTGGCAGATCCAGCGCTTCTTCCATATCTTTCAGCGCACGGCCTTGCAGACCAAGCTCTGGAAGATCAGGAATTTTACGTGATTTATCCTGAATACGCATTACCACTTTTTCACCACGGACCGTTGGAAGTGTGGAAACACGAAGATCCATTTCACGACCGTCCTTAGTGGTAACATTACATCGTCCATCCTGCGGCATACGTTGTTCATCAATCTTCAGATTGGACATAATCTTAATACGGGAAACAATCGCCGGATGAATATTTAAAGGATACTCAACAATCTGACGAAGCACACCATCCACGCGGAAGCGCAGACGCACGCGGTTTTCTTCAGGCTCAATATGAATATCACTGGAGCGTAAATCCAAAGCATAACTAATCAGGCTCAGCACCATCTGTGGGATGTTGCCGGAGAGAATTGCGTCCTGAAGTTGTTGTAATTTTGAATTATCAGCCATGACTATCTATTTAGAATGTCGGTTTTTTTGGAGCAGTAACTTTTGCCGCAACTTCAGGCGGTTTCTGGAAATAAGCGTTCATTGCCATGGAAACATTAAGCATCTCAATCTCGATCGGAGTACCTGTTGAACTTACAGCGGACTGTTCAGTCACGAAGTTGATAGAGATCGAAGTGATATCGAGCAGACGTGTCTGTTCATCCAAATCGCCTGAACTCTCAACATAGCGCATGAACTTATCAAAGTTATCGCGGCTGGTATTAAGAGTTAAAGTAAAAGGCAGAACAGCATAATCACCGCTGGCATCAACCTTTGGTTTTGCAAATTTCAGATCGCTGGCAAAAATCGGGTTCAAAGAGTCGTTCAAAGTATCGATCTCTTTATCCAAACTTTGTGTAAGCTTGGTATAGTTCTCCTCACTTGGGAAAACGAACTCAATCGCGTTGCGGATCGCCGCAGAATTTTGTTCATAGGAAGTTTTCAGTTCCTGATAGTTTTGTGAAGAGGTATCAGCAGAACTACGAAGAGTTTGTGCTGTCTGTCCTGCAGCTGCCAGAGCGGTTTGTGCGGCAGTAAGTTTTTGATACTGCATATAACCGTATACGCCTCCCGCAATCAGTAGGAGAACAATAAAACCACCGTAGCTGCGAATCAGACGCGGATAGTTTTTACGGCGGATTGTAACTTGTGCTGTTGCCATAAAAAGATAAAAAAAGAATTAGCGAAGACGTTTAAATCCTGACTTAGTCAGGAGAATATCCCGTACCAGGGAAATAGGTTTTGTTTTACTAGAAACCTCATTACCTTCCAGTTTCATTTCGATTTTAAAGTTGGATTCATAACCGGTCTCCGGTGCGCCGCTCTTGGAGAATGAACGCTCTTCCACATCCTTGAAGTAAGCAGAAAGCTCGAGAGTATCAATAAGTTTACTCAACAGTGTGAAGTTACTACCGTCAGTAGTTTTCGTCATACCGGTGAGGATAAGTTTTTGAGTATTTGTCTCAAATTCGTAACTGACATAAGCAATACCTCCGACAGTTTCATAAGCAACGCTCTTGTTACCACGGAAGTTTGCATCAATTTTTGTAGTCTCTTCTTCAATGTGTTTCATGATAGAAGCCCATTGAATACGATCATTTTTGAGTGAACCGATAGTAGCAATATCACTCTTGGTAGAAGCCAAAACTGTCGACATGAAGTTCTGTAAGTTTTGACGTTTTACAGCATCAGGAGCTGCGGTATAGTCAGCAAGATCCTTGCTGAAACCGTCTGTAGATGCAGACTTAATGGCTGTGAGTAATTTATTGTTTCCTACAAGTTTCATCGTGTTGTCGATGAGCTTGAGGTTTTGTAAATCTGCTGTCGTTTGATTTGCCTGGGTTGCTGAGGTCATCTGTTTTTTGTCTTCAGTCAAAGCCGCTTTCAGATCACTTTGAGCATTCAACAGAATCTGTTGATCTGTGATTTCCTCCTCTGCATCTGAACGTGTTGTTGCGATAACGATATCCGGAGAAAGATATTCACGTGCATTTTTGAGAAGTTGTGGCATCTCGTTTTGCAGTTCAGCAACATCGGCAGAAAGTTCGGTTGTTACCGAAACTGGAGTTGAAGGATCGCTGATTTTAGCCATTTTATCCATGTACTGGTCAGCCACGAAACTAAAGCGATCAAGCGTAACCTGAGCTGCAAGATAGCGATATTTATTTAACTGTGTCTGAAGTGAGCGAAGATTGGTGTTGGCATCTTTCAAACGTTCAGTTGTGTTTGAGCCAAACAGGTTCATTCCTGGAGAAAGTTCGCTGTAAAAATAAAAAGCCATGCCGGCTACCATCACAAAAACCAGTACGGAAAGAATCTGTACCAGTCTGAGTTTTTTCTTCATACGAATTTCACGCTCCTGCTCCAGAGTTTTCTGAAGAGTCGGTGCATTACCCAGGATCGGCTTAAGCTTTGCAGCTGTATTGGATCCGGAGACGATCGACTCGATCATTTTTGGTCCTTTGGACTTGGTTTCCGTTTTGTTAAAAAACGAAGCCCCGCTTAAGGAAGCAGAACCGCTAGTCGGACTCGCTGAAGGAGCCGGTGTTGATGATGCAGGGCCGATGTTAACTGTAGGGCTTTCACCACCAATTTTAAGATTGTTGTCAGGCATAAGGTTTGTTTTTATTTTTTGTATCTAATTATTTTACCAAAATTTAGCCCAAAAGTAAATGGGCCTAAGGCAAAACTCCGTGTTAGGAAGGTTTATGACTGTTTTTTGGCAAATTCAGCCTCATACTTGGCCAATTTTTCCTGTTTCACGTACTTGCCGCGCATCGTCAGATGGAACAGCACTGGAATCACAACCAATGTCAGTAAAGTCGAAGCAGCCAGACCGAACATCAGCGCGGCACCAAGACCTTTCCAGGTTTCGTTATGCAAAGTCAGCGGCAACATACCGATAATCGTACAGATCGAAGTAAGGAAAATCGCTTCCAGACGGGATTTAGCGGCATCCACAATCGCATCGGTATACTCAATGCCCACTTTCAGATTCAAATTAATTTTATCCACCAAAATTACGGCATTTTTTACCACAATTCCAAACAGTGCCAAAATACCGATCAGGGTAGGGAAAGAAAGTGTAAAACCAATCGCAGTCAGACCATAAAATACACCTGTCATGGCCAGAGGAATTGCCGCAAGTACAAGCACCGCTTTGCGGAATGAATTGAACTGAATAACCAATGTTCCCACAATCAACAGCATCGCCACAAGCATGGCGCGCAGAATTGAAAGAATTGATTCAGTATTTTCTTCATTGGCGCCTCCAAATTCGATCTCATAACCGGGAGGGAGTTTTTCATTTTTCGTCGCCTCCTGGAACTGTGCCAGAACGTCATTTGGTAAATGTGGTGCCTCAACGCTCGCCGAAAGGGTAATCACACGTTTTTCATCAATACGTGAGATTGAAGTAAGCGCTGGTTCAAGGGAAATATCAGCAACGTCACCCAGACTGAAAGCCTGTCCCAAATTATTGGTAAGTTGGAGTGTTTTAAGGGAATCAATGGTAGGTAATGCACCGTCCGCAAACTGAGCATGTACACTGATCTCGTCATTGCCGCGGAAAAGTTTCGTAACTTCAACACCGCTCAAGGCAGTGCGCAAAGTGAACGCAACCTGAGTTGCAGAAATACCATGCAGTTGTAACTGGTCAGGTTTAAACTTAAAGGTAAACTCACCCGGACTTAAACTGATGGAGGTTTTTTCATTCACGGTACCGGGAATTGCCGCCAAAATATCTTTATACTTATTGGCGATTTTTTCCAGTTCATGACGATCTTCACCCATGATATTCGCCTGGAAATCAGCACCAGCTGGTGGACCATTCGCAAGTTCTGTAACTGTAATTGAAGCTCCCTTAATATGTGAAAGTTTTTCACGAAGTTGCGGAGCAATCACATAAGATTTTTCAGCTTCATTTTCGCCTGGTTCTTTTGGACGCTCTTTGTACGGATACAAATTCACGGCGAACTGGGCAAGGTTGGTTTTTCCACCACCGCCGCCAAAATCTGAAGTAATATCATTACTATTATTGAATCCTCCTGAACCAACAACGAGTGTAAAACTTTTAATAGTTTTTTCTTCAATCAGAATTTTTTGCACTTCATCGGCAACCTTCGCTGTATCTTCCAGAATTAAGCCGGGAGCACCTTCAATATTCACATACATATTTTCAGAATCTGCCGGAGGAATAAATTCAGATTTCAAAATGCCCATCGCCGGGAGAGATAAAGAACCGGCAAAAAGAATGATTGCAAAAAGCAAAACCAGAAAAGATTTAAATTTGCTGCGTAAAATTTTATCCAGAAAACGCCCGAATGATGGGAGAAAAGCATCAACTTTAATCAGACCACCAACAACACGGCTCCAGAACCCTTTTTCTTTTCCTTCAGCCAGATAATGATGATAGATTTTCGCCTTAATTTTTTCCGGATCAGCCTGTTCCTGCAAAATAAGATCTTCATTAATTTTCAGTTTTTCACGAAGTTTTGTTCGATAAATAAAGAAAAGCGTGAAGAAAAGAACAGCCATAATTGCAAAGGCAATCACAGAGCCAATAGCCGCACCACTGGTAATAACCCCGATTAAAGTGCCAACAGTCGCCAGCGCCAGAATCCATAAAATCGCTTTAAACGGGCCGCGGGTTAAACGGAATCTTTCCAGAATAATCGCCATCGGATGGTTCACAATGATGGCCACAAGATAAGAGGCTGCCAATGTTACCGAAACCGTTATCGGAATCGAACGAATAAACTGACCGATAATACCAGTCGCCAAAAGCAAAGGTAAAAACGCCCAGATCGTCGTAATAGTTGTAGTAAAAAGCAGGACCTTAAAATCGCGGAACACCAGAAGAACCGCTTCTTCAGGTGTAAATTTACCGGTTCCCAAATACTGTTTGGTAGCCTGAACCACCACAATCGCATCATCCACCAACAGACCAAGAGCCAGAATCAGAGAGAAAAGTGACAAAAAGTTCAAGGTCATACCCAGCATCAGCATCACGCCAAAGCTTGCCGCAAATACCATCGGTACCGCGAGACCCGCCACAAACGCCTCTTTTAAACCCACAAACAAAAACAGCACAATCGTCACCAGTAAAATCGTGGTCAAACCGTCATTCACGAGCTGGTCAAAATCGCGGCGGATAATTTTGGATATATCCAAAGTAGTTTCCACATTCACATTTTGCGGCAACAACCCCTGATCTTTCAGTGCCTGAATATTTTTCTTACCATCATCAATCAAAGCAATAATTGAAAAGCCGGTCTTCTTGGTAATATTTAAAGTCACAGCATTCAGCGGTTCACCACCATTCAAGGAAAACTTACTATATGATGTACGTTTGCTGGCCTGTTCCATCACCGTAGCCACATCCTGCAAACGGATAATCTGTCCGTTTATTTGAGAGACCGGCAACTTGCGGAGCTCAGCAGCATCAGCAAATTTATTCACGCTGTTCACACTATATTCGTATTGAGAAACTGTGAAGTTTCCGGAAGGCAGAGAAAAATTCGCCGCTTTAATCTGGTTGTTCACCTGATCAATCGACAAATGATACTCCAGAAGTTTTTGCGGGTCGTAAGCCACGCGAATCTCATACTCATCACCACCATCAATCGTCACATCTCCGGTACCCGGAAGTTTTTCCAGTTCATCTTTAACAGTCTGTGCATAATCACGAAGCGTAAAATTATCGTACGGACCTGAAACAATCAGAGTCCAGATTGGCGAATTACTAAAAGAGATCTCACTCACAGTCGGGTCTGTTGCATCAGCAGGCAGATCAGCTTTTACACCATCCACAGCATCACGTAAGCGTCGGATTGAATCGTTCAAATCCTCTTCAGCACGGAACTCAACTGTTATAAGTGCAAATGAATTACCCCCGGAAGCATTCACTGTTTTCACACCTTGAATTCGCGCAACTTTCGGCTCAATTTTCTTAATCACAAGCTCCTCCATGTCTTCAGGCGAAGCGCCCGGCAAACCGACAGTAATAACTCCATAAGGAATTTTTACTTCCGGATTGGACTCAAGCGGTAACTGGATAAAGGAGTAAATACCCCAAACCAGAACCGTGATAATAAGTAAGAAAATTACACGAAAGTTCTGAATAAAATAGTTCAGAAAAGTTTTCTGTGCGTCCGGAGTAAACTCAAGTTTATCAAGATACAGAGAGTCACCCTGACCCTCATGAGACTCCTGAATTTTCTCTTCAGAATTTTTTTTCTTGAAAAATGCCATACTATAAAACAGTTACTGAATCACCGTCGGTAAGATCACGTGCACCCTGAACAATCACAGAGTCGCTGCCAGAAAGTCCTTCAAGAATCTCAACACGATCACCTGAAATCGTTCCGGTTTTTACCACACGTTTGCGTGCGGTTCCATTTTCATTCACATACACATACTGTTCCTCGGTACCCACAATCAGGGCATCCAGAGGGATAAATACGCTCTTGGATTCAGTATCAACGCTGGTATAAATCAGAGGCAATTGCACAGACATAACCTGGTTGGCCTTCAAAGAAATACGTGGAAGTTGAACCGTAATCTGAATCAGTTTACTCATCGGATCCGCAGCATCAGCAACATGAGTTATTTTTACCGGAACCCAACGGCCGCCGATTTTTACCTGCGCATTTTTTTTCATATCGATACGTTGTGCAGTATCAGCATCAACATAAGTTTTCAACTCAAAGGCCTGAGTATCAAGAATGCTGGCAATCGGCGCTTGCTGACTGACCAGATCACCGGCATGCACATTGAAATTCTCCAGCGTGCCATCAATCGTTGCTTTTACTTTTAAAGTATCAGCCTGTGCCTGAGCCATCTGCAAATTAATCGCAGCAGCATCAACCGCAGTTTTTACCTGATTCGTTGAAGCTTCATTGCGGAGTTTTGTTGCATTCACACCCTCTTCGGCAGCACGAACCATATCAGTTGTGCCGTCTTGTAAGCCAAGTTTCGCCTCAGTGGACTGTTTTGTCAGGAAAAGTGCCTCACCTTGAGTAAGGTTTTGAGATAATTGGCCCAGAACCTGATTTTCACCTAAAGTCTGACCTTCCTGTAAATTTTCATAACCATTGTGGGCAGCATCAACTTTAGAATAGAGATCTTCCAAAGTAGTATTCAATTCATCGATGCCTTTTTTGAGAGCATCAGCCTGTGCTTGTTCTTCAGGAGTATCAATAGTGTCCATATCCTCTAACTGATTTTCAGCAGCAGTTTTTTGATTCTCAAGATGATCGATGGAATCTACCAGTTGATCAACGCTGTCCTCAGTGCTTGAACGAGTAATGTCGTTATTCACACGTGTATGATCAAAAGAATCACGAATCAAAAGTTCACCGTTTTTAATACCATTTAAATTCACATCCATGCCTTGTAAATCCAGCATTGCGCCTTCAGCCTGATGTTTAGCGCTATCCAACTGCAGTTCGGCACTCTTTAATGAAGATGCATTTGCACCTTGAGTAATGCTGTAGTTTTTTTGAGCAGAATCATAGTTTTTCTGTGCCAGTTGAAGTTGTGAAAGATAAGGGTGAGTATTTCCCTGAGCACCGGTAATTTCTAAAAGAACATCGCCGGCCTTCACAAGCTGTCCTGATGCAGCATTTACTTTCGCCACCATGCCCGGAGCTGCAGAAAATACATTCACCAAAGTCAGAGAACTTACGGTTCCTGTAGTTTCAATAGTTGATCCATAGCCGTTTTCTACCGGCAAAACCGATACATCTTTGGCAACAGTTACAGTTTGAGATGTTTCTTGGGTTGGGGCCGGTGCAACAGGCTGGTCTTCAGTTGCAGGAGGTGGGTTATTAGCCGACACGGGGGCCGACATAAAGCCATAAACAACCAGACCGGTTGATATAACAAAAGCTCCGGAAAGAGCCAAAATCTTTGGAAATAATTTCATAACATCAAAAAATTAGTGGGTGTGATAATACTGTGAAAAGGTAGTAATGTCAATGCATATATGCTATAATTATGTCGAACAGCCAACGAAAATTCAGCTAACTTCTCGACAACAAAAAAAGCCCCACCTTTCGGCGGGGCTTTTTAAATGCAAAGTGAATCGAACTATTTATATTCAACTTTACCACCAGCAGCTTCAACAGCTTTTTTGAGCTTATCAGCTTCTTCACGTGGCATATCTGTCTTGATGTCTTTTGGAGCACCGTCAACGATATCTTTAGACTCTTTAAGACCGAGACCAGTAGCTTCACGAACAGCTTTGATAACGTTGATTTTCTGAGCACCTGCATCAGTAAGAACAACAGTTACAGTTGCGCTTGCGTCTTCAGCTGGAGCAGCACCTGCAGCAGCGCCTGGAGCGGCAGCCATCATCATAGGAGCAGCAGCGCTTACGCCGAATTTTTCTTCCATAGCCTTTACCAGGTTGGCAAGGTCAAGGACAGAGAGTTTCTCAACTGATTCGAGAATGGATTGTGCGTCTTTTGAAAGATCTGACATGAGATAAATTGGTTAGAGAGATAAATAAATTTATATATAAGATTAAGCTGGTCCCTTTTTATCCTTAACAGCGTTAAGGGTATAAACAAAGTTGCGGAGTACACCAGAAAGTACGCCATGGAAACCGGAGATAGGACTCTTGAGAGAACCGACCAGTTTGGCCAGAAGTTCTTCGCGAGATGGGAGCATAGCCATAGATTTGGCTTCTGCCTTGGATAAAATACGACCGTCCACAATGCCTCCCAGAAGCTCCAACTGTTCAGCTTCCTTGGAAAATGCATGGACAAGTTTTGCAGGCATAACCACATCTTCATAACTGAAGACAGCGGCTACCGGGCCCTGCATAATCTCATCCGGAAGGTCAGCCAGGTTGTTGTTCTTAGCTGCCAGTTTCATCAGAGTGCGCTTTGCAACAACATAGTCCACGCCTGCAGCATGTAATTTCTTGCGGAGATCTGTAACCTTTTTCACTGTAAGGCCACGATAACCGGAGAAATACACAGCTTTGGCACGGCCGAATTTGTCGTTCAGCTCCTGAAGCACTTCAGCCTTTTTTGCTTTCGTGACTGCCATGTAAGGAAATTAATAAATAAATATATTTTGTAAAAAAAAGTCCCAACTGTCAGAGACATTGAGACACACAAAGCATTTCTGCTAACTATTTATGTGCTATCTCGGCAGGTCTTATGGACTTTTCTCTGTCCGGCCATGCTGTCTATGACGCAGGGAGTAATTTACTAACATGGCCAATAATTGTCAAACAGTTTTTTCTTGTATAAGCCATAAATTCTAAAAATAACATTGCTAAATAGATATAAAATCATTATGATGTCAACTAAAGAAGGTAAACAATAAAGTTTGCCTCACATAACAGGGACTTTACATCCTTGCATCATGAATCTCTACGATGAAATCCAGCAGTTTCTCATTGAGAGTGAACAACAGTCCACTCGGCCGATTTTAGTGATCCTGGGAGCAACGGCTTCAGGAAAAACAGCACTAAGTCTGAAGCTGGCCAAGACTTTTAATGGTGAAATTATCTCTGCGGACTCTCGACAGATCTACAAACACATGGACATTGGCACGGATAAAATTCCTGAAATGAAACAGGAAGGGATTCCCCATTATTTGATTGATGTCGTGGACCCAAAGGACGAATTCACGCTCTCA
>Ga0068869_100000261_pt1 | contig 27802 bp, 17 predicted proteins | sample KBSMisM52_FD_64676 | JGI IMG/M metagenome (GOLD analysis project Ga0068869, IMG submission 64676) | Miscanthus rhizosphere microbial communities from Kellogg Biological Station, Michigan, USA - KBS Miscanthus M5-2 | ecosystem: Host-associated > Plants > Roots > Rhizosphere > Soil ... | reverse complement strand
TGTTTTCACCCAACCAATGGATCATGCGTCGGTTGAAAAGAGCTTTCAAATTTCACCAAAAGTAAGCGGTCGTTTTGAATGGAACAATAATAGTCTGCTGTATTTCCCTGATGAAAAATTACCGGTAGGTCAGACTTATGCAGTATCTATCGGAAAAGACGCCAAGAGTTTATTGCAAAAAAATCTTGAATACGATTATGAAGAGCAGTTTGAAATTACCGGCCCAACTCAGGTGAAAATGTTTAATCCGGCAGATAAAACAGAAAACGTTCCTGTTGATTCAAAGATTACTGTTCTGTTTGATCGTCCTATGGTTGCTCTGACTTCTCTCGATAAAGGCGATACGCTTTTACCGAATATTGCAATTGAACCGAAGGTTGAGGGTCGCTTTAAATGGCTGGGTACTACATCCGTGCAGTTTATTCCAAAAGACCGTTTAGCGTATTCCACACATTATACTGTGACGGTTCCAAAAGGTACGACATCAGCCGACGGCGGAGCTACTGAGGAGGATGCCACGATGTCTTTTGATACAATGAAACCTTTTGTGAATGCAATATTTCCATTGGATACAAGCCGTTACAATGGTCCTTCAACTTTGATGAAAGTTGAGTTTAACCAACCGATGAACGCTCAAAAAGCGCAGAGTTCGATCGAACTTTATAAGTATAAAGGTACGAAAGAAGATGGTGCTTCTGATTTTTCTCGCGGTGCGGCAGCTTTCATGACCGATTTTGATACTAATAAATGGGAGAAGGTCGACTTCATGGTCCGAAACTACACACTTGATGACATGAAGGCAGAACAAAAAGATATGGATGCTTTGACCTGGTTACCTGAAGACAATACTCCTACGGAAAATATTGATGAGCCGGAAAATGATGATTCTGTGATTGAAAGTCTTACAAGAACCCTGGTTGTTGAACCAAGTAAGAAGTTTGAATTTGGATCTATTTATTTTGTTAAAGTGAAAGCGGGACTTGCTCCAGCTGAAGGAACCTTTACGGTAGAAAACCCTGCAGCATCTATGTTTATGACGGTTTCTGAACCTAAGGTGACCAGCTCTTATCCTGTTGATGGTACAGATATGGGTAGTGATTCCTGGAAAAAAGCTGGCAACGATACTTACCTTTCAAGTGCGGATTTTTATTTCAGCCAACCGATCTCGTTTAGTTCGGTTTATGAAAAAGTTACGTTAAGTCCTCTTTATAAAGATCCGGACACAAATGAAGATGTGAAACCGACAGTTACTGCGGGAAGTGACGGTTTATCATTGAATGTTACTTATAGCTTTAAACCTTCAACTGACTATACACTCACATTAAAAGCCGGCGGTTCGGATCTGTATGGCCAGAAAATTGCCAAAGATTTTACTTATAAATTTAAGACTGCTCCTCTGGATCCTCGACTTACTTTGGCGAGTGGTTCTGATTTGAGTATTTTGGATTTGAATAAAGCTCCGGTTTACTATTTGAAGAGTGTGAATATCAACTCTGCGAATGTGCGTTTCCGCAAACTGACTGATGATGAGTTTAAGAGTATTTATAGTCAGGGTTATGTGAATTCGGATGCATTGAACAGGATTCAAGGTCCGTTTACAGAATGGTCCAAGAAGCTGAATGAAGAGTTTAATAATGAGGTTGTGAGTTCTCTGGATTTGAACGCTGAAACCGGAACAAAATTGACTTCAGGTATTTATTATCTGGATGTTTCAAATTCTGAAATTATGGATAGCTATACACACCAACCGGTCCGCCAGAAACAGGTTTTTGTGATCAGTGATGTTTCATTTGCCTTGAAACGTTCATCGAAAAACTTGATGGTATGGGCAACAACATTAAAGGATGGGGAACCGAAAGCTGACGTTGCTGTAGATGTGTTTAATCGTGGCGGAGAGAAGATTATGAGTGGCACTACGGATAAACAGGGTCTGGTTTCTTTTGATCTGCCAGAACTCAAAACTGAAACCGACTATTATGATCGTGAATATACAGTCATGGGTCATGATGGTGATAATGTTACGATAGCTCATTCAACATGGAGTGAAGGCGTTTCTCCTTGGAATTTTAATATCGATTTTGATCCGTTCCAGGCTGAATATTATGTTTATTCTTATACTGACCGTCCTATTTATCGACCTGGGCATACTGTTTATTTCAAAGGCCTGGTGCGCAAAGATGTTGATGCTCAATTTTTACTTCCTAAAGTAAAAACCGTTCATGTGAGGATCACTGATGACAATGCCAGTGTTCTTTATGAAAAAGATTTACCGCTGAATTCCAATGGTACGTTTAATGATCAAATGGTTTTGAGTGAACAGGCTCGTACCGGTAACTACTCGATTGAGACCTCTATTCCTGAAGCGTCAGGACCTGAATATTTGAAAAATTTCTATACTACTTTCCGCATTGCCGAGTACCGCAAACCTGACTATGAGTTGAAAATCAAACCTGATAAAGAAAATTATGCGAATGGTGATAAAGCGTCCATTACTATTAATGGAAACTATTTCTTTGGTGCACCGATGCCAAATGCAAAAATCGACTATACAATAAAGAGTCAGGATTACTATTTCTTCCTGGATCAGGTTAGCGATAGTCCGTTTGCATCTCAGTGGTACAGCTTCTCGGATGATGGTTACTACTGTTACTGGGGCTGTGAAGGCCAGAGTGAAGTTGTGGCTTCAGGCAAAGCTAAATTGAATGACAAGGGTGAATACATTTTGGAACTGCCGTTGGATATTTCCAAGAAAAAGGTGAGCCAGTTCTATACTCTTGAGGTGACGGCTTATGATTTGAATAATCAGACTGTTTCTAACCGAGTTACTATTCCTGTTCATACGGGTGAGTTCTATGTGGGTATTTTGAATCAGGACTATGTGACTACTCAAGGCCAGCCTGCAAACTTTGACGTTGTGAGCGTGGATTACGATGGCAAACCTCTTCCTAACACACCTGTGGAAGTATCACTCTATAAACGAAGCTGGAACACAGTGAAAAAGAAAAATGTGGATAGTGATTTCTATTATGAAAATAGTTACGACGATACTTTAGTTGAAACAAAACCTGCAACTACCGATGAGAAAGGTCATACGGTTGTGGCATTTACTCCAAACGATGGCGGTATCTATAAAGCTGAGGTGAAAGCCAAAGATAGCAAAGGTAATACAATTATTGCTTCGACAACTGTGTATGTAAGTTCTGAGAAATTTATCAATTGGGGTCGTGAAAATAACGACAAACTCGAACTCGTTGCTGACAAGAATGAGTACAAACCTGGCGAGACTGCTCATATTCTTGTGAAGTCTCCTTACCAGAATGTCTGGGCTTTGGTTACACAGGAACGCCAGAATATTCTGGATAGAAAACTTGTGAAGATAACTTCTAACTCACAGACGATTGATGTGCCGATTACTGATAAATCTATCCCAAACCTTTTTGTTTCAGTGTTATTGGTGAAGGGTAGTGACGTAACTGCGGGCCTTGGTGAGCCGCCAAAAGGTGATAATGATGAAAGAAATGTGGCTGCATTTAAGATGGGTTATGCGACGTTACAGGTGGATACGTCATCTAAAGAGATGCATATTGATGTGCAACCTGACAAAGCCAAATATCATCCTGGTGATGATGTTACGTTGGCAGTGAAGACTGTTGATAATGACGGTAAACCTGTGAAGGCTGAGGTGTCGATTGCTGTTGTTGATAAGAGTGTGCTTTCGTTGACTGAAACAGTGACAGCAGATTTATTGAACGCTTTCTACCGCAAACGCTTCCTGGGTGTTGAAACTGCTGAGACTTTGACCAAAGCTCTTTCGAGAGTAAATGTTCAGGTTGAGGCTGGTCTGAAAGGTGGTGGCGGAGCTACGCCAAAGAAACGTGGTGTGTTTAAAGATACTGCTCATTGGGAGGCCGTTGTGAATACTGATGCTAACGGTGTTGGAAAAGTTACATTTAAAGTTCCTGATAATCTCACAACCTGGCAGGTGCTCGCGATTGGTATTACATCTGACACATTAGTGGGTAGCCAGAAAACTGATTTCCTGGTTACTAAAGATGTTCTTGTACGTCCTGTGCTTCCTCGATTTATGATTTCGAATGATTCAATGAAAATCAGCGGCATTGTTCATAACTATCTGGATAAAGAGATGAGTTTTGTTGTGAAACTGGAAGCTACCGGAATAAAAATTAACGGTGCAGCTGAACAAACTGTAACGATTAAACCCGGTGAAGATAAAAAGGTTGATTGGAGTATTGATGTTCTGGATGAAAAAGAGGCGAAGGTTACGATGAGTGCTTTGAACTCAGCAGACAGCTCTGTAGGTGACATCGTTGAGCAGGTATTGCCTATTCAGCCTTATAGTTTCCCAGAGGTTGTGGCAACTTCCGGTGTGATTCAGGATGATAAGAAGATGATTGAAACGGTTTGGTTACCTGAAGGTGTTGATACGAATTTGGGTCAGTTAACACTTGCTGTTGCACCGACTTTGGCCGGCTCTATTTCACAGGGGCTTGAGTATTTGATGACTTATCCGTACGGATGTGTGGAGCAGATTACCAGTTCATTATTGCCAAATATTATTATTAAACAGACAAACGATCTGCCGGGTTTGAAGAATAAATTGATTGATGAAAAACAGTTACAGAAAAATATTGAGGCAGGTGTTGCCGCTCTTTATAAGTATCAGCAGGGTAATGGCGGATGGGGTGTTTGGGAGAACTCTCAAACTAATCCTTACTTAAGTGCATATGTGCTTTCTACCCTGTATCAAGCCAAGACTGCCGGTTATGCAATTGATGATAATGTGCTGAGCCGTGGTCTTGAGTACCTGCGTAACTACATGGCTTCTACACCGCTGATTGAAAGTAATGTTTCCGGCAAACTGACTATGGCTGCGACAAATGTTCTGCTGGGTGTACCGTCCACAAGTATTCAACCGGTTATGATGACATCAACAGGTGGAATGCCGCTAACACCTAATGGTGGAACAGTGACCGCTGACTCTGGACAGATGAGTTATGAAGCGAATACACGTGCTTATATTCTTTATGTGCTGGCTCAAAATAAACTTGGCGATGTTGCCCTCACAAATAATCTTTATGACAAGCACGATCGTTTGAGTATCTTTGGTAAATCTTACCTGACGATGACTTATGGTTATCTGGAAAAAGAGAGTCCGAGCGATGATTTGCGTAAAAAAATTGATGTTTTGAAGGGCGAGATTTTGGCTGAGGCTAAAGAAACTCCACGTGGTGTGCATTTTGAGGAGCGTGAAACTGACTATCGTCTTTTTGATACGAATAATCGAACAACTGCGTTGGTGTTACAGATGCTTGCAAATGTTGATCCAAGTAATCCTTATATTCCAAAAATTCTCCGTCACTTGTTGATGGAGAAGAAAGATGGTCGTTATGTTTCGACTCAGGAAACGGCGATTACTTTGTTGGCAATGGTGGACTATTTGAAAGAGAGTCATGAGCTGGAAGCAAACTATAACGGTGTTGTAACTGTGGGGAATACCGAAAAACTTAATAAATCTTTCACAACGGATAACATTGGTGATCATGAGACGGTGAATGTTTCATTGAAAGATTTGCAGCCGAATAATCAGGATAATGAGATAGCTTTTGTCCGCAATGGTACGGGCAAAATGTACTATGATATGAATTTGAAATACTATCTGCCAACTGAACAGATTCAGCCGCGTGATGAGGGTATTGCGGTAAACCAGGAGTACTTTGATGCTGATGACGCGAAGTTTGAAAAACCTTTAAGTTCACTTGAGCTTGGTAAAAACTATCATGCCAAAATGACTCTGGTTGTGCCTGACGATAGATATTATGTGATGGTGGAAGACTATCTGCCGGCCGGTTTGGAGGGTATTGATTTCACTTTGAAGACAAGCCAGCAGGGATTGAATAGCGGCACCGGTTATGACAATGGCTACTCTTATGGCGGTTATGAAGGTAAAGGTATGGGCGGCGACTGGTGGGGCGGTAATATGTGGTACTTCAACCATTCTGAAATCCGTGATGACCGTGTGATGTACTTTGCGGACTATCTGCCAAAGGGTGTTTATGAGATCGAATATTATGTTCGAGCGACGACACCTGGTTCTTTCCATGATTTACCGGCTCTGGCGCAGGAGACTTACTTCCCTGAGGTGTTCGGTAGGTCCAAGGGCGCTGTGATTGAAGTAAAAGAAACGGCTAATTAAAGCCAGACTCGGGCGGGCGTGTTTTTCTTGGGAAGTGTTTGGATGCGATATTGAATGGCGCGGTTGTTTTTGATTGGCGTTGCAGAGATATTCAGCGGAAATACGTTTTTGGTGATATAATTGGTCCAGAATTTTCATGAATCGGTTGTGGCTAAATCACTTAAAAAAGAGATTTTACGAAAGCTTTTCCATTTGATGGAGGTGCCGGTTTTGATTGTGTATAGCCTTTTTCGGAACTACTGGTCGGAGAAGGTGGCGATATTGGCTTTGACTGCCATGTTTCTGGTGTTGATGGAGATGGAGTACATTCGCTTGGAGGTGAAACCGAAGTTGCCGAGTCATATGAACATTTTTCGCGAGAGGGAGAAAAATAATGTGACGGGTTCGATTTTCTTTATCGCGGCGACGATTATGGTGTTTGGAGCTTTTGATTATACGATCGCAATTCTGGCTTTAATGTTAACCATTTTTGGTGATCTGGCTTCGGCACTTATAGGTATTCAGTTTGGGAAACATAAGATTTTTCATAAAAAAACTTTTGAAGGTTTTATGGCCGGTCTGGCTATGAATTTACTGGTTGGTTTTTTGATTTTGCCAACGTATCCGGCGATTTTTATTTGTATGGCTTTGGTAGCCAGCATTGTGGAACTTATGACAGGGAAGCTGGATGATAACCTCACTGTGCCTCTTTTTGCGGGCTTTACAGGGCAGATTATTGCTTATTCGCTTGGTGCACAGTTGAATGTGTTTCCGGCACCTCTGCAGGCACTTTTTAGTTATTTAACCTTCTAATTGGTTATGGCTTTTTTTGAGAATACGTTGAGGAATATTGAGAAGGCGGCAAAAATTATGAAACTGAATAGTGATGTTGAGAAGGTTTTGCGTAATCCGAAAAGAATCTTAGAGGTCTCCATTCCTGTGAAGAGGGCTCAGGGGAAAGTTGAGGTTGTTCGCGGGTTTCGGGTGCAACATAACGATGCTGCGGGGCCTTATAAGGGTGGGCTGCGGTTTCATCAGGATGTGAATATGGATGAGGTGAAAGCGTTGGCGACTTTGATGACTTTAAAATGTGCGGTGGTTCATTTGCCGCTTGGGGGAGCCAAGGGTGGTATTGTTCTTGACCCGGCAAAATACACAGAAAAAGAGCTGGAACAGATTACGAGAAGCTATGTGCGATTGATTGAGCCTTTTATTGGACCTGATACAGATGTGCCTGCCCCTGATGTGAATACAGATGCACGCGTGATGTTGTGGATAGCCGACGAGTACTCAAAACTGAAAAAGAAAAAAGTGTTGGGGGTAGTTACGGGAAAACCTGTTTCACATGGAGGATCTGTTGGGCGTGATGATGCCACGAGTAAGGGTGGAATGTTTATTCTAGATGAGGTGATGAAGGATTTTGGAAAGAAGAAGAAAGATACAAAAGTTGTGATTCAGGGGTTTGGAAATGCGGGTGCCAATATGGCGAATATTTTGTATGCTCGTGGTTATAATATTGTTGCGGTGAGCGATTCCAAGGGTGGTATGTACTGTAAAGACGGGTTGGATCCGCTGGCTACGATGCAGTGCAAAGTGAAGAAGGGGTCGGTGGTTGAGTGTGGCGGGGAGGGTTTTCAGCCAAAGATCGGGATGTCGTGCATGCGCATAACGAATGAAAAACTGTTGGAGTTACCTTGTGATGTTTTGATTCTGGCGGCTTTGGAGAACCAGATTACTCAGAAGAATGCGGCTAAAGTGAAAGCGAAAATTGTGTTTGAGCTGGCGAACGGGCCGACGACGATTGAGGCAGATGTGGCATTGGCTAAACATGGAGTGGTTGTGATACCGGATATTCTGGCGAATGCTGGTGGAGTGACGGTGAGCTATTTTGAGATGCTACAGAACAAGACAAACCGTTATTGGGACAGTGAAGAGGTTGAAAAAAAACTGAAGAGGATCATGGTAGCGGGATGGAAAAATGTTGCGAAAAATAAAAAAAAATATCGCTGTACCTATAGACAAGCCGCCTTTATTACTGCGTTAGAACGTTTGGCGAAGATTTTGACTTTGCGGGGTGGTCGCTAATCTTTATACTGGCGCTGATAAATTCTTAACAACCTGCGCTCCCTATGAATAAACATGTTTATTCGTTCCTCCAAGGTAATAAAGATATGAAAGATTTATTGGGAGGGAAGGGCGCGAATTTGGCGGAGATGACGCATCTGGGTTTACCTGTGCCGCCGGGTTTTACGATCACAACCAAGGTTTGTGAGTCTTATTTGGCGAATGGTGATTACCCTGAAGGTTATCATGAAGAGGTGGAGATGAATTTGAAGCAGCTGGAAGAGGCTTTGGGGATGAAGCTTGGGGATGCTAAAAATCCGCTGCTGGTTTCGGTGCGTTCTGGAGCAAAGGTTTCTATGCCTGGCATGATGGATACGATTTTGAATTTAGGTTTGAACGATAAAACGGTTGTGGGTTTGATGGAAAAAACCGGGAATGAACGTTTTTGTTATGACGCTTACCGACGTTTTGTGAATATGTTTGGGAATGTGGTTTTTGATATTTCACATGAACTTTTTGAGGAGGCGATCGATGAAATCAAAAGGAAGAAAGATGTGAAACAGGATACGGATTTGGATGCAGCAGATTTAAAGGATCTGGTGAAAAGTTTTAAAAATATTTTTCAAAAAGAGACTGGAAAACCATTTCCGGAAGATCCTCGTGAGCAGATGAAGTACGCGATTGAAGCGGTTTTTAATTCCTGGAATAGTGCGCGGGCGATTACTTATCGAAAATTGAATAGTATCAGCGGACTGTTTGGTACTGCGGTGAATGTGCAGGCGATGGTGTTTGGAAATATGGGAAACACTTCCGGAACCGGCGTGGCATTTACTCGAAATCCATCAACCGGCGATAAAGAGTTTTATGGAGAGTTTTTAATGAATGCACAGGGTGAGGATGTGGTTGCGGGTATTCGTACTCCACAGAAACTGGTGCAACTTCATGAAGTGATGCCTGAGGTTTTTACCCAACTGGATAAGGTTCGTGAGACTCTGGAAAATCATTATCGTGATATGCAGGATATCGAGTTTACGATTCAGGAAGGAAAACTTTTCATGCTGCAGACGCGTAGCGGAAAACGTACTGCGAAAGCTGCGATTAAGATTGCGGTGGATATGGTGGATGAAAAATTGATTACCAAAGAGGAGGCTTTGCGACGTATTGATTCAGGATCTTTGAAACAGTTGTTGCATCCGGATATTGATCCGAAGGCTTCTAAAAATGTTGTGGCGAAGGGTTTGCCGGCATCACCTGGGGCTGCTTGCGGCAAGGTCGTATTTACTGCAGATGATGCGGAAAACTGGGCTTTCGAGCGCGATGAAAAAGTTATTTTAGTGCGCAAGGAGACGAGCCCTGAAGATATTCATGGTATGCATGCGGCGCAGGGAATTTTGACTTCAACCGGTGGGATGACTTCACATGCGGCTGTGGTCGCCCGAGGTATGGGTAAGTGTTGTGTAGCCGGATGTGCTGATATTTTGGTGGATGCAAAAAATAAAGTAATGCGTATTGGTGATATTGAGGTTCATGAGGGGGATGTGATTACGGTAAATGGAAGTACTGGCGAAGTGATGTTGGGGGCGGTTGCTATGATTCTGCCTGAACTTACCGGTGAGTTTGAGACGGTATTGGGATGGGCTGACAGCATTCGAAAGTTGAAAGTAAGGACAAATGCCGACACACCTAAAGATGCCCGCGTAGCGCGAGATTTTGGGGCAGAGGGTATTGGGCTTTGCCGAACTGAACATATGTTTTTTGAAGAGGATCGTATTGGGTCTGTTCGCGAGATGATTTTGAGTAAAACTTTGGAGGGCAGACAGAAAGCATTGGCAAAATTGCTACCGATGCAGCGTCAGGATTTTATCGGGATTTTTGAGGTGATGGATGGGTATCCGGTTACTGTGCGTTTATTGGATCCGCCGTTACATGAGTTTTTGCCAAAGACCCAGGAACAGGTTGTGGAGCTTGCTAAAATTATTGGTGTGACACCCGAAGAGTTGCAAAAAACTTCTGATAATCTGCATGAGGTGAACCCGATGTTGGGGCATCGCGGGACGCGTTTGGGTATTACGTTTCCGGAAATTTATGAGATGCAGATACAGGCAATTCTGGAGGCGGCGATTGATGTTGCGGGTCGCGGAATTGTGGTGATGCCGGAGATTGAGTTACCGTTTATCAGTGATCGTAAGGAGCTGGAAGTTGGAAAAGCGATGGTGGAACGAATCGCTGATAAATATCGAAAACAGATTACTTTTGAGTATAAAGTGGGCACGATGATTGAACTGCCACGCGCCTGTTTTGTTGCTGATGAGCTGGCAGAACTGGCTGACTTCTTTTCTTTTGGAACCAACGATTTAACGCAAATGACCTGGGGTTATTCTCGTGATGATATTGGAAAGTTTTTGAATTTTTATCTGGAACAAAATATTTTGGAGCGTGACCCTATGGAAGCTATCGATCAAAAAGCTGTTGGCAAATTGATGGATATGACGGTGAAACTTGGGCGCTCAGTGAAGAAGGATATGGATATTGGTATTTGCGGCGAACAGGGGGGTGAGCCGAGTTCAATCGCCTTCTGTCACAAGATCGGGCTCAATTATGTGAGTCTTTCGCCTTATCGAATTCCGATTGCCAGGATTGCGGCGGCGCAGGCTGCGTTGGCGAACTGAGGATTTGTAAAAACATCTCCTAAACGGCGAAGGTAACCGAATTGAGTTTAATTTTCTTTTGAATCTTTAATGGCGGCCATTGCGCCGCCGGCTATTGATCTTACTTCAATCTCGATGGCAACGGCCTTTTGCTGGTCATTGAGTTCATCGAATCTTTTTTTGAGGATTTTAATTTTTTCGGGATCTTTCTGAATGAGGTAAGCTACTTCAACGATCCGTTTTGTCATTATTACTCCAGCGTAATACATCGAAAAGTCATAATCATTATAAGGTTCAGGTGCCGGATCAAACTTCATTCCTGACTTTTGCATAAGCAAAAACAGCGTGTATGGAGCATAAATAGTTTTAACATAAAAATGCCAACTCATTGGCACTTTCAGGACGGCTTGAAGAATTGCAGTCGCTTGTTCACTGGAAATATTTTCGAGAGGATCTATTTCCTCACCTTCTATAACTTTGCGATTCCCTTCCATAAGATCGAATTAAAGACCTCCCCAGCCCAGCTTTTCGCGAAGGGTCTTATAGTAATTTCTTGTATCAATTCTTACAAGATAAAAATTACGGCTGGATTTACGGACCTTTACGATGTCGCCGTACTCAAGGGGAAGGGTCTGCTGGCCATCCAGAGTGAGACCGATGTTGTAGGTGCCGCGGCGTTGGGTTTGGACGGTGATTTTTACTTCGCGGTCGTTGGGAATCACTATTGGGCGGAGGGCTAGAGTTGAAGGACAGATTGGGGTAATCACGAAGGCATTGAGGGTTGGGTGGACGATGGGGCCGCCCGCGGAGAGGGAGTGGGCTGTGGAACCTGTAGGCGTGGCAACAATCATACCGTCGGCGTGGAAGGAGACCATTTTGCGGCCGTCGATTTCGATTTTAAGTTCGATGATGCGTGCTGACATACCCTGATTGATTACTGCATCGTTGAGGGCGAGAAATGTTTCCAACTTATTTTTATCACGATATACGGTGATGCGAAGGAGTGAACGTTTATCCAAAAAGTACTTGTTTTTGAGTACTTGAAGGACGGTTTCCTCCATTTCTTTCGGGCTTGTTTCTGCGTTAAAACCGAGTGTACCCAGATTGATGCCCAGAATCGGTGTGATTTTTTTGGCAGCACTGGCTGCGCTTTTTAAAATTGTTCCGTCACCGCCTAAAACAATAATGAGATCACATTCTTTAAAAAGTTCCTGGTGATCCATAAACTTAGCGCCTTTTATCAAAGCTGCTGAGTGATTATCGAAATGGATGTCGCATTTTTGTTTTTGCAGAATTTTGACGAGCTTTAAAAAAAGCGCTTTCTGATCTGCAATAGTGCTTTTAGCAATAATGCCGACTTTGTGAATACGCTTCTTTGGTGGTGGGACTATTGGCATGAAGTGGATTAAACCTTTGCCATTTTAGGCCAAGGACTTGATTACCTCCAGAGCTTTTTCTGCACTTTTTTTCCAACTGAATTTTTCTGCCTGTTCTTTTCCACGTTTGATCATCATGTTTCTGACCTGATCGTTTTCCAGAAGACCTGTGATTGCGTCAGCCATTTTTAACGCATTTTTTGGATTGATCTGGAGGCCTGCCTGACCAATAACTTCAGGCATAGAGGCCACATTAGAGCTTACTACAGGGCAACCGCTGGCCATGGCTTCAAGTGGCGGAATACCGAAACCTTCGTAGAGAGAAGGAAAAACAAAAACTTTGGCGAGAGCATACATTTTATGGAGTTCCAGATCGTCCAGGTATCCCGGAAAAATAACGTCATTTTGTAGATTGAACTCTTTTAGTGCTTCTTCGATTTGCTTAAATTTCCAGCCCTTTTTTCCAACAATCACCAGTTTAAAGTCAGGATATTTGCGCTTGATAATAACAAAACTCTTGATGAGGTTCGGAAAGTTTTTGCGGGGTTCGAGAGTACCTACTGCTAAAATAAAGTTTTCAGGAAGACTGTATTTTTTCTTAAGTTTATCGAGATCTTTTTCATCGATCGGTTCACGGAAAAATTCTGATGGTGCACATGGTGTGAGATAGATTTTGTCTGTCGGATATTTAAATTTTTTGAGAAGATCTTTCTTGGTGTTTTCAGAAACCACAAGAATAGCTTTGGCTTTCTTAAGGGCTTTTTTAAAGGTCAAACGTTCAATGATGACGGCCTTGGCTGAGTGTGTACTTGGAAAAAGAAAAGCCACGAGGTCATGAACAGTCATAACTGTTTTAAGGTTTTTTGGCGCGAGTGCCGGAATAATATAACTGGTCGGTGCGAAAAAAACTTCGACTTTTTGAGCTTTGAGGTCTTTGATTACCTGGAGATGCCATTTGAATGATTTTGCTTTTATAACTTTGACGGTGGCATTCTTAAAGTTACCGAGCGGATGTTTTTCCGCGTCGGTGTAAAGTATGTACTCATTCTCGTGATCAAGTTTGAGAAGTTCATGAACCAGGTTAAAGGTATACCAACCCTTACCTGTTTTTTCATGACCGGCTTCACGAATGTCGATAGCTATTTTCATGGGGGAAGAGCCAAAAGCGCGAGCATTCTACTGAAAAATTGATGATTTGTATAGCTTTGAGTAGTCGCATTGTGCCTTTTTGCTCTGTATTAAGGCGTAAACTCCTTTACAAATTATCGAGTTTTGGGCTATATTTAGCGTAGTTTTTTAATATTTTTCCTATGCCAGCTAAACGTTTAAACCAATTGGTTCAGGATATGTCTTTTGAGGAAAAATTACTCGGTGTCGGATCGGCTTTAATGGCTGTGAGTATTTTTTTGCCGTGGTATCAGGACATTGATTCATTTAAAACCGGAGATATGTTTTTGGGTATTACCGGACCGATGTATTTATCCGGCTTTACACTTTTGATGTTGGCTGGAGTGAACCTGGCTCTTTTACTTTCTGACGGACTGGATTTTAAGTTACCTTTTGGTTTGAAAAAAACTTCCAAATTTTTCTTTACGAGCGGACTCGTATCTTTTTATTTGTTGATGCTGACTACGACGATTTATTTTCATCCGAAATTTGGAATTAACATCACTGTGAAAGAGTCACAATTTGGGATGTTCCTGGCTTTTATTGCTGCAGCTTTGATTACGTGCGGCGGATGGTTGGCGAGTCGTGAAAAAAGTGTGCGTATTAAGGAGTTTCAAGAGGTGGCGCAGGATAAGCCTGCATCTCAGGATCGTCTGATTAAGATGCCGCAGAGTCATGAAGTACGTAAACCAAAAGAGAATCTGCGTAATTTCCAACAGCAACAGGCTCCTAAGGTTATTGAAAAACAACCTGAACAGATCCCTATGGACACATTGGCTGAAACTGAATATCATCAGCCTCTGAAAGATACTGTTCCTGAAACTTCTGCTCCTGCGAATGAAAACAAGAAGTATCAAAAGTATCGAATGGATTTATAATTTTCTAGATGAAACCGATCAGCAAACCTTTCCGACCATTTATTAACAGACCGCTGCCTGCTAATTATGTTGATAATAAGTTGCCGGCGCCGATGGTTTTTTACTGTAAAGATTGTGAAAAAATTGTTGAGGTGACTCCGGTTGGCAGAAAGTTTGTTTATAAATGCAATATTTGTAAGACGAAAAATGTGGCTTTTGGAACGGAGAAATCCATCAAGAACTTTTTCCATATCAAAGATCCGAATCAGAAACTCCGCCAGCTAACGGAAGATGAGAAGAAGCTGATTAATGCGGATAAATTGTAATTTTAGTCTTCGATTTTTTTGAGCGGTGCTATGGAGAGCGCCAGTTTTTTGACGCCATAACGTGCGTTTTTGAATGCAACAGTTACTATGCCTCCGGTAACATTTACGACAGTGCCTTCGCCAAAACTTTGATGGTACACGCGATCGCCGTCGCGAAGTTCAACGGGTGCTTCGTCTGAGTATTCTTCATAAGGAACTGGTGTGTAACTGATGTCGGACACTTTGAGTTTGCGTTGGGTGCGACCCGGATCCATTTCCAGAACCTCTTCCGGAATATCTTCCAGAAATTGTGACGGTGTGTTGTTTTGCATTTCGCCATACACCATGCGGCTGCGTGAGTGAGTCAGGTAGAGTTTATCCTTGGCACGAGTGATGGCCACGTACATGAGGCGGCGTTCTTCTTCCAACTCTTCGCGGTCCAGAAGGCTTCGTGAATGCGGTAAAACGCCTTCTTCCAAGCCAACAATAAATACCACTGGGAACTCCAGACCTTTGGCGGAATGGATAGTCATGAGGGTAACGGCGTTGTCCTGGACATCCAGATCGTCGAGGTCGCTGATGAGGGCAATTTCTTCCAAAAAGATGCTGAGTGAAAGTGCCGGTTCAAGGTTGTCGTATTTGGAGGCAACGTTGATAAGTTCGTAAGTATTTTCGATTCGGGCGTCGCCTTCAGCTGTGCCATCATCCAGGAAACGCTTGTAACCGGTGGAGTCGATGACGTGTTTGATGAGTCCGGAAGCCGGAAATTCGCCGTTCACTTTTTGCAGTTCTTTAATCATGTTCACGAAACTTTTGATGGATTCTGCTTTGGGCCCGGAAAGTTCCTGAATTTTTTCAGCGTCCTGCATGGCCTGGAAAAAGGTCAGTTTATTATTAAATGCATAGTTCTGAAGAGTCTCCAAAGTTTTGGGGCCGATCTTACGTGGTGGAGTATTAATGATGCGAAGAAGGCTGACGGTGTCCGCCGGATTTTGCACAACACGTAGGTAGGCGATGAGATCTTTAACCTCTTTACGTGCGTAAAATTTGATACCGCCAACGATCTTATAGGGCATACCGTAGCGAAGCATGGCCTCTTCCATCACACGCGATTGTGCATTGGTTCTATAGAGAACGACGAAGTTTGTGTAGTCGCGATATTCACTGCGGTTGAGATGTTTTTGAATTTCGCGCGCAACGAATTCTGATTCGCCGCGGTCGGTGTCTGTTTCTTTGAGGGTGATTTTCTCTCCGCCTTCACGAGTGGTCCAGAGTTTTTTTTCTTTACGCTTAGTGTTCTTGATGATGATGCCGTGGGCAGCATCCAAGATCGGTTGTGAAGATCGATAGTTTTCTTCCAATAGTACAACTTTGGCTTCTGCATAGTCTTTTTCGAAGTTCAACATGTTGGTGATATTGGCGCCGCGGAAACTGTAAATGCTCTGATCCGAGTCACCGATAACACAGATGTTGCGATATTTTTGGGCCAGAAGATTAGTGAGAATGTACTGAGCGTGGTTGGTGTCCTGATACTCATCTATGGAAATAAACTGAAATTTTTCCTGGTAGCTATCAAGAATTTTTGGTTGTTGTTGAAAAAGTTCAACGGTCTTCATAATGATATCGTCGAAGTCCAGGGCGTTGGCTTTTTTGAGTGCGGCTTGATATGCCACATACACTTCCGCCACTCTTTCAGTGAAAGTATTGTGGGCGGCATAACGGTATTTTTCCGCAGTAATAAGCTCATTTTTGGCATTCGAGATATGATTCAAAATGGCACGCGGGTTGAACTGTTTTTCATCGATGTTGAGATCCTGCAGAACGTGTTTCATCAGGATCTGCTGATCGGCGGTGTCGTAAATAGTGAAAGAGTTTTCGTAATCCAGGAGGTGAATATTTTTGCGGAGGATGCGGACGCAGGTTGCATGAAAAGTTCCAACGCTTGGTAGATCGGCATCATGCATATCTTTACCTAAAAGTTTGGTGATACGCTGTTTCATTTCGTTGGCGGCTTTGTTTGTGAAAGTTACAGCCAGAATATTCCAGGGGCTGATGCCTTTTTCCTCAATCATGTAAGCGATTCTATGAGTGAGTGCCCTTGTTTTTCCTGAACCGGCACCGGCCACAACTAAAAGTGGTCCATGGGTACACATCACTGCCTCAAGCTGTTTATCGTTCAATTTATGGAGAATATCGCTCAAAGATTTTGTTTGTTAAATGGGCAAGGCCATCTTTTGTCCTTGTAGAAATAGCCACGCTATTATACTTTTTGTTTGACATAAAACAAAACTTTTATACAATCATCCTCCATAATTAAATTATCATGGAGAAATCAGGATCTTTAGGAAAATATGTAGATGGGACAATCGCTCCAGCCAATAAAAATGCTGGAACGCCACCGAAGTTTGCAACAGTAGAACTGATTGAAGGTGTTGGTGATATTCCGATGATTTCTACAGAAAACTTACGAGTTAAGCAGATGACGGAGATTATCAGTCGTGTTACCAAAGATACGATAGATGCTTTTCCCGGTGAGATAAAACCCCAACATTTTAGAATCGAACTTTTTGAACCGGACGCATCGCAAGACCCTGAAATTGAAGATCCAAAATCAAAAATCCAAAAAGTTCCAAAAGGATCAGAGTTTGTTGCAGAATATGCAGGTCATAAAGGCTTCAGACATCTGGCTGTAGTGCCTGACAAACTATTATCTATTGATGAAATAAATGACGAATTGCTCTCTTTAACCGAATGGGAGATTACTTTTTTGGCTGTTTCAGAAATACTTTTGAAACGATGGTTTCGTTGTTCTCATGTTTACTTTCAGGATCGACAAGTGGCTACGCTCGTCCAGTATTTGCTTGATGAAAGCAAAAGAAAGCGTGTTTTACATCTGCTCAAGAGCTTTGAATTCGGCTCTTCCAACCCACATTTCTAATTTAGCTTTACCTGATGAGGAAATTCTGGTTTTCGGGTAATCAAAAATCTTGACAAACTTGCAATTACTATTGTATTATTGTCCCCTTATCTTTTGTCATATATTTGTAAATGAGTAATTCCATTCCCCCAGATTTCAATGAAGTTGATCAAACTTCTGACTTACCAAGACCTTCTGCAGGCACGCCTATTGAGCAGTTTGGCACTCTTACAGTTCCGCGAGCTGTTGCGGCTAATGAAGGCCAAATTGTTGGCAATGTTGATGTTCCACGTGAAGAGACAGAAGAGCGTGTGGCAAAGGTAATCCAATTTGGTGATGGAGTGAAACGTTTGAAAAAACGTGAGGCTGATTTAAAGAAGTCTAGAAAACCTAAAAGAAAACCTCGAGCAGCATTACCCAAAGTAAATGGCATAACTGATCAAAAAGGGCCATATATGAAAAAAATTGCAGCCGGAAAAATTGCTGAAGAGAGTGTTCCAAAGAAAATAGATGCTGCATTCTTAATTCCCCGTGCTGATAAATCTGAATTAGTGAGAGCTGCAGAAATTACGGGTGCACTTGAAAATACACCATTGAATTTGGAGCAGGCGACACGTGCTCTTTTTGCTTTAACTCATGGAGAAGCTGCTGAAGATTTTGATGAATTGAATCGCGATCAAAAGTTTCAGAAAGTGGCTGAAATACTTGTGCGCATTTGGTCACATAACTATCTGAACCGCTTGGATGACCGACGTGTGGAAGATTGTATCCGTTTGGTAACTGGTAAAGAACCATTTGGTAGAATCTCTTCAGTTTTGCAGAATTTTGCTACATTGCCACTCCGTAAACGTGGGCATCAAAAGTAGACTGACTAGCGTTGAACAGTCACTGATGTACCAACATCGGTAAAGTTGAAGGCGAACTCTGCTGCTTCCGGTAAGAGTCTGATACAGCCGTGGCTTCGTGGTGAGCCGATATGGTTTAAGGCTTCACGCCAGAAAACCCCATGATCGTTGGCAAGGCTTGGTAATGCGTGAAAACCGTATCCACCTGCGCGGAACATCATGAATTTTGGCATGATGTAATGTGGTGATGAAGCGGCTACACGGACTTCCTGCTTGAGAAGAATTTTTGTTTTACCAACTGGAGTCGGATGTTTTGGACTGCCAGTACTTACTCGATATTCTTTGATTGTATAGTCACCGATTTTGATCCACATTTTCTGCTCTGAAAGATCGACGATAATATTTTTATCTCCGGAAAGATCTATTTTTGCCAAGTTGGTACTTTCCTGAATGTATTGGAGTAAATCTTTTTTACTTGGATCAATTGAGTCCTCACCGACTGCAATGTCTGTGGAGAAATCACCTTTATCCATCCAGGCGATATTTTCTGCTACGGGAGTGAAAAATTCACGATAGTAACCGTTTTCTTCAGGGGCTTTGCTCCAGAAAGTGAATGTTGCTATCTGCTCAGGGTCGACGCGCTTGGTCTCCATTTTAATGCGGTTTGCGCCGCCCCAATTGCTTTTCCATAAGAGATCGTTGGTGTAGAAAATGCTTTCGCGATCACGTTTTTTGTCTGTTCCCAGATTTACGATCGGGCCGGCGGTACAGCCGCTGGTCGCTGAGAACCATGGAACGTTTCCTTTATTAACTACATATACTTTGGTTTCGAAAAGCTCGCCGGCTGCCATTTTGCCTTTTTTACGTACTGCTACGAATTGAGCATCGTATGTTGGTTGTGCTGGCTGGGTGTAAGTACAATCTACAGGCTCGTTTTGCACCTGTTCACTTTCGGTTTGCGTTTCTGTATCCGGAGCCAAGCCTTCAGCGTGACTGACGGGTACGAGTGATTTTGCCCTGAGATATTTTCGGGCAAATGCTGCTCCAGGGAGAGTAAAGAGAGCGCAGCTAATAAACACTGTGAGTGTTAGAAAGAGTTTTTTTGTCATATAAGTGGCTTTTACAATTTATGCTATCAAGTAATTATAACATAAATTCTATTTTTGTAAAAGGCCTAATGACTGATATTTTTGTGACAGCTTTTGCAACTCCCCGAGCATGAGTTTTTGATCTTTTACCGGAGAGGTCTTCAGGAGTTCTTTGGCTTTATCCTGCTGGTTATTCATGGCGTAGGACACTATAAGCTGGAAGTTAATTGAGTACTCATTCGGCATATAATGATGAGCTGCCTCCAAATATGGTATGGCCTGGGCAAAGCCTTCATGAGTTACATAATAGTTGCCGATGAGCTGTCCGGTGATGTTCTGACTATCCGGCGCTGCCTGAAAAGCTTGTAGGAAAAGTTCGTCCTGAAGTTTGTGATCTGTGCTTGCAGCAAGACCAAGGTCGACAAACCAACGGGCTTTTAGGTACTGGTTAAAATGGTCGAGATTACTGTTATTTATTCCCCGCAAAACTGCTGATTGAAGTTGATTTATTTTTTGTTGGGAAGTGGATGGTGTTTGATTGCTGAGTAAAATTTCACTTACCGGTCCATCGTAGTCGTAGGAGTTATCACCGTAATAGATGAAAGGGAAATCTGTGAAATATCTTTTTCCGGGGTTATCTTTTTGTAGTTCTTCCAGTGAAACAAAAAATGGGTAAATGTTTACCGGCATGCTCATATAGATTTTCACATCGGTGCGATATTTTTCTGTTTTTTGCAGATACAGTAGAGGGAAAAGCGTATTATCTCCGTTCTCGGAATGTAGAACTGCACCCTGCGGTAAAAGATTCAGCGTGCTTTTCGCAATGTCGTAAGCGAGGTAGTTATTGCTCTGATTATTGGCGGGAATTTTGTAAAAGATAAATGCTGTCAGGAGTACTACAACGAATAATGCTGCATGAAAACGTTTTTCGGGAGCAGCAGTTTTTTTACCGGCCGCAGCGGCGAGTGAGGCTAAATAGCGGATTCCGCATCCGGCTAGAATTGCTGTGGTAAGAATAATTGGAATGTAGAAAGGTTTTTCTGTGAACTGTTCCAGAGGTAATTTACCGCTGGTGCCTAAACCCATCATGCTTGATAAAATTGGGCCGTTAAATATTACGAGTGTAATAAAAAACCAGAAAACTGGTTTGGAAATTTTCCATAAGTAAACAAACCCAAAAACTGAGAGCAAAGCGAAAATCCAGGTGTAGTTCTGGTCGATTATTACTGCGTAATGAGTAAAAAACTGACCAATATTTTCAGTAAAAAAATGTATTACCGGATTACCGGTTGAAGTGCCGCTGTAATAGACAGGGTTTCCGGCGGCATCAAGATTTTGGACAGAGTAGACACGGCGTGAGACATGATCCCAAAAACTTTGCCAGGTAGTGGCGTTGCCCCAGTTGATATCCGGATGCATACTCGCGCGGATTGGTATGAAAAGATAAATAGAAAGGCCCAACAAAAAAAACAGCACAATTTTTGTGATGAGAGGAAAATTGAACAGAATTTTTGGTTTTGCGATCAGTACAAAAATAATCAGCGGCGCGCCAATCATGAACATGAGGTGATGATTACCGATACTCAAGCCCATGACTATAGACACTATAGACAAATATTTGTCAGCGGGATGATTTTTGGCAAAAGGGTCGGTTTGGACATTTGCGTACCAGATGTAGACAAGAAGGATGACAAGTATTAGAAAAAAACTGTTGAGTCCATAGACTTCAGCGCGGATGGCTTGTGACCAGATAATGGCTCCGCTTGCGGTAAAAAGAGCAGTGATAAGTCCAACGGCGTAATCTTTCGTTAATGCTTTTACCAAAAGATAAAGCGCTGCAAAAGAGGCGGCAGTTGTGAACGCCGAAAAAACATTTACGCGCCAAGCCAGGTTACCGAACGGAATCAGGAACGTGAAAATTTTTGCGAGGATAATATAAGTTGGGTAGCCTGAAGGATGGGCAATACCGAGAGCATTTACTGCAGACGTAAACTCACCTGAATCCTCTGTCGTTACTGTCGGATACAGAGTAATGAGAAAAGCTGCGTAGGTAATGAAAAATACGATAAGAGCCCACCACCAGTCTTTGTTTGTGAAGAGTTGTGGTGTTGCGACTTTGGTGTGTGCAGAGTTGGAATGTGCAGGCTTCACAGACAACGATTATTGACGATGTTCGGTATTGCCTAAAAGTTTATGGAGCTCTTTCTGAAATGTCTCGATGTCTTTGAAATGTCTATAGACAGAGGCAAAACGGATGTAGGCAACTTCATCAAGTTTACGGAGTCTGTCCATGACATGTTCACCGAGGGCTTTGGTTGGAACCTCTTTGCCCATGCGAGCCCATTCTTCTTCAAGTTCGTTCAGCATCGTGGCAACCTGATCCTGGGTAACCGGACGTTTTTCGCAGGCTTTCCAGATGCCGCGTTCCAGTTTTTCGCGGTTGTAACTTTCACGGGAATCGTCTTTTTTTACCACAATAAAGTTTGTAGATTCGACACGTTCAAAAGTGGTAAAACGGTGATTGCATTTTGCGCATTTGCGACGACGGCGGATCTCACGTTGTTCATGCGTTTCGCGAGAGTCCAGTACCCGTGTGTCTTCATGTTTGCATTTAGGACAAAGCACAAGAATGAGGTTTAAAGTTTGAGTAGTTGATGTTGCTCTTCGGCAAAATGATCAGTCATGCCGGCTATGTAATCTTTTACCACAATCTCCAGCCTTTCACCATTTTTTTGCATGTCCTGGTAAAGTTCCGGAAGCTTGGTGGGATGGTCAAGATAGTAGAAAAAAAGGCTTTTGAGAATCTTTTTCCCTCTATTTATCTGTTTCGCCACCTTGGGATTATGGTAAAAGCACTCAACCAGAAAGCGTCGGAGTTCGGCTTTGCGCTTTTTCATTGAGGGGCTGAAGTCCACGAGCTTGCCTTTGAATTTGCGGACATCGGCAAGGTTTTTGATCCGATAGGTGCGAATATTCTTGGTGGTTTGTTCGCAAAGATCGCTGATCATCTGACTAATCATGTTACTGATAATACGACTGTAAAAACGGCTATTGCTTTCCAGGTCTTTGGAAAGACGTTTGATTTTATATTTTTTCATCACCTCTTTTTGAGCTTTCTGCCATAAAGAAAATTTCGACATCTGTTTCACTGTGAAAATGCCTGAACGCAGGCCGTCGTCAACATCGTGGTTGGTGTAGGCAATTTCATCGGAGAGATCCATGACCTGACCTTCCAAATGCGGTGACACTATGAAGTCGATATAGGTGTGATAGTTGTGGGGATTGTGTTTGAGCAGACCATCGAGTGTTTCTTTTGTGGCATTCAGTCCATCAAAACTTGGGTACACTTTTTCCAGACTTTCGATGATGCGGCGGCTTTGTTCGTTGTGTTCAAACCCGAGACCAAACTCTTCCATAGCCTCGTTGAGGGCGTCCTCACCGCCGTGGCCGAATGGCGGATGACCAAGGTCATGCGCGAGCGAAAGGACCTCGCTGAGGTCTTCGTTCAAGCCGAGCGAGCGACTTATGTCGCGAGCGATTTGAGCTACTTCTATCGAATGTGTCATACGATCGCGGTAGTGGTCACCATAGTAGGAAACAAATACTTGTGTCTTTGCCTGTAAGCGGCGGAATGCTTTTGAATGAATAATGCGGTCGCGGTCGCGTTGAAAAGGTGAGCGGAAAGGATCATCCGGTTCGGGAAAAACGCGCCCCTGACTCAAGGAACTTTTCATGGCGTAAGGTGCCAGCGTTTTATTTTGCTCTGATTCGAATTGTGCAGCACTTTTCATCATTTCTTTGATTATACTTTTGGTCCTGTTAGTACGCCAGTTTTTACGGATTTTAAAAAAGACCCCGCCTCACTTGAGTACGGGGTCTTTTTTTTATGATTTATTAACGGATCTTGCCTTGTTGATAGAGTTTATAGAGCACGTCTGCAACTTCGAATCTTGTTGCAAATTGTGTCGGATAAAGTCGGTTACCCTCATACAGGTTGTGATCCATCGAGTATTTGGCATAGCTGGCATACCATTGGCCTGTTACAACATCTTCATAAGAAGTGCTGTTGACGCTTGGCATTGTCTCATTCAGATTTCTTAAAACGAGAGCCAGGAATTCAGCACGATTGACTGAGCGTCCTGGGCGATACATACCAGCATCTTCTCCAGCAAGATAGCCAGTGATCATGCCGAGCTGTTTTCCGCGGCAGATATATTGGTATGACCATGCGCTTGGTGTTACATCCGGGAATGGATTCACACCATTGCAGTAATCTTGATCTGGATCAAATTTATCAAACGTTTCGAGAATAATCTTGGCAACCTGATCACGTTGAAGATTAGAGTTTCCGGCAAAAGTACCATCTGGATTTCCGAGCATGGCACCAATTGTCTGAACGAAAGTTACCTGGAGACAGTGAGGATTGTTTGCTAATACATCGGTAAATCCTGCACATGTATCTGGATTTGGTGTTGGTCCGATATCGTTATTGGTGATCGTACAGGTTTTTGTGGTACCGGCAGTGATTGTACCGTCACAATCTGCTGAGAAAGATTTTACATATCCGCCCATAATCGATTCGTTGACACTATAGGAACCGGCATCGAGTGTAACCGTTGTACCATCTTCATCACCAGCGAATGAGTTATCAGAAACATTTGTACCTGTAACTGACATTGTAAAGTCGGAAGCTGATTTTGAACCACCGTTGTCATTGATCACGTGTTTTTTAACGATCAGTGTGGCCTGTCCAGATGGGACTGGTTCGTTATCATTGTTGGTTACTGTACAGGTCTTGCTATCACCGGCAGCGACGGTGCCTGAACAATCTGAACTCAATGTCATGGTGTAACCGCTTACAGATGTTTCGCCTACTGTGAAGCTACCTGGATCAACGAAAATAGTCGTACCTGTAGAGTTACCCGCAAAGCTGTTCATTGAAGGATTCACAGCTGTAACGTTCATGGTAAAGTCTGAAGGAAGCTTGGTTCCGTTGTCATCGTTCACAACTTTTTTTATAACGGTCAGAGCGGCCTTACCGGATGGTGTTGGAGGATTGTCATCGTTCGTAACAGTACAAGTTTTGCTTTCACCAGCTGTGATAGTACCGTTACAATTGTTACTCAGAGATTTGGTATAACCTGTCATCGCAGTTTCGTCCACGCTGTAAACACCTGGATTGAGGGTGACGGTTGTTCCAGTTGAAGAACCAGGGAATGAATCATCTGAAACACCACTTCCGGAGACGTTCATTGTGAAGTCTGATGACTGTTTTGTTCCGCCATTGTTGTTCACGACGGTTTTAATAACTGTTAGCTGGCCTTTGCCTGATGGTGGCCCTGCAACATCATCATTTGTTACTGTACAGAATTTGGTTTCACCGGCTGCAATTGTGCCCGTGCAACTCGCACCAAGTGTCATGGCGTAATTTGTTACAAGGTTTTCACCGACGCTATAAGCACCTGGATCCAGTGTTACAGTTGTTCCCGTGGATGAACCTGGGAATGAATCATCAGAAACATTTGTTCCAGTAACTGTCATGGTGAAGTCATCTGCTTGTTGTGTACCACCATTGTTGTTTATAACGGTTTTGCTCACAGTGATTTGACCTTTACCGGGAGGAGGTGGGGTAACGTCGTTATTCGTCACGGTACAGTTCTTGGTCTGACCTGCTGCAATTGAACCGACACAATCGGCACTCAATGACATGAGGTAACCATTCACAGCAGTTTCCCCAACACTATAAGTTCCTGGGTCGAGTGTGACGGTTGTTCCTGTTGTATTACCAGGGAAAGAACTAGGGGAAGCATTCGTTCCGGTAACATTTAATGTAAATTCCGAAGCATTTTTTGTTCCACCGTTATCGTTTACAACAGTTTTTGTGACAACTAATGTTCCTTTTCCAGCTGGTGGAGTTGGATTGTCATCATTAGTGATCGTACAGTTCTTGGTTTCATCAGCTGCAATCGTTCCGAAACAGCCAGCACCGAGAGTCTTGGTGTAACCAGTCATTGCTGATTCATCAACGCTATAAGAACCTGGATCCAGAATCACTGAGGTTCCTGTTGAGGATCCTGCAAAAGAATTTGGAGTTGCATTTGTTCCGGTTACATTCATTGTGAAATCGCCGGAAACAGCAGTGCCGCCATTATCATTTACAACGGTTTTTGTGACGATGATTTCACTTTTCCCTGCAGGAGGTGCGGCAGAGACAAGTGCTGTGGCAAACATGAAAGTTGCCAGCGAGAAAAGGAGAATATACGCTCCTTTCCTCATAATTGATATTTTTCTCATATGGAAATTCAGGTTAAGAAATATGAGATGTGAATTGAAATGTGTATTAATATATCATTTTAAAATTTATATCACAAACTTTTTAAAAAGCCCTGTTCGATTGAGCAGGGCTTTTTATTTATGTCTATAGACAACGAGTTTTGAAAACTAAATTTTTCCGTCCTGATGTAGGTTGTAGATAACCTCTGCAACTTCGTGACGAGCGACGAAGTTTGTCGGGAATAAATCTGCACCTGTAAAGAGGTTGTGATCTTTTGCAAATTTAGCGTAGCCGCTGTACCACTCGTTTGCTGCAACATCACTATAGGAAGTGCTGCTGATGTCAGGCATATTTTCATTTAGATTTCGGAGGATAAGAGCAAGAAACTCAACACGATTTACGCTACGTGCCGGCTTATAAAGGCCAGCGTCTATGCCGCTCTTGTAGCCTGTAATCATACCTAAAGATTTACCGCGGCAAACATACTGGAATGACCATTCTGCTTCTGTAACATCCGGGAAAGGTGCTACTCCGCCACAATAATCGTTTTGTTTATTGAAGAGGTTGAAAGTTTCCAAAGCAATTTTTGCTACCTGATCGCGCTGGAGAATATCGTCAGGTGCAAAAGTTCCGTCCGGGTTGCCTGTCATGGCGCCGATGCTTTTTACATATTCGATAGCCGAACAGTCTTCACTAGATTTCAGTACGTCGGTGAATCCTCCACATGTTTCCTGACTTGGTGGTGGAGGTGTTGGGGTTGCAACATGATCTGCTGTAAAACTTACCTGCTGTGGAACTAATGTAAAATTGCCGTCAGAACCAGTTATTTTGAGAATGTAATTTCCATTACCGATTTTGTGACCGTCGACGTCCTTGCCGTCCCATGTAATGGTGTTTGGTCCTGAAGCCTGATTTGTAAACTGCCAGCTCTTGAGGAAGGCGTTGAGGTCTGTTGATTTATAGACTGTTGCATTTACGGTTGTTAATCCGAGTGAACCATTCAAGGTGTAGCTGAAATTAATATCTTCATTTGATGGATCAAAGGTAGTTGGGTCTGCGGTTACGTTTGTGATTGTTGGTGAAGGTTGAGCGCTGTTGCTTACCTTAAAACTTCCACCTACATCATTTGAATATGTTGTGTAGCCGTTTACGGAATTATGAGCACTGAGTTTGTAAGAGTAGTCCCCTTCAGGCGCCGGATTGCCGTTAATTTTTCCGTCCCAACTGATGATGTAATTACCGTCCTGGGTTTTTGTGACATCAGTTATCGGAATATCTTGAGGAGAGTTATTTTTTGGGCCATTTATCAGTAAATCCAAAACCGGCCCGTTACCACTGCCGACCGCATAGACGTAGTTGATACTATAATTGCCGCTGCCCGTGTAGTAAACTGCTGGAGCTGCTGTTAAAAGATTTAGAGAAGGAACTATTGTTCGTTCAACTTTGAAAGTTTTGGAACCCTCAGAATCAGGTGGTGTGTTTACGTGAGATTTTACATAGAAAGTGTAGTCTCCTGTCGCAACATATTCACCACTGAGAGGACCATTGTTAGCTTTGCCATCCCATACGAGATTTACCGGACCGTTTTGAATTGCGATATTGTCTGAATCGACGTTTGAACCCCAGTAATATACGACATTTCCATCTTTATCTTTTATTTGTTGAGTGATATCTCCAACAAGGTAACCTCCTGAATCATAGTCGTACATAAGATTTACAGTCGGGGCCGGATTGGCGTTTGGAACCATTATATAAAATGGATTCAAACTTACATTTACGTTCGTAATTATTGCATTTGCAGCAAATGCTGCAGGAATCCATAAAGACATGGCAAATACTGCAAGCAGAGTTTTGGCCAATCCTTTGAATCCAACGCTTTGTTTTCGCATTGGTTTATTTTGTTAAGATTAAAAATTTATATTATTGGTATTATATAACGATACCAAACGAAAAAACAGTACCTTGGTCGAGGTACTGTTTTTGAATCTTTTCATCGAATATTACTTCACCGCTGCGCGGGAAGCTATGACCATTTTTGTAATTTCGGCGCGGGTGATGGATCTGTTTG
>Ga0068869_100000258_pt1 | contig 27877 bp, 33 predicted proteins | sample KBSMisM52_FD_64676 | JGI IMG/M metagenome (GOLD analysis project Ga0068869, IMG submission 64676) | Miscanthus rhizosphere microbial communities from Kellogg Biological Station, Michigan, USA - KBS Miscanthus M5-2 | ecosystem: Host-associated > Plants > Roots > Rhizosphere > Soil ... | reverse complement strand
GGCTGCCTCTTGGCGCTGTCGTTCCTGGTTCGCGAAGTCACTTTCTGCATCGCGCAGTTTCACCCCGTTGAGCTTGTATTGCTGCTCGTGAGCCTGCCGCATCAGCTTGCGCTGCTCCGCTTCGGTCATGGCCTTTTGTGCCTGCTGCATTGCGCCGCCGAGCGCCTGCCCGAAGCCGATTGGCTGCAAAGATGGCCCGCCAGATTGCAACAGTCCGCTTCCAAAGTTCAGCAATGCACTGCTTTGCTCCGGGTTCAGATTCATCAGTGTGTCAAAAAATCCCATGATTACCCCTTAGAAGCCGCCGAGGATGTCATTCATCGACAAACCAGTTCCATTCATCAGCCCGGCGTTATTGCTGGCGAAGCTACCCAGCGAGCCGCCGCCAATGCCCAAGTTCTTCAGGGTGCCATATAAGCCTAAACCAGCCGATGCGCCGCCCAGGATATTAGCCCCTGGGTTAGTGTACAACGGCTGAGATTGGGTGCTGCTGCCGCCCATGCTCAAATACGGCGCCAACAAACCATTCACTTGCGATGCGCGATTCAATTGATAGTTATCGGCGGCATTACCGTATCCGTTGACGCTAGACAGCAGGCCAGAGAGCGCACCCAGCCCGCCAAGCTGCCCCTGCTGGTTCAGTTGGTTATTCTGCTGCTGCATGCCGGCGTTGAACTGGTTGTTCTGCTGTTGCATTTGCGAGTTCAGGATGCTTGCTTGCTGCTGCTGGCCAGCGTTGAAATTCGACGCATTGTTGCCGGCCGCCTGATTTGCAAGGTTGGCATTCTGACGATTGGCCGCGCTTTGCTGGATCGCTTGCAGGTCACCTGCATAGTTGTTCAGGCCAGCTTGCTGCTGCAATTGGGCATTCGTCGTCCCGGCTTGCAGGTTTGCGCCCTGATTCGCCAACTGCGATTGCAGGCCGGTGCTTTGGTTCGCCAGATTCGCCTGTTGCGAGTACCCAGCATTCGCCAGCGCGCCGGACAGCAGGCCTTGGTAATTGTTCTGCGCCGCCGCATTGGCTGCCGCCTGGTTCGACAAGTTCGATTGCTGCTGCATCGATGCATCTTGCGAGGCGACACCGTACTGCTGCGCACCAAGCCCTTGCGTTGCCGACAGTGCGCGGTCCTGGCCCTGGTTGTACGTGTTCGCCAGCTGGCCGCTGACGTTTGCGCTGTTCTGCGCGCCCAGGATTGAATTTGCATCCGTCAGTTGTCGGGTATAGTCACCGATCGCATTACCTTCAGCGATACCCTGGCGCGAGCCGCCATACTGGCCAGCCAGCACCGAATTGCTACGGATGCCTGGAAGCACCTGCCGGCGCAGCATGTCGGTCAGCGTGTTGACATTCTTGTTGAAGCCCGCATTCGTGAGGTCAACGCCTGCTTGCAGCGATTTGCCGATGTATGGGTTATCGCCGGATGCACCGCTGGTAAAGTGCTGGTAAGCGCCAGTCAGATCAAGGCCGTTTTGCGATGGCGCATTCACTTGCGCCGCCCCTGCATAGCTTGGCTGCATGCCCTGCGGCGTCTGCACCTGAGCGCCGGTGACGCTGCCGGCGCTTACCTGCTGCGGAGCCCCTATCTGCGCCGCTTGCAGGCCCTTGGGGGCATTGAAAGACTCGCCCGTATTCCACAGGACGTTTGTACCGAAGGAGCCAATAGGGCCAGCATTCGCCGCCTGCGGCGCTTGGTTATGACCGCCCAGCAGCGACGAAGAGCCAGCATATAGCTGATTCAGCACATCCGGCGCCGCTTGCGACAGCCAGTTTTGTGAGGCCGCGCCCAGCATGCCAGTACCGGCGCCCTGCGGCTGGTTCAGGAACTGCTGATACTGGCCGAGCAGCCCCTTGTTTGCATCGGTGCCGTCGCCGTACAGGATGGCCTGCGCGCGCGGGTCCAACTGCTGTTGCGTGGTCACAGTCTGCGTGCCGGATTGCTTGGCCCCGCCCGATCCAGCAATAGCGCCACCCAAAGCGCTGCCGAGAACGCCGCCGATCCCTGGCGCGATCAAGTTGCCAACGAATGGGGCAGCCGCCCCGAGTAGTCCGCTCAATAAACCCATGATTCCATCCTATCCAATAAATACCCACGTTGCGCCATCATGGCGATACAAACCCTCGCCACTTCCTGGGTCCCAGTCGGAGCCGTCTGCGATGCGATAATCCCCCCTGCGCGGCTTGCTTGGCTCTTTGTGCGTGGGGTCCAGATGGCCGGCAGCCAGTGCGTTAACCACCGCCTGCAACTTCAGCGTCTCATCACGCAGAAACCGGCGCACGTCATCCAAGTTTTGAATGCCGCCGGGATCACCTGGCGTGTAATTGATGGTGCTGATGGATGTCGCTCTCACCACATGCCCCCGTCTTCCACGTCAAGCGTGAAGCTGTCCAGCCGCCATTGCGACGCCGTGCCACTTTCCACTCGAATCGCGATGTACCGGCCCGAGACGAAGCAATCATCTGCCACCGTGGTGCCAATCGTGTGCGTCATCGTGACCGGGTAGGTTGGATCGGCATACGGCTCATCGGCATAGCCAATTTTGATGATGACCGTTTCGCCATTGTTGCCGGTGATGCGCGGCCGGATGCCGCGAACGAGCTTAATGCGGTCCGGAGCATCGAACGACAGGCCGCGCCGCTCCAGATACGCGCTGGCGGCCACGCCATCAAAGCTCGCTGTTGCATCCAGCATGTACAACTTCGTGTTCGCGCTGCCCATGATGACGCGCTGCGTGTCCGGCGTAAAATCGGGGCCGTTCCAGAGCGTTAAATCGGCGTCCCATGCGTCCAGGTCCAAATCCCAACTGCTGCCAAGCGTGTTGTCGACCAGTCCGACATCGGCATGGTTCACGTCCGGCACTTCACGGAACGAAACCGTTTTGTCTTTGTAGTTCCAGACAAGCGCGCGATTGCATGACGTGGCTCCGATGGCCGGGAAGCAGATGTATGCCTCGTTCAGAAATGGGTTCTTGAACACGAAGCACAGGCCCTTGCCGGCCACGTCGATGTTTTGGAAAAGCCAGCGGCGAGACTGCTTGTCAAGCACCGATGTGGAGCTTTGGCCATCATGTACGATCACATCCGAACCGGTCAGCACAAGATGGAAGCCGTCAATCTCCACGATACAATTTCTGTTCATGGCGCCACTAATCCCAAGCACCTTTTGGAAGCTGAATACGAACGGACCGCCCGTGTAATCCATGCGCCAGATGCTGGACTCTTTATAGATCATGAAGGAGCCGCGCAATTCAAGGCCATCGATGATGACATCCTGCCCCTGCGCCAGGTCATTCTCGCCAGCGTCTTCGGTGGCATCGGTTTCATCCCAGGTGCTTGGTAGCGAGCCGGGAACGGCGGCGCTTGACCATTTCACCATGTACGGATAGCTCGTGCTGCCTTTGGTAACGCCCAGCGCGATCAGGAAGTTCTTGTACGTGCGCAGTGATTTGCAATATGTACTCGCTGGCCACGCAGTCAGGTCAACGAAATTGTCGGCCAAATTCTGGTCCCAGTACATAGGGATTTTTGATGTGTCGCCCACATTGAAAATCGGGATGCCGCCCAATACCGTGCCGGTCCACTGGTTCACAACGCCTGTGCGCGGCGTCGCATGCGTGATGTCGGTGTGCACGGCGACGCCGCCGCTGTTGGTCACGGCAAAGCACTTCGTTGCGGTCGCATACAGCCAGTAGCGCACGCCCGCCACGGTCAATGCCATGACGAATTGCGGCGCCTCGCTGGGCGAGTTGTAGACCTCGCCATGTCCAAGGAACTGATATGCGTAGCTGTCCAAGAAGCGTATATTGAGCGCGTCGCTCCACGCCCCAAGCGGCAACTCGTGGACGCTCAGGTCTTTGATGACGCCAGCCGCGCCGCAGTTAGGTACTGGGATCATAGCCATGGCTACAGCACACCCATGATGATGGCTTGGCCGCCTTGGCTGGTGCCACCGGGGCCGCTATTGCCAACACCGTTCGTACAGGCGCCGCCGCCGCCGCCTGGACCGCCGGGGAAGGTTCCGTTACCACCTGCTTTACCATCAACGCCAGCGGTTGCCGTGGAGCCACCGCCAGCGCCAGGATTGCCCATGTCGAAATCCGTACCAGCATTAGCAGCGCCGTTTGCGCCGACGGTTGGTGCTGCGCCAGAAGTGCCGCCAATCGCTCCGGTTCCGGTCCACGCGCCAGTTATCCCGCCAGTACCACCAGCAACAGCAGTGTTGCCCGATGTGACCCAGCCACCAAAACCGCCGCCAGCAACGCCATGCCTGGAGTAGCCACCGCCGGTCGGCGTTGTTCCGCTGGTATCCCCGCTTGCGCTAGCCGCACCACCATAGACACTATTCCCGATTACGGTAAATGCATACGCGCCCGCGCCGCCATATTCATGCGATGCGTGAGGCGTGCTACCCAGATTTGCGCCCCATGTGGAACCTATGACGGTCGGATTGCCGCCAGCAGTGGTGATGGTCGATCCCGCCCATGCGGCCGTCCCTGCAGAAATAGACCCACTTCCGCTGATCTGGCCAGCTTTGCTGCTGTCACTTTTGCCGCCAATACCAGCACAACCGCCATAGGCAGTCAAATATGTTCCGAAAGTTGTATTGCCACCAGCCGTTCCATCGGTGCCATCCGTGCTATCGACAGTCTGCGACGCTCCTGGCGTACCGGCAGCACCGATGGAAACCGTCACAGATGTATTTGCGGTCAGCAGAACGCGCCCTTTTACGCGGCCCGGGGCACCCCCGGGTGATCCGCCCTGGCGCGTCGTGCCTGCGGCACCTTTACGGCCACTACCTGCACCGCCAGCACCACCAACCAAATCAAGGTCTACGCCGATGTAGCCGGATGGGTGTGCATAGGTGATGCCGGCAATGCATTTCAGATAGAACGGCCTGATGACAAAGCAGCGGAACGCAGCTGCCGTTTCATCCTTGTAGAGCTTAATGATTTCGCCAGGGTAGCAAACACGAATCGTCTGACCATCGATGGGTTCCGACCCGTTCGGATCGATCGTAATCACGCCGCTGCCGCTGTTTTGGTAATAGACATGCCAATATGTCTGCATGGACGCGACAGCCGTAAGTGTCTGCGTGAACGTGCCACTGGTGACGTCAATCAGGGTGCCGCAGTCGGCATCGGTCAGGATCGCGTTACTGGTGCGAGGGCTGCGAACAAAGGGCCGCCCCCGGAACGATGCCACCCCGTTATAGCTGACAAGCTCCGTGAAGTACGTGCCGCCAGGCTGTGCTGGCAGCGCAGTGTTGAATGCCACCTGATCGACGTAATTTTTCGTCACCGACAGCAGGCGCCATTCCGTGCCGTTGTAGAACGCCGCGTACAAGTTGCTTGCCACCAGATCGCCAGCCACCAAATCAGCACCGGAAACACTCTTGATGTTCCTCACGCCCAGTCCGGAAACATTGAGCGTGCACGCGCCGGTATTTGTGATCGTCGGCGCAAATACGCATTCCATCTTCGTGCTATATGCGATCAGCTCAGTCGTTGGCGTCAGCGTGTATGCATTGACTGCGCCGCCATCGGTGCCGGTGACGAAGATCGCGCCAGTGAAGCCAGCAAAGCAATTGCGCAGCGCAGTTTTCAGCAAGCGCAGATGATTATCGCCGGCAGATTTCGGGTCCGTACCGGTGGGATTTGTCACTATCAGATCGGCAATGTAACTGCCTGTTTCTAAGCCCATTTCAGCCCCTCAGAATGTTGGAACGGTAGCGGATGCCCGGCGCGTCGGTCATCAGCGTGGCAAGCGCCTTGTTGCGCGCCTCTTTCTTCATCACCTTAGCCTTAAGGCGGTCGTACTGCTGCTGCCACATGGGGATTCTGGCGTCATCGCGGATGTATGGCGCCGCTTGCAGCAATGCGCCATACAGGTACAGGCCCTTGTATTGGGTCAGCAGCGCATTGGTTTCCGTGCTGGCTATATCGAGCAGGCGCAGGATGCGGAAGATGAGCGAGTAGTCTCGGTCGACCGGATCAGGGAACTCAATCGATTCCTCGTTTATCGTCCAGTAGCGCGGCTCCACGGCCGATCCGATGGCGGCACTGCGCACGAACCGCGACATGGGCAGATACACGAGTTCCTGGTTGTCGCTACCGTCGCCATACACCAGTTCGAGTTTCACCGGCTCGATGTAGCGCGCAGGCAGTGCGACGGTGCGGTCGCCGGCCGATACGGTCAAATCGGTGTCGACTTCCATCAGCCGAATGCGCAACTCGGTGTTGAGTTCATCCTCAGCCAGTGAAATGAAGTCCTCGACCTGAGTCGCGAGGTCAGAACGGTGCAACCAGTCCAGCACTTTCGCTTGCAGGATCGTGTAGGTCCAGGCGCTGCTTGGTTCGGCGATGATGATGGTCATGATCAAGCTCCGTACGCAATTTCAACCGTATAACCCTCGAGCGTGATCGTGTCAGCAGAATTTGCCAACGTCCCGCTGATCGTCAAGTTTTTAGCGACGGAGGTGTCTATCGCCGCCGTAACCAATGTGGCCGCACCGAGACCCGTCGTTGCGTTTGTAAAGCCGACCTGCGACGATTCCGAATTTCGGTTGCGGATAATGGAAATGGCTTGCAGGCTGCTTTGATTGGCGAACGTGATGCCATAGAAGATGGTTCCGTCCAGCTCCACATTGAAAGTCTTGTTGTTGGCGTTATTGGTCATTGACCACAGCATGGTGACGTGCACACTTCCGTTCGGTCCGATAGCGCCAGCAGGGATGGCAATCGTGGCAAGTGCCGTTTTCGTCGTCGTCCCGGTCACAGCGGATGCCACGGCGGATTGAGACAGGCAATATCGCATCGGCAAAGCGCCATACCCGACAAACTTTGGATTGATTCTGAATGCATCCACCATATTCCCGGCAAGCGCAACGCTCATGCGCAATTCGGAGCTGCGATTACCGGCGGCGGCCCATGTGTCAGTGGTCCGAAAATCGAGCTTGAACGCTGTGGCGCCGGATGCATGACCAGTGCCATATGTTATAGTCCACGAAAGACCCTGACCGCTGGCGGTAATGCCGTAGTTCTTCCATGTCTCAATGTTCTGAAGCGCATTATTGTCATATTGCCGCGTGATAGCGCCATTGTTATCCGCCTCTTCAAGTCGATTGGCATCGGAAACACCGCCGCGACGCATGGCGGTAGCATTCCATCTGATCAAATCTACTACCGTTCCGGTGCGTTGAATCAGTTCGAACGTTTCGCCCGCACCATCCGCATCAGTTCGCGTACGCCGGGACAAGTCGCCAGCAACCAGGCTGGTATCCCACATTTTTTCATTTGCCGGCGCGTCGGTTTCGAACAACACATCACGCACAGCGGTGCCGTCGCGGCGATAGATGCCAGTAACGCAGTTGTCTTCGGTGAAGCCGTTCGTCGCACTCGTCACGAAACCAGATGCTTTGCATCCATTGATCAGGCGGTTGATGTCGCCCTGCGCCGTGCCGGTCACAACGTCGTTATCAAACCCGACCAGCATGGTCGGCGAACCCTGCGTGTCGATGGCTTGGCAGTTGTCGTACACGATGCCGCGTGGATAAGTGGCATCGATGGTGGCGACTGATTGGATGCGGAACCCGGCCGCTGAAATGCCGCTGGCGCTACCACCATTTTTGTCAGCATCAATTGAAATGCAGCGCTTGTATGTGATGTCGCGCGGCAGTGGGTTGGAAACCTCGGTTGGGCCAGATGTCACGAAATTGATCGCCGCACCATCACCGACGCAATTATCGTACGTCCCGCGATACGCGGAATTGGCGTTTTTGAAGCTGTAGCTATAGCAGCCCTTAATGCGGCCGCCGATGATCGAAAAATCGTGATTGCCAGTGGTTCCAGTAATATCGTGACCCTGGTCCACATTGACTACACGTGGTGCGTATTGGACAAAGTTGTAGCAGCCACCAAACACGATGCCGCGCGCGCGGCGCTTGCTGACTACTGCACTGATCAGGCAGCCGCAGTCATACACGTATGGATTGTACGAAATGAAGTTGTAGCTATTGTTGTACCAGATGCCGTTGATTACGTCGTCGGCTGGAACAGATCCTGTCGTGTATCGCTCATCATGGACGACCACGCCCATATCGTAGAAATCGAAGCAAGATTGGAACGTCACGCCGTTCCCGGCGCCGCCGCCGGTCGAACCGATGTCCTTGACGGCGAATTTCGAACATGACGCGATCCAGATGCCAGCATCATTGCCTATATCGCCGCCGGTCAGGTTGCCGTTGCGATTGACGAAAACATTGTGCAGGTAGAAGCCAGTGCAGCCGCTAATAAACAACGTGCGCCGATTGGTGCCGGTGGGCGTCAGTTGTTTCAACGTCGCGTTGATCAGGCCGGCGAAATTCGAAGCTGGCGATAAATTCCCAGTCACTGCATACGTCAGACCCAGGCCATCAACCACCTTTCCGGTGGCCGTGGCAGCCAGCAGGGCCGCGCTGTCATCGGTTACACCATCGCCAACAGCCTGGAAATCAAACGGCGTGACGTGTGCGCTGGCATTGTCATCTTCCAGCAGCAGCGGGCGCGTGTCCATGACCACGCCGTTGTAAGTGGTCGTAACCATGTAAGCGCCATCGGCGGCATAGAGCGTGAAATTGCCATTGGCATCCGTAGTAATCTGCGTGCCAATCGACGTTACACCGTTGTCGCTGAATAATTCCTGCAACGCACCCAGTGAGTTGGTCAGCGTGATGATGGCGCCCGCCAGTACGCGCAAGACGCCCTCATTGCCTTTTAATACGCGGCTATCGCTATACGGTTGCATCTATTTCACCTTGCGATTATAGGCGCGCTTCTGGCGCGGCGCTTCTGCGGCCTGGGTCACAGGTTCAGGTTCACGCAAGACGGTAGGCGCAGCCTTTGGCGCGCGCACGGTCCAGCCTTGCGATTTCAGGTATTCGATTTCCGTTCCCGTGGCCGGGTGTCGGCCATGCAGCGGGTGTTCCATCATCGTGACCATGCTTATTCTCCAAAGACCGCCCCGAAGGACGGCCTCGTTCTGTTACGCGTCCCATTCGGCCCATACGATGCCGCAGAATGCAGCGGTCGCCGGCGCCACCGTCGTGCAGGCAGCGACAAGGGAGTCAGGCCCCAACACCAAGCGCCCATCGAATTCATGCGAGCATGGCGAAATCACAGCAGCCGACGTCGCGCCGAAGCTGAACATGTTGTAGAACGGGATTGGCACTGCGGTGGCTGCCGTCACGCCCGGGATGGCGACGTTTGTCAGCGTGGCCTGGGAATATGCTGCGCCCTGCGCGGTGCCAGTCGGGCCGCATGCCGACGATACGAGCGCCGTGGTCGACGTTGGTATGCCGCTGGTGGTACTCAGGTTGCGCTGCACCGCCAGTCCGACGCCATTGACCACGGTCGTAGCGGAATCGATGCCCATGACGAACGACACCAGTTCGATGTTCTTGCCCGACGACGCAGGGTTGTGCAGCGTGAATTTGCTATTCAACGTTGCTGCTGCCACCGGCAGCGCGACGCCGGCAATGACGGTGTAAGCCATAAACAAGCGGCCAGCCATCGCCGCTTGGTAGTATTTGCCGTGCAGATTGCTCATGAGCGCTTCGCGGTCCTTGCCGCCCAGCGCATTGACCGAAACGCCGGCCGATGTTACGAGTTGTTGCGTTGCCATGATGGCTCCTAGAGATTCGACACGATGTCGTTTCGCAGGTCTTCAGGCGCGTCGGCGCTGTTCTCCGCGAGGTATTGTGAAATGACTTGCAGCTCGATCAGGATGTTCATTTGCAGAACCTCGGCGAGCGGCAAATCCGATTCGGGCGCAGTGAATGCAAAAAACGCCTTCGTTTTTGGGTTGTATAGCGTGATGGCCATGGTGTTTCCTGCGCCCCGCATTGCTGCGGGGCTTCACGATTACGACGTTGCGAACGGATCGGCGTTCGTGCCGGAACCCACGTTGATGCCGGATACCATCCACTGCGTCGAACTGATGGCGGTGAACGAAATCCGGCCGCCGATCAGGCCGCCCGTGTCCGTGCCGTTCTGGCTGATGGCTACATGCGTGGTGCCATTGGCCTGGAAGACGTCGCCGGAGGCCGCCACGGTGAGGTTGCCGGACAGGACGCCGCCCAGCAGGAAGACGCTCGCGGAATTGGTAATCACCTTGTGCGCATTCGAGGTGACGGAAACCGACACCTCGAAATCGAACGTCATACCGACAACTGGCGCCGGCAAGGTGTAGACGACGCCAGCGGCGCGGTCAAACAGACAGAGCGAGCCGGATTCTTTCGCCAGCAGCGTGCGCGTGGCGGTTGCCTCGCTGATGACTTGGCGGTGCTGGCCGACTGCGATGCAGCCTGCCGGGCCACCGTAGCCCAATTTCTCCAGGTCGGTGGAAATGGTGGAAGCGATAGTCATGATGCAAACTCCTTCGATTCATTGGGCGGCGCCGAATGACGCCGCCCCTTGTTGGTTAGCCGGCGGCGCCGATCATGCGGCAGGCCCATTGCGGACGCAGCGCGGCGAAGCCGTACAGGATGTCCAAGCGGAGCAGCAGTTCATCGTTGCGGATATCCGACCCCATCCAGACACGCAGGCTCACGCCATCCTGGGTGCGACGCACGCACTTGTGCGCGTCGTCCATCAACGGCAGGTCGGCCGTGATGAACTGGAACGCTTCCTTGTGGTACATCAGGTGCTGCGGGTAGTTCGTGCTGGCCGAACCGACGAAGGTGATGTCGTCGTTATCAGTCGGGGCGCCAGAGCAGTTCTGACGTGGGTTGGTGGTGTCGTAGATGCACGCAGGGCTGAAGGTGATGCTGGTCGTGGTCGCCGAAACGACGGTGAACTGCTTCAGGTGCGCATACGCCTGCTTGGTCTCTGGGTGCACGTCGTACGTGCCTTCGATGGTGAACACCATGCCGGCCACCGGGGCGGCGGTGAAGCCGTCAACGGTGATGGTGGTGATGCCGGACGTCAGCGTGCCGCCATTGATTTCGCCGGCCATGTCAGCGGAGTTTGGCATAACCCAAATGCGCTCATTCTCGTGCCAGTCGGCCATGCCGGTGCGGCCGATCATGCCTTCGCGGTATTGCTCCTTGATCTGGGTCGAATCTTGGAACAGACCTTTCAGGCCGTTGACCAGCGGGCCGGAAGTCACGGAGTCGATCTGAACGTAGCGACGGCCGTCTTTCGGCGCGCATTGCTGGTTCAGCTTTGCGCGGGCGGCGCCAGGGACCAGCAAATCGGTCAGCGCGGTACCAGCGGTGCCGGCCAACTGATATGTGGCCTTGGTCGCGTAAGCGATGTAATCGGCTTCGATGCCGGAAATCAGCGACGCCATTGCTGGCTCGATGTAGTTCTTCGACAGATCATCGAAAGAACTGTCGCTATTCACCGATTGGATCAGCTCAGCACTGTTGAATCGCATGTCCACGCCGTCCTGCGTCGCGACGGTAATGGTCTGATCCGATTCGGCCTGGTCTTGCACGTCCATGACGCGCGAACCCTGGCGGCGCAGGTATTGGTTTGGCTCGCGCACGCGCAGCGATGCGCCATGCTTGCCCTTGCCGTTCTGCTTGAACGAATCATCATATTGACGGTCGGTGGTCGCGATGAAAGACGATTTTTCATGGAGAATGCGCAGCGCTTCGCGCGTCACCATGTCGATTACCTTAAAAGTATTGCTCATGATTGCTCCTGTTATTTGCGGTTCGAGACTTTGCGGCGATAGGCCGCAAATTCGGCATCAGTCATGCTTGTGGGGTCTTTCTTGACCGGCGCGCTGCTGCCAACGCGCACCACGGGCTTTGCTTCCGGTGCTTGGGTCTGGGTCTGCTTGGTTGCCTGCTGCTTCTTGACCAGTGCGTCGTACATCATGGCTTTGTGGGCAATCTTCGCGATTGCCGGCGTATGCAGCACCATGGGCCCGAGGGCTTGTGCGCTGATTCCGCTGCCGATGACATACTCTTTCAGCTGGTTTTCGACTTCGGTATTCCAACCAGGGATTTCACGCGCAAAATAGGAGATCGCGTCCTGGGCCAACTTGGCAGTTTGCTGCTGCTGTTCCAGTGCGTATTGCTGCTGTTTCTGCGTGAGAGCGCCGACTTTCTGCTGTCGGGCCGCTTCCAATGCTCTTTGCTGCTGTTGCAGAATCATGGCCTGCTGCGGGTCAGATTCGATTAGAGCCGGCCAGTTGACCTTTTCGTATTCCGCCAATTGGTTGTTGATCGCAACAACTTCGGCGTGTTCGTTCAGGTACTGCTGGTGCTCTGCTGCCTGGCGCTGCACTTGCTCGCGTTCGGCCGCTATTTGGCGGCGCTCTTCTGCCACCGTCTGCGTTTTCTGCGTGTAGTCGGCGTGCATCATGCGTTCAGTCTTCAGCTTTTCAGCCAAAAACTTTGGCATGGCGATTTTCTTGTCGCCGATTTCGATTTCTTCGTCCTGATCTTCCGGTTCACCCGAGCCAATAGCGCCATCACCAGCACCAATCGGCTCGAAATCAGCCGGCTCAAGGTAATCCGATTTGCCGAGGCCCAGGGCGCCTGCTGCGCTGCCTGCATCTTCGGAGTTCGACGGCTCTGCCGCCGATTGTTCCACTTGGTCTGTCATTTCCTGCTCCAGTTATGCCGCAGCGCGGCGAATCACATCAAAAGCATCGCGACGGAATTTTCCTCGTCTTCGTCATCCATTTCCTGCTGCCGGCGCTTGATCGCCAGCGCGCGGGTGATATCGCGCATCAGCAACCGTTCACGCTCGCGCCGCATCGCCTCTTGGTATTGAGCCTGCATCGCGATGTCATGCGCCTCCAGGCGGCGCTGCAAGTCGGCATTCGCCTGCGGTTCCGTCTTTTCCTGCTGCACGGTCGCTTTCGCCACCGCCTTGATTACTTGTTTCACGCGCTTCGGAATGATCCCCAAGCGCTCACGCTCTTCTTGCACACTGCGGCGACGCGGCACATAGCCGATGTCCGCATAGCCGCCGCTGTATTGCTGCACCGCCGCCGGTGCAGCAGTACCAGCTTCCAGCCCGAGCATGACGATTCGGGCTACCGCCCCATATGAACCAAAACCATCCGTGATAAGCGTTGCTATGCTCACGTTGCCCTCGTGATGCTTGTCGGACTGGTGTCACTATCGAGCGTGAACGTCATTGCTGTGGTCGATCCGTCCAACTTCTTGGCCGTCAAGGTCGTGGACAAGACACTCTTTTCGGCCATCAGCGCCCATAGCATATAAAGCATCTGCGCTGGTGTAGCGGCAGCACCATCGGCTGCATATGCCTCCGTCATGGCTACCGTCCCCTTGGCAAAGTCATATGCACTGGTCAGCGTCATGGCACTGCCGACTGCTGCCGGACTAGCGGGTAGGTTGTCCGTCTTGGCCTTGATGGCCGCCACTTCCGTGTCGATATAGCCGGCAATCGCGTTGACCAATGTATTTGCCGTCACCGCCGCATCTGCAGCCGTCTGGACGCTCGTTTTCATGGTCGCGGTCAGGTCGCCGGCGGTCGGTGCATTCGTTAGGTTCGTCACCGTGGTGATCGTGCCTGCCGTGATGTTCGTCGGGCTGGCCAATGAGGTCGGGAAGGTCACGCCCGCCGCTGCTGTGACCGTCTGGCCTGCAAGTTGATCCGTGTTCGCAGTGACGCGGGCGGTGACGCTGGCCACGCTGCCAACGACATTGCCGCCTACATTGCCTGTGACTGAGCCAACGGCGCCGGTTACAGCATCGGCACGCACGGAGCCGGCCGCCGCTAGGGAAATCGTCCCCAGCACGTATTTGAGGTCCACCAGGGGAACGCCGGTCACATTGACAGCAGGGATGGTGCCCCCCAGCCACTGCGTCGCATTGCATTTCACAACACCGCTGGTGAAATCCAATTGGCCGGTTCCGGTGCCGGATGACAGCAGCACGCTGGCGCCGATGTCGCGCGCGGTTTGCGTCGTTCCGGCCAACTTGATGACGTCCACGCGGCCATTGCTGTCGATGCTGGTGCTGCTGAAATTCGCTGGCGTCGTGAATACCAATTGCCCCACCAGCGAAATATTCGCCGTTGAGCTTTTCCCGGTGAAAAGCAGCGCGTCTGCGTTGGTCTCCCCTTGCGCCAGATCAAATAGATACCAACCCTTGGCATTCGTGCTATCCATTTCCGTTGCACTGGTATCAGCCAGCACCGTCACGGTTCCGTAATCTTTCGATACATAGGCGGTCAGGTTTGCCGCATCGCCCGTTTTTGGCGCGCCGGTCGTCGTGTCAAAGGCAAAAATAGCCAGCTTTGTTGCTACATTTTTAAACATTGCCAACCCCGCTCATGTCATACCACCAGCGTCCGAAAAAGCCGCTTGCCACCACGATGCGCTCGAACGCGCCGACGTCATACGACCCGCCCTGCGGCCTTGCCGTGCCGATGATGTCCGTGGTGACGCTGCCCAGCGTCGCGCCTGCATCGACCAAAGCATTCGTGCCGGACAGCAGCCGGAAATCTTCGCTGCCGGATGTCACCGAGGTGAATACAGCGCTCCCGGCGATGCTGCTCACGCCCGCTGTATAGTCGGTGGCCTGACTGGTGTCGGAGCTGATGTTGTTGTTCCCGGTCGGTGATGCTCCGCCAGTCCAGAAATCTTCCGCCGCCGCGCCGGTGTGACCGGAATAGGTATTTTTGCAGGTCAGTTCGGTGTCGGCCACGATGCCCAGTTGCGCTGCATGGCGCCAGAACGTGCAGTTCTCAATCGTCACGGTTTGCGCATTGCGGCAATCAAGCGTGCGCTGGCTGCCGTAGATGATCGTATTGCGGAGCGCCATCACTAGATTGGCTACCGAGAAGTTCGCGGTATATGATGTGCCGGTCCTCGTGTCGTGGATGATGCATTGCTCGATGCGGATGTCATTTGCACCGCTGGCGAACGTACCAAATTCGCATGTGAAGACCGTTGTACTTGTGCTCGTACCCGCAACCTCGACCCCTTCGAAGCGCACATGATTAGCAGCGATGGACACGGTTGCACCGCCGTCAGCACTTCGCTGAATGCGAAAGCCAGTGCCTGACACAGCTCGCGAGCGCCCATCATGGCGCTCGGCGGTCGGCGTGTAGATGCGTATGTAGTTTGACGATGACGTCGTTATGCCGCTGATTTGCAGCGTATCGTCGAGCGCGAAGTTGTAGCACTCTGCCTCAGCCGGCGCGCTCAAAGTAGCAGCTTGGGCCGCCTCCCATGCCGTGAGCGTGGTGTAGTCGCCACCCGAGGATTTGATTGTGCTGACGGTCATGGCTTCACCTGAAATGCCGTCATCACTTCTGATGCTGTCCGCGTGATTTGGCCTTGCGTGCGCAATGTATCGCGCCCGCCAGCTGGGTCTCGGCGCTCCAGCGCATCCAGATCGATCCTCATGGCGCGCCGCTTATCAATTGCTGGTGCGGTATATACCTGCGCATCCGCGACAGTCATGCCGACCATATCCACCACCGCAAAGCCACCTGGCCATTTAGCTGGATCGAGCCCCTCCTTCGTCCAGACATCAAGGCTCTCCATGCGCCCGAAGATGTGATCGTCTGGCAGTGCTGCGACGACATCGCCGCGCATATAGCGCTGCGCGTTCTCGCCATCGATCGTGCGAACCAGCAGGCGGGCCATCACGCGCTCCCTTCAGGTGTCGGCATGTCGATTTCTTCGATTGCGTGCGATGCTCTACCATCTGGACCACGTACCAATGTCTTGCGGCGTGGCGCAGACATCAGCGCGCGCAGTTGGCGCATTTCTTCCATGATTGCGGCCATGGATTGCGTTTGATCTGGCTGGTCTTCCTGTGATTGCCCCGGCGCTTCCTGCTGGCCTTCTGGCCCTGGTGCAATATCCGGCGTGTTGGCGGCCTGCGCTGCGATCTGCTGCGCCTGCATCTGGTCCATATGCATCTTCTCGTCCACGGCGAGCTTCAAGCGGTTGGTCTCCGCGTTGAATGCATCGATGTCGAGCTTGCGCATGTCACGCTGATGATCGAGCGACTTATCCTTGACTTGCTGCTCAAGTTGCTGTGCCTGCTGCGTGACATGTTGCAGTTGCTGGCCCATTTGCTGCATCTGCTCTTGGGCCTGTGTGACGGCTGGGTTATTCCCGGCTGCCATTGGATTCATGATTGCGGCCAGTTCTTCGCCAACCTCATCGGCTTCTGGCCAGTCCTGCGCCTTAGCCAAGCGCGGCCCGATGACTGGCGCCGATTGCGGCAGGGCGCGCAACAGTTCCATCATGCCGGCGCTCGATTCCTCGCGCTTCGTTTGGAAGCTTGGACCAGTATCGACGGTCAGGTCATATTTGCCAGCGGTGAGGTCGTAAATCTGCGCGCCGCCATCTTCGTCAGGCATTTGACTCAGCTGCAAAGGCTGGTTGATCGGTACGTTACGCGGCTCTTTATCCGCGCCCATGACACGCACGATGCGGGCCTTGTTGTATACGTGCGGGATCAAGTCAATCAGGATGCGGCCGGTGTGACGGATCGCACGCGCTTGGTTATCGATGAAGTGGAATGTGCCAGTGTCGCCCTCGGATTTGCGTGCGTTGATGGCCACGCCGGACGTTTCATTGGAGCGAGCGCCCAGGCTGGCGTCGTAGATGCCAATCACGGCCTTCATGTCGTCGCTGGCGTTCAGCGCCTCTTGCAGCACGCCAGCCGGCACGCCTGCGAATGGCTGGCGCTGTGGTGGCGGAAGCAAGACGCCTTGCTCGCTCACCGGGTCATATTCAATGTGCGCATGCGAAACCGTGTTCGCGCTGGCCCATTTATCCTCGTCGGTCACGAATGAGCCAACTGGGCCGATGAACGGGGCTTTGGGCGCCAGCGCCACTAATTCCGTAGATGCAGAGCGCCAATAGTTGAAATTCTCCTGCGCACCCTTGGCGTCACGCAGCAGCGAGCGCGTGTACCGCTTGCCCTCGACGTTGATTTCCTCGCCGTAGACCGGGACGATGGGGATGTACTTCCCGGCCCACTCGTTGGTCTCCAGGATTTCGATGCCGTTCATGATGTGCTGCTCGACGCGGTAGCTTTTCGTTTCGCGCGTCTTACCAGTGGGTGTTACGCCCTGCTGCGCCAGCATTTCCTCGTTGGTGATGCCGTCCATGTCTGGCGCCGGAGCGGCCAGCCAATCGACATCAACCACGTCACCATTGGACATCAGGGCGATGGTGCGCGGAATCTCGTAGCGGCACCAGTATTCAGCGATCAGGACATTCTTGTTGTCCTTCCATTCGTCCGGCATGGCGTCGAATGCATCGCTGTCGATGCTCGTCGCCTCTTTGCCCTTGTACTTCTCGTTGTGCTCATCGATGCTGATCGAGTTGACCAGGAAGCAGCGCATCCAGTCGTACGAGTCGGCCGCCGTGCTGGCGTAGTCGCGGTATACAGCCAGCGGGTTATCAATGCGCTGAATTTCCAAGTCAAGCTCAAACGCGTCGTCGTGACTGTACTCGATACCAACGCGCCAATAGCCAATGCTGCATGACGCGGCGAAGTCCAGTCCCGTGTCGTACGCAACCTCGGCGTTGCTGCTGTACTCGATGTTGCGTATCAGGTCGTTGATGACCTCGGCGGTCTTCGGATCGGCCTTGCTGTCGGCAGGGTGGACCTTGATGGCGGGTTTGTTCTGACGGCCTTCGTTCACGACCTGGCGAATGAAAACCGGCCCTTTATTGAATGTCAGGCAAGGCCGGCGCTCCAGTTCTCGCTGCTCTCGCGCGCCTTCTGGCCATTGGTCGCCCAGGCGCCAGAATTTGAGGTCAGCCAGCGCGGCCTCGCGATTATGCTTGTCGGCCTCTTGGCACAGGCGAAATTCTTCCAGGGCCTGCTTATGCAGTTCCTTCTTGTCGCCTTTGTCCTTCGATTTCGAGAGGTATGCCATTTATCCCATCCAACCTGTCGGCCGCCGCACTTGCTTAGGCTTTTCCTGCTTCGGTTTCAGCGCCTTCCTGGCGCCTTCGCATGCATATCGCAGCGAGTCAATCACGTGGTTCTTCTTGTCTTCCAAAATCGGCAAGACCAACCCAGTAAGGGGGTCGGTCTTGTAGCTGTACATCGTCAACTCGTCTATCGTGTGCATGCATCGTGGGTGGACAACGATGTCGTACGTCTTCAAAAACTCAATCCCATCTTCCAGCGAGCCTGGCCCCTTGATGGCCGGGTTGATCTTCGGGTAGCCATGCCTGCGCATGTAGCTGATCGTCTCTGGCCTGGCGCTGTCCGCCGTGATGAACCACTTCCGCGAATCAGGCACCCGGTCAAACAAATCCGGCAACTGGTCAATCTCACATCCCACCATGTACGCTTCGTAATCCACGTACAGGCGGCGGCCCTCAATGTCACATCGCACCAGTACCGATGGATCGACCGAGAATCCCCAGTCCGCGCCCTGCCTGTGCACCGTGCCGGGCGGCCGCTCAAACTCCTCGACCGTCCAGTTTTTAAATACGCGCGCTTCGCTGTTGCGCTCGTACTTACCCAGCCAGATGTGCGCGTACTTCTCGGGGTCGCGCTTCCGGTCGTATGCCATTTCCTCCAGCAGTTCTTGCGGGCACCATGGGTTGTCCATGTAATTTGCCTCGACAACAACTGCATTCGGCGGCGGGCTCTCGCCCCTAAGCAGCACATCAACCGGGTCAGTCTCATACCTCGGGTTCCAGCTAAACCAAATCTCACTGCCAGGCGCTCGTATCGTCGGACGGAGCAAATCCAGGCTGCGTTGCGTGGCGGTCTGAGCTTCCTCGAACCATGCCCGCTTGAACCCTTCCAGCGACTTGATCGAATCGCTGGTATGGTCCTGCATGCCCTGGAACATGATCGTTCCGCCGTTCTTCGCCTTAATCACCGCTTCCTGCACCTCGAAGTACGCGCCGGCATTCATGGCCTCGATCTTCGACTCCAACAACTTCTTGACCGAGAACTTCAGGGACTTCTGAATCTCGCGCAGGCACACAGCGTCGATTCGCTCCCTGATGCAGTCTTCAATCAGCATTTCAGCGAAGAAGTGGGACTTGCCACTCCCACGCCCGCCGTGCGCTCCCTTGTACCGGGCCGGGTGGAGTAATGGCTCAAACACCTCGGCCGTATTCAGGACCAGCTCACTCACTTCTGCGCCTTGATGATCCGACGTGTGATCGTCGTAATCTCCACTGGGCCGCCATCCTTGCCGCTCACCTCAACGCTGCTCAACTTCGCATGCACATATGGGGCAGCAGATTGCGCGGCACTCAGTCGCCGCTGCACTTCCTCAGTCTCATCACGCATCACGGTCAGCATGTAATCCAGCGGCGTCAGGCCGGATGCAGCGATTGCCGCGCGCTTTTCGGCCGTGACCTTGTTTGGGCTTCCCTTCTTTCGCCCGGAACCTGGGCGCGCTCCACCCTTGGTTCCTGTTGATTTTTTTTCAGTCATACTGATTTCGGAGTTCACTTGCGTGATTATTCCGCCTCGGAAACGAAAAAAGCCGCGTCACCTTTTTACGGGTGCGCGGCGGAAAGTCCTGCTGGAGGGAGATAGCACAACATGTCTGTCCTTCAACGGCGCCTCACGGCGTTTTAAACTGGCTGTGTAGGGTGGGATCGAACCACCGACCAACGGATTACCAATCCGCCGCTCTACCGCTGAGCTATAACACATCAAACCTTGCCGGTTGCCTCCGGCGTTGCGCCCGAATTCGACGCGGCTTCTTGCCTGCCATCTATAGCGTGGCTGCTCTAATACAGCAAGGGCCGGACGCTACCCCGGCGATGTGTTAAGGGCCTGGACATGCACCCCAGAGGCCACCTTCCTACCCCGCGCTATCCAATCTTTTCTGACGCAAGCCACCGCGCGTCTTTGCGTGTCATCGATTTCCCACGCCGCCTTGCTTACTGCTCGTTTAGCTCCCCGTTCTCACGCTTACCCGCAGGATCGGCGCTACCGTGGATGCTGAATGTGTGCCTCTGGAGGATCGCCCCGACCATGCTGGGCAGCACAGACGGGGCGGGGACTTACCGGAGACAGTGAGATTGTACAACTTTTTCAGGGGAAAGCAATTTTTCTATGCAGGTTGTTCATTTGAGCCACTGAAGCAAAAAATATGGTGCAATTGCGGCTAGCGCAGCTAGCATGCCTGTCGCATACCCGATCCAGAAATGCAGTTGGTGCGGCTTCATCACTTCACCTCAAAGTGTTTGTGAAAAAGCATGCCCAGCCGCTCTATCTGCTTGTCGCTCAGGCGCTCCATGTGCTGGGCCCATCTTGGTTGTCTCGGCCCAGCCAAGCACGTCCTGGTGGTCTTCGTGGCCCAGCGCAGGGCCGACACGGTAAAGCGCTTCTAGTTGTTTTTCAGGTTCCATTGGCATCCCCAATTAATACAGTTGCCAATTCGGCAGGACTAGCCATCGTCACTTGCTGCATTGGCCTTTCGCTGCCGCCCTTCAACACATCGATTGCCGCTGGTCTCGATCCGATCAGAAACACATCTTCTGGCCCGCGCTGCCCCTCGGCGTAATTTTCCTTCGCCGCGATGCCCAGCAGCTTAGCCGGATATTCTGGCCTGTCGCTACGCATTCGGTAGCCGCGATATCGGGTTTCAAACTCACGGGCAACGTGCGGCCACTCATCCTCGCTTTTGCCGCCCATCTGCGCCCAGCCACCCATATCGAATAGAACCCTGTGGATAAGTGGGTCATCAAACGCCACAGTTTGGTAGACGCCTGGAAACGAACGTACGGCGCGATCAACCTTTGCCCATGCAATCTTCGCCTGATCGTCGGTCCTGCCAGCAATCATTTTGATGATGTCAGCAGTTTTTGGCATAAACATGCCGGTATCGGGATTCTGCGTGTGCGCCCAGCAGGCTTTCTCAATGGCCGCATAGTCGTACTGGCGCAGGCCTTCCCAGTACAGACGCAAAACGGCTTTTGAGATTTCCTGCTTGTAGTAGTCGGCCAACCCGGATAGCAGCGCGGCGAATTTCCGCTGATCCTCCAGCGTGTCGGCCATTCCCCCCTGTTCTGCCAGCCAATCCCTGGCGTTGTCGGCCGTCGCCTGCCCGCATTTGCCCAACTGCGGGATGCTTCCACGCCGGTCGGCCTGCGTGCGCCGGTCCTTTGGCTCATACAGGTCTGTCCAGTTGTTCGCTGTCGATTGGTCAAGGATCGCGGCGACGTCATAGCCACTGTCGTGGAATTTCTGTAGATCAACCAACCGCAGTTGCTCCGCACGGCCAGTCATCGGCTTTTTGATCCGCTTGCGCATTTCCACGTAGCCGTTCCATGCTTCGACCGGCAGCCAGTCAGGTAACTTTTCCATTAGCGTATCCCCGGCATGGTCATGTCAGCAATCAAGTCCAGCGCTGGCGACTGCGCCGCAAAAAAGTACGCCATGCGCTGGCGTGCGATCCAATCTCCCAGCGGTTCGCCCAGGCCGTCAAAACGCTCCACGCCGTTTTCTATGCTGTGCCGCCAAATCTTGCGCGATCCGCCGCGCATGGTGATCTTGCAGCACATGATCATCGGGCATGATGGCTTCCCAAATACAGCCCACATGCGCAGGTTGTTAGGCAGGTTGTCGATGGGGAGATTGTCCCGAACAGTATTGGCGCGACGGTTCATGGTGTCACCCGTTTGAACTCGACCACCCAAACCCATGGGTTGGCGTCCCAGCCATCCTCGCCATTGATCAATGCCCACAAAGACCGGAAGGAGTTTTCCGGAATACACAGGTTCGGCGTCCATCCATTGTCGGGGGTATAGTTGCGCCACAGTTTTGTATCAGGAACAGCGCAAGGCATGCGCTCAATCCCCTCTGCTATCGCATCCGCTTCGCTGATGTCGTGCAGCCGCTCCACGCGCACGCTGACGATTTCGAGTAGGATGCGGCTGGCCCAGCGCGGCATATGGATGGATGGAATCCACCGCAAGGTTTCTGGTGCGCTCTCTGTGGCGCGATAGTACGGCCCGTATGGACTGCCTCCCATGGCGTCCTCGTGTACGACGCGGCACGCCTCTACGCTTGCCGCGTCATGCGCCCAAGTTTCGCGCACCCACAGGCGATCGCCGGGCTGGCCGTATGGACAGAACTGCATGAAGCGCATGTGCGTGTAGTCGCCCCACATGCCGCCCCGATTCCGCATCGACCACACATGGTCTTTGTACCAAGCGTCGTTGTCCGGGTTGCGGCGGATATCTGCTAGGGTTTTACTCCCCGGCGTTTTGATCACGCGCCGCGTCTGCGTCTTGCTGCCGCCCAGGATGGCGCGCACCATGGCGCCGCTGAACAAAATCGGACGTTCTTTCATGGCTTTACCTCCACGCCAGCAGCGGCAAGAGCGGCGCGGGCCTTGCGCTCAACGCCGTCTAAATCATGTTCTTCGCCGCGCAAGTGCAGAAGGGCGTATTGCAGCGCCTCCACCAGCGTGGCATTAGGGCTGGATGCGGCCTCGATGGCGCGTGCTAAATTAATCATGACCTGATCGTCGCTGTTGTGGTAGAACCATGGCGCTTTGTCCATGCAGATTTCCAGAATCTGTTCATCCGTCAGCACCGCTGTCGGAACAGCGACCGACGCAGGGAAGTGCACGGCGCGCAGTTTTCGCAACTGGCCTTCAAGCGCGTCCAGGCCGGCCACGTTGGCAAAGCACATGCGCACGGCGATATCTTCCGGCATGACCAGCGCGCCCGGCACATTGTCGCGTTCATCGCCAACAACGCGGCCAGCCTTTTCAGCATCCGTGGCGATGCTGATTGCCAGTTCAGGCGCTTCACCGGCTGCGCTATGATTAATCACATATAGGCCCATGCCAAGATGCGCATAGCCGCGATACTCTGGAGCAAGCGCCATACCATCAGGGATTGGCGCAGCGGCAGCGCGCAGGCGGCGCACAAGCTCAAGCACTACTGCGGGGTTGGCGGCGGCGACAAAATCCAGTTTGCTTGCCTGATCGGCAGTCGGCGGATGGTGGCCCGTGCTGACCATAGGCATGCCACGGCAGCCATCTTCCATGCGGTCGTACACCGTGCGCTCGCCAAACAGACGAATCCAGTGCTTGCCGCCAGCGTCATTCGCCAATTGCTCCAGCTTATCCAGGTCGATTTGTGTGGTCATGCTGCACCTCCGCCGGACAGGTCGTCAGGGTGCACGCCAAACAAGCGCGCCATCGGCTCGCGCAGCGCAGCGCGCAATTCCACCAACTGCTCGGTCATCACGATATTGCGCGCCTCCAAGTCACTCACGCCGGCGGTGTGCATAGTTTCGGCCGCCCCATACGTTTCATCGTCGACGTAGCTCAATTCACCGAAGCCGGACAAGCTGTAGCCGATCAACTGAGCGAACTGCATGCGGTCTTCGTCGGAGAAGTCCAGGCACGCCAACTGGTTCAAATCAATGCCGCCATGGTCAAGCAGATGGCGAACGATGGCGTTACCCTTAAAACGCAAGGTGCCGTGCTCATCAGTGACGAGTGGCTGGATTGGGTGCTTGGCGCTCATGCTGCGTTCTCCCCGGTGGCTTTGGCGAACGTGCGCACCGTGACCGTCTTTTCTTCTTCGGCACACGTCAAGTCATAAGCGTACTCAATCCAATCGATGGCTTCCGGCTCCCCGTGCTTCCCGCCGCCGTACCAGTACGTCCAGCCGACCCATGAGCCATCGGGCGCTTTGGCCGCAACGGATTTACTTTCGTAGTGGCGCGAATATGGACTTTCCAGCCCGGTTTCAACTTGGCCGCCGCGAATTTCGTTGATGGCGTCCCACTTTTCATCGCAATCCGCATACAGTTGATCGATATTGTCATCCGTCACGCCTTGCAGTGGTTCGCCACTCCACTCTGCGACCAACGCCAAGATCATGTGTTTGATTTTTTGCTCAGGTGTCATTTTGTCTCTCCGGTATTAGATAAAACTACGGGGTTTTCCTCAGATAGCCGATCAATTCAGCATAGCGCGGCACCAAAGTTTCGGCGCGTAACTTGCCGCCGCTTTCAATTTCCGTTTCGATGGCTGTCACCAGATCGCGTGGCGTGTTGCCGTCAACCTGCTTGGCCGTCACCTTGCGCTTGCCCTGCATTTGCGCTTGATGCTTCGCCTCCTTCAGCACCGGGCCGGCGCCGTCACCCTTGGCGCGCACCACCCGTACCGCCGTGGTCTTCGACACCTCGCCAGCGGCCACCATCTGCTGAACGTCATGGTTCGCACCGATCAGCGTCAATGCGTCCCGCACCGCGCCGGGGGCGCACTGCATGCCAGCCGCGATCTGTTCAACGGATTGCCCGAAGCCGTGATGCGCGCGGCGCACGCAGTAGGCAAATTGCAACGGCTTGAGCTTCTTGCTTTTGTTGCTGATGACCAGGTCATAGAGCAAATCTAAGTCGTTGCCGATGAACTGCCGAATGCGCACCAGATATCGGCCTTTTTCGTCAGGCTGGAACTTGCCATTATGGATTGCGCGTCCGATTTGCTTGTGGCGGCGATGACCTTGCACCACCCACACCCCACCACCATCACGCGGACGAACGCGCATGTCATCCAGTTCCAGCACGCCCTTTTCGCAGATGAACTGATACAACTCCTCGTCGTCGGCTTCATCTTCCTCGGTGCGCCCTGGCGGGTTGTAATCCGGGTCGATGTGTAGGCTGAAATAGTCGATCTTCTCTGCATCGGCGCGAACCAGTTCGCCATCCTTTCGCATTTGCTTAAATGATTTCATGCTCTCTCCTGTTCTTGCATCCGTTTGATAAACGCTTCCTCTGCCGCGCGACTCCGCTCACGCTTTCGCTTCATGACAACTTTGCGCTCCGCAGCAATTGCTGCAATCGTTTCGCTGTCGATGGCTTGGCAGTATTTCAGCGGAACATAGGCGCCTCGGCCGACTTTCGACAGGCCGCCCCCCCTTGGTGCGCAGCAGCACATGAGCGAACGGGATTTCCGTCGCCGTCTCGATAGCTTGAATCCGTCCGTGCTGGAACTGGTGCATGCCGCTGTTGATTATCACATCGTCGCCAATGCCCTCCATATCATCCGCCTTTCAGTTCGCGCACACGGCGCTGGTAGTAAGCCTTCATTTCCCGCAGCTCATCATGAGTCCATTTGCGCGGCGTGTTGTCTGCCTCCAGCGCTTCCACGCGGGCAAGGCTAGTCCTGTTGATCAAATTAAACCGATAGTCAATAGCGTTTCCGGCCAAAAATCGGTTCTCTATCTTCGATTGCGCGTGACAGTTGTCCTCGTTGAACCGCAGATGCGGCGCGCTGCCGGTAGACCTGAAGTGGCCCGCATCCACAGCGTTTCCAGACCAGTCAAGCGGGCGCCCACTCGAAATGCAAGGGTAGCCGGCTATTTTGTCCCGAAGCCTTATAAACGCGTTAAACGCCTTCTGTGCCTCTCGAATCAATTGCGGGTACGTCTTCATGCCTTCGCGCTTGATCTTGTCTTGAGCGCGCTCCTGGCGCTGCGCCTTAGCCTTCTGCTTGACCCGGACGAATTCGGCATGCTGCTTTGCGCAATCCGGCCCGCAGGCTTTGTGCGTCATGCTGCGCGGCTCAAACGGCTCCCGGCAGATGACGCACTTGCGCCTGCGACGGCCAGGGGGTGGCTTTGGCTCTGCCGGGAGAGTCAGCGGGGCGCGCTTCATGGGCGTCTTGCGGGTTAGGGCCGACTGCTTCATGCCGCGTTCCCCGCCGGTCCAAAAATCGCAGCTACCAGCGGATCGCGGAATACCTTCACCGGTTCCGGCCGGCGCTGGAATTGGGCGAACAAGCCCGCTTTGCTCTGCTTAGTCGGATAGCCCATCATCGTGCATTCTGGCGGCGGCATTTGGCGCTCTGGTGCATCCAGGCTCAGCGTGCCAACGAATGCCAAAATCACGCTCTCGTCATCGGTGATCCGATATACACGGCTCAGATACCGGCCGCTGGTCCCGACGAATACCAGTACACGCGCATCAACCAGCTCAGCGATGTATTTGCGCGCAGCAGAATCGCCGCAGTCAATCCTTTCCATAGCTGCATATACGTCAATATCCCCGGCGCGGCGGCATTCATCGACCAGCATGCGCAGATTGCTGAGCCGCTTCAGCGTTTGATTTTTAGGCACTTGGCACCTCCGCGTGCAGCTTGACGGCCACCGCCAGCATGGCCAAGGCGGTTTTCTTGCCGCGTTCGTCCAGTTGCATGAACAGCGCCATGGCTTGTGCGCCGCGTGGGTCTACGGCGTCTTTAGCGATCTTATGTGACTGGTTAAAGCCGAGATTATTTGCACGGTTCACGATTACTGCCGCTGCTGCCTGTTGTTGCGCACAATATGACCCATCCAGCGGGCAATTGCAGCTAACCATTCCTGATTGAATTCTGCACATGATCTATTCCCTCTTGTTTGGTGATGCACTAAACAGAACGCCGAACGAAGCGCCGGCCGCTTCCAACATCATCAAATGCTCCGCAAACCCCTTAACGGTCAGCATCGTAGTACTACCGACGAGCACACGCTCGCCACTGGGGTCATAGTCCCATTTCTGATACCCTTCGCGGCAACGCTCAGGGTCGAATTCTTCCGGCAGAAACTCGCGCTTGGCCCACTCGTGCCATACCTCGGCACTGAACTGGCGGCCATCAACCCAAGCCTGCGAAGCGATGTCTTTAAGCGGGCCAGCCCACATACGTGCATTTGCATCCAGCCGCCGCCCCTTTATTTCCTCCCGCACGATGATTTCCAGCGGGCGCGCAGGGTCGCATGGCAGGTTGCGCACCAGGTTAAGTATGCTCTCCCGGACCGCTTCGCCGCGCAGCAGAAAGCGGCGGGTTGCGAAGTGCTGGCGCATCACGCCTTCCCCCGGAAGTATTCAGCCAGCACGCGCACAGTGTTGAAGCTGGGCGACTGGTTGCTGCCGTTGGCAATCGCCCAGACTGTTTTATAGGAAAGTCCCGTTGCATTGGACACCGCCTGTTTGTTAGTGTCTTTCAGCATCGCGACCACATATTGCAGGTCATTTTTGTCCATCTAATACCCCTTTGTTTGAATTGCTGTTTGGTACTGTAATACAGTATGAGCGGAAAGTAAATGCCGATTTTTATGTAAATTCTTCTTGCGTGGCATTTGATTGAGGCGTATGATTCTGTTCATGGGCAGCGCACTGGGCGCGGCAAGAACTGGAGAAGATCATGACCTACGCCTTTCACGCACTTGGCTGGTTTATTTATGACCGAAGCCCTCTGATGATCATGGATGATTTTGGCAACGCTGTTATCCCGAACGGCGGCGGATGGCTCGCTTCGCTGGAAAACGGCGCCTATTGACTGCCTCAGATCAGGCCGCACCACATGCCCGCCCCCGAGCGGGCTTTGCCAGTAGAAGCGCGGCAGTCGCTGCGCATAACCGGAGCCCATCATGACCCAACGCGAACACGAAGAAGCACGCCGACACCTCGGCTTCCCAATCAAACGCTAACCTGCCCAATGGGCAACAACTGGAGAGACAATATGCGCACCACCCTGAATCAAATCCGCGAACACCAGCCGTGCAAAGAAGGTTGGGAAAAACTGCTCCGTACGCTGGGCAAAACTAAGGCCGATGATGAACCGGTCAGCATCCTGCAAATCCTCGATAGCAACGGGCTGGATGATGCACTGTGGTCCCTGCGCGCTGTCAAAGGCTGCGACAAAGAAATCCGCCTGTATGCCGTCTGGTGCGCGCGGCAAGTGGAACACCTGATGGAAGACGAGCGAAGCAAGCAAGCGCTGGTCGTCGCGGAGCGCCATGCAAACGGCGAAGCTACCGACAAGGAACTGGCCGCTGCCTGGGACGCTGCCTGGGCCGCTGCCAGGGCCGCTGCCTGGGCCGCTGCCAGGGCCGCTGCCAGGGACGCTGCCTGGGCCGCTGCCAGGGCCGCTGCCTGGGCCGCTGCCAGGGCCGCTG
>Ga0068869_100000243_pt1 | contig 28704 bp, 32 predicted proteins | sample KBSMisM52_FD_64676 | JGI IMG/M metagenome (GOLD analysis project Ga0068869, IMG submission 64676) | Miscanthus rhizosphere microbial communities from Kellogg Biological Station, Michigan, USA - KBS Miscanthus M5-2 | ecosystem: Host-associated > Plants > Roots > Rhizosphere > Soil ... | reverse complement strand
AACTCATGCTCGTTTTCAATTTAAACTCAGCCAAAACTCGAACTGCAAAAATCAAAAACACTACAAAAGCTAGAACCCGAAAAAGTGCCGCCTGCCCTAAGACAAAGCGGAAAGCTTCTTTCATTTTTTTACCAAAATGTTGTTTTGTCAGCACGGTCTCTTTCCCAATTGCCAGATCCTTCCTGAAAATTCTCACCGTGAGCAAGGCAATTAAAACGACTATCAAAAGCGCCAATGCCGGCAAAATTCCAAGCCCCAAAGATTCACTAAATTTTTGAATCTGTACCGCAAAATAAGAACCGGTAATCACACCAAGACTGGTGAAGCTGGTTAAAAGCGGCATAATATTTTTGACCTGGAGCGGCGTCATCAGTGATGATGACACGTTGATAACGGAAATATCCAAAAAATCGATCAAAAAGCTGCTGGTCACAAAAAACAGCAACACCTGCAAAAAGGCATTTTCTGGCAAAAAATAAATTCCGCCATAACATGCTGAAATTAAAATAGTAAAAATCGCAAATCTGAGGGGTGCTGAAAGTCTTGAACCAATGAAAGAACTAATCAGCGAATAAACAATTACAGAAGTCGCAACCAACACCATTGCCAGAGGCAGCTGTTCAGGACCGGCCTTTGCCAGAAAAAGTGCCTGGCTGTGAATAAAAACCGAGATACCAAAAAAATATCCTGAAAAAGTCAGGAGACACAAAAGAACTTTTTTGGTGATGTCGCGGTTAAGTCTTAAATGCATTGGTAAAGCGAAAAAACCTATCTTTTCATTATACCATAAAAGGTGTTTTTTGTCTGCGGGCACATTGTCATAAAGTAATCTGCTCACATTTACAGGTTCATCACGTTTGACCTATATATAAAAATATGGTACAATGTTATTAGGTTCCCAAATAAAACATAACCAAAACAAATATGAAAAACCTTAAACTAATGGCTCTTGGTAGTGCCATTCTCACACTTCTATCGCTGACCGGTTGTCAGCAGGGCGGTTTTACCAGTACCCAAACTTCAAACGTACCTGGAAAAACTCAAATAAATGAAGAAAAACATCCTTCAGCCGAAGAAAAAATGGTAACAAAGGAAGACTGTAAGGAGTACATCACCTGTCCTGAAGACCAAACCAGAGCAGCTATTCAAAATAAAGCTGATACAGAATTACAGGGTCTTCAAACCGGTTACGATCAGTTAATTAAAGTTTCAACAGTTCCAGATTCTACTACTGAAACAGCAACTACAACAGCCGTTGCTCCAGCAACTTCTACAGAACCAAAAGGAGCAACTGCAACCTCCCCAACTCCTACAACTGAAAGCAAAACAACTACAATAACAACCCCGGGAGTTACTGTTCCACCAACAACGGTTTCACCAAATACGTCTGCAGCTTTGGATGAATTAAATGCTGCGATCAAAGTCGCTGCTGACGATGTTGCCGATCTGAAAAAAGCCAGCACCGAAATCTTCCCGGATAAACTTCGTGAAGTTGAAACAACTTTAAATAAAGCAAAACAGCATCTTACAAAATGCCGCGGTCTGCTCAATCTTGAACTTGGCCTGAATTTAGAAGCTGATGTAAATGCAGCCGTTGAACCAAGTAAAAAAATGCCTCCTCTGGATACTTTCAAAAATGATGCTGTCACACTTACAGCAAGTGTAAATGCCATGTTAAAAAATGAAAAACTTTCAGCTGATGCCAAATTGCTTCTCGAAAAATTAAAAGTAAGACTGGATATTTTAGCTGACCTTATTGATTTACAGGCAAAAGCTGTCGCTGAAGCAGGAGTAAGTTTACCGGTGGATTTTGAAGCACAACTTTCATCAGCACTGAGTAAATGTCAAAATGCTCTGCTCGAACTCCACGCAAAAATCGCTGCAGAACTTGGTAATGAAGCTGCTACAAATCTGGTTGTAAATGCAGCAACCAAAAGCAACCTCTTGAATATTGTTCTTCCAAGTGCAAATGTTGATGTGAATAGCGCAGCTCAGGTAACAGGAACCACCGGTAATCCAGAAAAATTAAACATTAGTGAATCAAGTTCAGGGACATTAACTATTCTCCCAGCCACAAAAACAACTTCTGACACTACCACCGCACCAGTTCTGGATGTGAACGCAGAAGTAAACGGCGCAGTTGATGCAACAGGCAAAACCATCAACACTACAGTTGATGCCACGGGAAATATTATTGCTCCTGCCGTAGAACCGGTAGTAGATATCACCGGAAATGTAACCGGTGCAATCGGTTTGTAATTCCAAAATCGCAATCAATAAAGAGCCCTGTCTATACGGGGCTCTTTTTGTACTCACCAAAGACTCTTTCAGTAGCTTTTTTAACATCACCAGCTCTCGAATCAACAGGATCCGATTTTTCAATTGAAGTTATCGTTCTACGTTGCTGCATGCAAACCTGCAAATACTCTTCCAGTGAATGTCCTGCCAGCAAAAATCGTAACACGAGTTCAGGTTTCCCCTCATAAAATTCACGGAAAGTGCTCAAGGAAACAACTTTTCTCGTTCTTTTATACCAAACCTGAAAAGAGTCCGCTGCAACAGTCTTGGCAAATGTCTCAAGACCGGGATCGTTATACCCCAGTTCAATCATTCTTTTAGCAAGAAAGTTTTTTACATCAGTGAGAATTCTGTCTCTAAGACGATCATCATCTCCACCCTCCCGTGGTCCGGTTAATTTATCATTCATAGGTGTATTTTTTTAGCGCGCGAACTATACAGTTTTTTAAACTGACAGACAATACTACTGCACCATCTGCTAATCCACTAACGACAAATTAGGCTCTAAATTTTCCTTCCATAACAATTTCAGCCAAAGGCTTTCTATCTGAAGGAGACTCTTTTTCCTGCAGTTTAGTGGGCAAATCCTCTTTTTTGCCTTTTTTCCCAATGGCGATCATGCATTGAACATCATAATCTGACGGAACACCCAAAACCTCACTGGCTTTATCATAATCAAACCCCTCCATACCGTGACTTACCAATCCCCTGGTTTCGGCTTCCAAAGCCAAATTTTCCCAGGCAGCGCCCGCATCAAAATTATGGGTGCGCGCAGGTTTCTCATTATGCTCAAAATTTTTCCTGGAAATTACTACCACCAAAACAGCCGCATTTTTTGCCCAACTCTGATTGCCCTCATTCATCAAACCAAAAATTGTATCCCAATATTCAGTGTCACGTTTGGCATAAATAAAACGCCACGGCTGATTATTAAAGGAAGAAGGGGCCCATCTGGCAGCCTCAAAAAGACTCATCAACACCTCATCATCTAGAGACTCTCCACTCATTGCTCGTGGTGACCAGCGATTCAAAAGTAATGGATTAATTTCATGATCCGCCTGGCGATTCGTTTTTTCTATCATAAAATAAAGTTACAAAAATATTGGCAGGGTTCGCATGGCCATCTTAATTGTCGACCCATCTAAATGAAGCGTCAAGCTCAGTAAAAATTTGAATACCACTCAAATAAAGCCTAAGATAAAATCCCCTATTAATTTTTCACCCCCATATTATGTCAGAACCAAAAAATTACGCCGGTGGTTGTCACTGTAAAGCTGTCCGTTTTAAAGCCACTGCCGATTTATCAAATGTTATTTACTGCAACTGTTCCATGTGCGGTAAAACCGGTGCCTGGCTGGCTTTCATTCCGGAAAACCAGTTCACCCTAGAATCCGGTGAAGACAATCTGACAGACTATCAATTCAACAAAAAAATTATCCACCATCTGTTCTGCAAAACTTGCGGAGTCAGACCTTTTGGCCGTGGCATGGGTCCAAACGGGCCTACTGTCGCAATTAATGTGCGCTGTCTGGACGACATTGATCTGGAAAACGTCAAACCGGTTTTCTATGACGGTAAGAGCAAATAATAAAAAGTACCTGTTCTGTGTAATATTTTTGCTCCTTTGGGGTATTAAATTGTGGTAGATATATTTTAATTTCTCTCTATGAAAAAAACTCGATTACAAAGTAATCGCTTGCGGGGTACCCAGCAGAGCTGGGTCGCGTTAGCCATCGGGGCAACTGTACTGCAGATCTTGCTTGCAGGATGCACCACTCCAAATACGCAAACAAGTTCACCGCCTGCAACTCCTCCGCCACAACAGAATCCAGTGCCCCAGCCAACGCCTGTTCCTGAACCAGCCCCAGTTTCTGAGCCAACCCCGGTTTCACAACCAATCAAGGACACTCAACCTACTCCAGGATTTAACAGATATACCAATTCTGAATACAATTTCCAGTTTTTATATCCGATTGAATTCGATTCAAAAGATATATCCGGCTATGCAAGTCTTAAGGAAAAAGTCATCGATTTCGGTTTAACCTCAAAAGCATATCCTAAAACGAATTTCAGTGATGCTGTATTCTCAGTGAGCGCTCAGCCTGCAAAATCTATAGATGAATGTTTAACTGCAAATCTTCCTGAAGGAATTACGAAATTTAAAACAAAGCAAACTATTAACGATATTGAGTTCTACACAGCTGATGGCATGGGTGCTGCCGCAGGAAACAGATACGATGTCCGCGCCTATCGCACTTTAATGGATACCAACTGCATTGAAGCAATTGAAACCATTCATACAACTAATATCGGCAACTACGACCCGGGAACGGTCACCGAAATAGATAAAGCGCCTATCTGGAAAAAGCTGGAAGATATTATGTCCACCTTCCAAAAATATGAAGAGTAATTGAAAGTCATAATAAAAGTCCCGAGTTATTAGCTCGGGACTTTTTATGCGTCGTGAAGGGGGTTTACTAAATCTTGATCGTTACTCATTTATTATATCCCTTTCCCTGCCCCGCTCTCACGATCCCCAAGAGTAGAACTGTTACCATATCGCTTATCATCGTTATACCCGGAAACATAACCTTCATAATCGCCTTTTCCCACATCTTCATTCGTTTTCACATTTGAATCTTTATCTGCCATGTTAGTATCATCGCTCTTTGAAGTACCTTTTTTATTATTTTGATCATCATTTCTTGTATCTTTCTGATCGGTTTGATCCTTACCTTTGATATCAGAATTGATATTTTGTTCATTAGCTTTCATAGAAAACAAAATTAAAGAATACTTTTACCCTTCACGACGCGACCACTAAACCCAACCTAATTACCTAGCGTGATGATCTGTTATCTTTATTGTCTTTATCCTGATCACGTTGATCATCACCCTTGCTGCCGTGACGGCCCTGCATGGTGTCATCATTTTGACCTTTATGACTGCCTTTATTCTGATTGTTGCGATATACGAACTTCATAAAGAAAAAATTAAGAAATAATAATGAGTTATCTAAAATAAACAATCTGGGATCGAATATTTTAGTTCAGCGCCGGCGCTGAAATGAAAACTTTATATAAAGCATCACCAACATATGCCCGCATATTAAATGCGGCAAACAAACATATAAAAATCATGTCGAGTAACTAACAAAAATGGCTTATTTAAAATAAAAATAAGCCATTAAATTTTTGTTGAAAAAAAACCTACAATTTATCCAAACATTGTTATTTTTTCTTCGATGAAGATCTCTTTTTTGGAGCTTTGGGTACTTTCGCTCCACTCTTGCGCGCTTCAGAAAGTCCAATAGCAATCGCCTGCTTTCGACTGGTTACCTTTTTGTTACTTTTACCACTTTTAAGTTTACCCTGTTTAAACTCTCGCATAACTTTCTTAACTTTCTTTTGAGAACCTTTACCGTATTTTCGTGCTGCCATAAAAAAAGGGGTTAAATAATAAAATTATATGCATTTAAAATGCACATATAGAAATTGTAATAATAAATCTATGGAAATCCTAGAGATACATATGATTCGTTTTTTTATCATGCCCTTGAAGTAGTATTTGTTCATCATTGGCTTGAGTTGTTTCACTTTCGCCTGGGACATACTCCAAACGTTCATCATCATTAAATTCAGTCTTAGAAGAAACTTGTTCATTAATTTGAACCGGTTGCGCCGGTTTCGTATCCGGGGATCCTTTCATTCCGGTTTTATCATCCTCAAAATGTTTTTCCGCAGCATCATGAGGATTTTTCATACCTTTGATGGAGTCCTTTGGACTCTTTCCTTCCTCATTTTTATTATTTCTATCACCACGCTCGTTACGATCTTTTCGGTGAATACCTCGTTCAGCCTCTTTTTTATGATCGCTATCTTTCTTCGTATTCTTCTTTTTTAAAACCAGTTTTTTTACTTTTTTATGATCATTTTCATTTACCTCTTTCACATCCTGTTTATAATTTGTTAATTGATTCATACTATAAGGTTTAAAAAATAATCGACCGGTCGATAATATGTGAACGTTCTTCTAGTTCTTTTCAAGTGATCTGCAGTTCACTTAAAGATGAAAAGTATCTTCACCTTAAATCAGCATTTACTTCTCCTCAAACAAACAAAACAATTCAATCGACTAAAATCTTAAAAAAGGCTTATTTAATAGCAAAAAAGCTATATTTATTTTTGTAGATTTTATCCCGACAAAATCAATTACACAACTGGATGCGCTATATTCCAGAACTGGTCAAAAAGAATATTTCTGAAAAAAATCGAGAGATCTTTATTTTTAATAACTGTGCAAACCACTTTACTATCCTTAAAAGATTTAAGTGCAATATTATCATTCCATAAATAAAAACCTGCCTGTGATTTCACAAGAGACAAAGTTTTTATCTGCAGTTTATATTTTAATTGATCCTCTTTAAAAGTATCTGCATAGACGCCCTTAGCGCAGATAATTCTCGAATGCACATCATTTTCCGCGAGCCTTTTATAATAATCACGTAAATAAGTTTCTGTAATACCCTCCGGAATCAATTCGCTGGCACGGAAAACACAAACATCATTTTTAGAATTAACCATTTCCTCCAGAATTTTTTTAAAATCTTCTATACCTTCATACACGCGAACATTCCAAAAACTTTGATCATCATTCTGAATCGAATGTAAAAGTTTGGTTATTGAATCTAGATCATTTTCGATTAATTTAAGCTCATTATTTTTACGCTGAAGTATACGACGCAATACATCCGGCGATTCGGCAACTATAAAGCGCTTTTTGCCCTTTCTGGTCTCAAAAAGTAACCCTTTCTTAATTAACTGCTCAACACTGCTATGGACAGTAATACGGTTGCTATTCAAACGTCGGGCTATTTCCTGTACAGAAGCCATTCCCGCTTGTAAACATTCAATATAAGTTGCCGCCTCACGATTATTGCAGTCAAATCTCTTAAGGAAAGCCACCAGGCGGATATATTCAGTTGAGCGCATCATAATAAATTGGGTAAAAAATTATGAAAAACAACTGTCAGAAGGCAAAGAAATTTGCCTAACGTAGTAAGAGCTGTTATGTTCGTTATAGATGAGAAAACGAATGAATGCAATCTTGGCACCGCGTCAAAATCTCAGCCAGGCAGACCTTCGAAGGTTTAATGACTGGCTCAGATACTTAGTTATAACAAATACCAAAAAGCAAAATATTCAGATTTTATTTCAATACTTTTTTGATAAATTCGCTCATTATCCGGAAACTTTTTACAGCTTCGTAGAGTTTTTCAAAAGCGAACTTATCGAAAATACAGACGAAGAAATTCAGAGAAATCTTGCTCAAAAGTTCTTGGACGTATTGTCTCCCCTCTGTGAACGATTCAATTTTTTCGAAGAAAGAATGTTTTTGACCGACCTCAGCTTCAAAATTCTTGAGCCAGAAACCTATGAACAGATTAAACAACACATGGCGATTTACGAAAAAAAATCACATAAAATAATAAATGAAATTATTGAAAAGCTCGATAATCTGCTCAGCAAAAAAAACTACGATTATGAACTGGTAGGTCGCTACAAAAACGTTTACAGCGTTTACAAGAAAATCGGAAATGACTATTCAAAAGCGCTTAACCTTAACGATATTTTTGGTTTTAGAATAATTCTCAATAACGATTCTGCCGCTGATTGTTTTAATGTACTCAATCTTCTGCACGACACTTTCTACCCGATTCCTGATATGTTTAAGGACTATATTACCATTCCAAAAATTAACGGTTATCAAAGTCTCCATACCGGGCTGACAGAAATCATCGAACATCTTGATTTACCTGTTGAAATACAGATTAGGACACGGGAAATGCACGAATTTGCCGAAAACGGATTGGCAGCTCACTGGATCTATGCTGAAAATAAAAAATCCAGACTGATAACCAAAAAAGAGGCTCAGTTGCTGCATTATCTCTCCTGTATCGCCCATTCACCTGGTAATGATAAAGGTGTTATGTGCTTTTCAGAAGGCGGAGATATCATTAAAATGCCCAAACATTCAACGGCTCTGGATTTTGCCTATCAGATTCATACGGATCTTGGGAATAAAATCAAAAGCGTTCAGATCAACGGCGAGGAAAAAAACTTTTACTATCAGATAAAAGAAGGCGATCAGGTTAAAATAATACAGGCAGAAACGGAGCAGGTTCAAACAAAGTGGCTCAAGTATGCGCACACCAGGTATGCTCATAAAAAAATATTTGAATATCTCAAACAATATGCCAAACAGGAAACCTAACGCTTTAAAAAAACCGGAAAAAAAATTCGGCTCAACTGTTGCGCCCGACATCCTCTACAAAAAACTTGTAGAACATCTGAATGAAGCTGTCTGGATGGGCGATAAACACGAACGGACCATTTACGCCAACCCCAAATTCTGCCAAATAATGGAGTACTCACTTGAAGAAATGTTGGGTAAAGAGTCCTATGAATTCTGGGATGAAGAAAGCGCTGCAGTTGTAAAAGAGGTAAATCAATCCAAACGTGCGAAAGGTATCAGTTCCAGTTATGAAGGAAACTTACTCACACGTACTGGTAAAAGAATACCCGTTCTCCTCAGCGGCACACCCCTTCCCGATGGCGGCACCATCGGCATCATGACCGATCTCACTGAACTTAAGAAAAAACAGGAGTCGGAAAAAATATTGAATACAGCCATCCAGCACGCCAGCGATGCAATGATTATTTTTGATTCAGAAGGTATTATCAAATCCTGGAACCAGGGAGCAAAAATGATTTTTGGGTTCAAAAAAGAGGAAATGGTCGGCGAACAGTTGGATAAACTTTTCTCAGCTGACCAGGTTGCAAACTTTTTTAAACATTCACGCGGATACTACAACCATTTCGAACTCAAAAGTAAGCATAAAAATGAACGCAATCTGCACATAGCTGCAACCCTGACCTCCATCGTGAACGACCGCAGAGATCTGCCATTTTACCTGCTCGTCGCCCGCGACGTAACCAACAGTACGCAGTTCGAAGAAGAGCTCGCTTTGAAGTATCAAAAAATCCAGGAAGCTTATAACAAATTCGGACTCGTTCGCAGGCAGATGGACTATATTTTTGAAATTCTTGAACTGCTCGGCTCCTCTTACGATAAAAAAAGTATCGCCGATTACATAGTCAGTTCGCTCATAATGCTCACACGTACAGATGCATGTGTAATCAGAACCTTCAATAAAGAAAAAAATACATTGGACCTTATTTCTTCCTTCGGCGTCAAAGACTGGGATGGCAAAGCCAGTATCAAATATGAAGGTAGCCTGACCGAAAAAGCCCATCAAAAAAAATCTCCGTTAAAAATTGTAGACATTATTTCCGAGCCAAGATATCAATCTGGCTATCTCGCTAAAAAAAATAACCTCTCATCGTTATTATTGATTCCGCTTGAGTTTCAGGGACAAATAATCGGAAGCCTCTCACTCTATGCCAGTCCTGAAAAAAAACTCGCCATATTTGAAAACGATTTCATCGAAAAATATTCAAAGATTATCGAAATCGCAACCTACACGATTTTCTTTAAGAATTAGGCACAAAATCTGGAATGCTTTCTGCAAGATTCAATAAGCCGTTCACAAGAATATAATTTCCGACGTTTGCATTCACTCTGGGCTTCCCTTTTTTATCAATTACCTGACGCCAGTTATGTAAAATATGGTCAGGTGTAATGCCAAATCTTCGCTTAATACTGGCGCTGTGAGTTTGAACCTGCTCTTGTACTCGATGAACATCATCAGCTACAGCACCATGATTCACCAAGTCAATTTCTGGATGAATAAGCGTACCCAGCATTCTGCCGTGACAGGTCTCCCAGGCCAGCGGAAGGCCCGTCAGATTACTTTCAGCCAATATCATCAATTGCTGTGACGTAGGAAGCGCTCGATAATCACGTTTTAACATATCGTGATACACGTGGCCTGAATGTGTTGTTGCCACACTTATGCGCTCCGGGAAGCCCGCAAACCACGGGTGTCTTTTCCCGCGCGGCAGAATGTCGACCGGAGTCGGCCCTATCTCAAACATTCCTGCAAACGTTTTCAATTTTTCACCATAAAATTTTCTCCCCATTGAATCGGCCATTATTTGAGCAGAAAAACAGATGTTCATCATACGTAACCTGCTGCTCGGTTTAAAAACTTCATTCAATAATTTATCTCCGACCAGTTTCCGATAATCTTCCTCCACATAACTGTCGTGCCAGCTGCCTCCTCCCACAATAATACCTCCCTGCTGCGCCATATAGGGAACTATGGCGGTCACACGTGGAACAGTAAACACGTTTGCTGCCAAAGCACTTTGTGACTCGAAACGTATGGAAATTTCACAAACATAATCTTCGTAAAAATCATTACCCAAAATCGCCCGCAATTTTTCCTCTAAAAGTCTATTGGTAACACAGTCTTCAAAACCAAAAAATTTGATCGGGTATTCGATTCCAGCTTTCTTTAAACGTTTAATTTCTCTAAGAAGTCGTTGACGTTTTGCCTCAAAGCTTCCCTGCATTTCTGGAGTCGTAAAAACCTCATTGGAAGGCAGTTCATCGCTGGAAATCTTGTAACAAACGTGATGCCTATGCCAATCGCTGATACCTGTCTCAATTGAAGGATATGTATATAAATATCCCTGTTCAGGATTTAAAAATTCAGTTTTTGGGTCATCAACGATTCTGGCCTGACGCAAATATCCTTCCACATTTTTTTTCACTTCATCAATAATATCCTCAATAGCTTCTTCAGGAAGTTCAATCTGACCAGTTTGGATCCGCATCAAAATGTCATCAAAAATCTCGTGGGGATAGTTATATTTATGTTGATACTGAATCAAGAAAGGTCCTTTTTTTCCGAGCTCTTCCATATCCAGAAAATAAGCAGCTTTATCTGAAAGAGCCTCAGCAGCGCTTTCACTTACAGTTCTCTGCAAAATTTTAAAATAGTCGATCTTATTGGCTGTTCTACGCATAAGTTCCCTGCGACCTGCGTTTAAAATACGCAAATGAGGATGTTTCAAAGCGTTCTCCAAACTAATAACTGAAACTCCATCTGCCAGGAACCCTCTCTTTTCTTCATCCGTCAAAAATCCGTCTGGATGTGCACGTTGAATAAAAAGTTGTACTTTGGGTTCATCATTTTTATCATGCATATCGCTCTGTTTGATAAAAACTTCCGCCTTATATTCCGGATTGCCCTGTATAAAATCCTGGATCTCCTGAAAACGGTAAACACGGCTGTAAGAAGCCCTGATTCCATCAGTAAGCAGACATCCTCCCGGCTTTAAAAGTTTGAGATTTGCCTCGATATCTTTCTGGAAATCTTCATCACTTTCATGCGAATCCGAACGCGAAGCGGTCATTAAAAAAAGTGGCGGCGACTTCTGCGCACGCGGTGAAAACCGCTTCGGAATATTCTCAAAAGAATCAATGATAATGTTGTTAAAATAAACTGAAGGATACAAATTCAGATTCGGCTTTTCTGCAGTTTGTTCCATGACACCTTCCGCAAAACTATCAGTAAATATCCTTTCCAGAACCGAGTGCATTGGTATTCTCAGCTGTGTTTGTGCTGCTCTATCGGTAACCGCTTTTTCACGCTCAGAAATAAGTGAAAAAGCTTCTGTATACATTGCATACGTTTCATCTAAATACAGAAGGAAATATTCCAATGTACGATCCGGCAAACTTGGATCAGTTTCAACAACTACACGCAACTGTTGAATAAGTTGCGGTAGATGATGCAGAACATCAGCTGAGGGCATCGCCTTTACCACTCTCATAAAATCCTTCAAAACTTTGGCTTTCTCTTCTATCTTTTGGCGTTTCTCCCGTAAATCTTTAAGTTCAGCTTCAACCGCTGTTTCCTCAATTTTTGATGGGGCATACCCTTGCAACTCCAAAAAAATCCGGTGAAGTTTCGGTCCAAAATTTCCCGACATTGTAACACCAGGAACCAATTTTATATGATCTTCCAAAGAGACATCCGCAAATTTCACTTCACGATCATTCTCAAACTCCTGTGAAATTTTAAACTTTCCGGTTTCCGGATTATACCACTGTGAAAGCCAAGGACCGGGCTCTCTTAAAAGTTCGTAGATAAGATTCAGATCAAAAAAATCCACTTTCGGAACCCATTTTTTGATTACGTTTCCTTCTGCTTCATACCAGCGTCTTTTCAATTCCTGTCGAAGTGCAAAACCCAATAACTCAACAAACTTCCTCGTCAACGGATCCTCTTTTGCCTCAGGCTTGATAAAATGTTCCAAAACTTTTTCAACCGGATAATAAAGTTTATCGGCTATACCAAACTGCTCAAATTTTTCTCCAGCCGGCCTTAGATCATTCTGCGTCTTCCTGATTTTCATAGCCTCTCCGTTACCCGGCCCTTTTTCCAGATGTCGAAATACCGGATCAGGGTCATCCACCAACGAATATCTTTTAATCAAAGTCAGTTCAAGTGCCTCAAAACTTTTAATTCCCAAATTATCTTCAGCTTTGCGTGTACGATCTACCTCCCAATCTCCGGCAATATTCGGCACAACAACTCCGCTCAAGCTCAACCAGTAAACAATGTCTTTGTACTCATTACTTTCCTGAATTTTTTCCCATGGTTCCCCCGCCGCGTCTCTGGATCTCAATATGCCAAAATGCGAACCGACAATTGTGGCAAGTTGAGCAACATCCAGTTGCTGATCTGTATCAAAGGGAAAATGTTTCGATTGAGTTAATGTATCTCTTTTTTCCAAAAGAGTTTTTAACGCAGCGCCTTCCAAACTACTGCGAATTTGGGATAACTGTCCGATCGTACGGTAACTATCGTCCAAACCATCTTCTGGAATATCGTGAGAGAGAGCCATAAAACAATATTCACGGATTACCAAACTAATCGAAAAACCCTCCGAATGTCAACCTGGCTCCTCAGGCCAAAACTGAGCATAACCTATTTGTTGTAGAAATATTTTCAACATAATAATATCAATGCTTTTTTGGCTTAAAATAGCGATATTTTCAAAATTAAGCACAGGAAATTAATAACAATGTTTGATCAAGATTTCATCAAAGTTATGATGGCCCTGTATCAATATTATTTTTTCACCCCAAAAATTATGAATAACATCATTCTCAGTCTTTTTCGTAATAAATATGATGCCGATGCCGCAATAGACATTTTGCTTGAGAAAGGTATCAGTTCAAAAGATATGTCGATTATCATTAAAAAGGAGAAATGGTCCTATTACAGGGACTCAATAGAAAAACATGGAATTTTAGAAGGCACCATTGCTGCCGGAAGTTTCATTGGTGGCATGGCAGGGCTTCTGGCAGGCGTTGGAGCTATTACATTACCGGGGATAGGGGCAATTTTAGTTGGCGGCCCGCTCATTGCGCTCCTGGGTCTCTCAGGCGGAATTGCAGCGGCAGCCACTACGATTAGTGGTGGAATCACAGGTGCCATAGCAGGCGGGTTACTTGGAAGTTTCATTCAACTTGGCATGACGGAAGATGATGCAAAAGCTTATGAATCGGGAATTAATGACGGACTGATTTTATTAGCAATAAGAACCAGTGGTTTCCAGGATGAATTGGTAAAAGATATTCTTGCTGAACATTTCGGCACAGAAATCAAAACCATAGCCGTTGTAAACACAAACGGCAAAAATCACGCTCCTCATTTAGTAACCCACTAACCCAATTCATACCTATGGATGCCTTCAAACTCATGGAAAAAGATCACAAGGAGGTCAAAGCAATGATGAAAAAAATGGAAAAAATTGAAGATCCGCAAAATCGTGAAAAACTTTTTCGCGAAATACGAATCGAACTCGATGCTCATGCACATATGGAAGAAAAATCTTTTTATCCTCGCATGAAGCATTCACCGGAAACTAAAGATATAACACTTGAATCCTATGAAGAGCATCATGTGGTAAAGCTGCTCCTCAATGAGCTCGACGATCTCCCTAAATATCGTGACGAGTGGTTGGCAAAATTCATTGTACTCAAAGAAAATGTAGAACATCACATCAAAGAGGAAGAAGAAGATTTCTTCCCGAAAGCAAAAAAAATTCTGGGCAAGAAATCGGAAGAACTTGGCGAAGAAATGGAAAAAGCAAAACAACAATACTTGAACGCACTTCGTATTATCTCCTAACATTGTATTCTTAACCCCAATTTTTATGGCAACTCATGAAGTAGAAATCCATCACACAGGTCCATCAGGTGTACCATCGAGCACAAATCTGATTATCAGTGTCATTGTGCTTCTCATAGTGGGAACTATCATTTATGCTGTTATGGCAAACAACAATTATCAAAGCTCCCAATATCCATCATCGAATACGACAATCAATACAGATCTTCAGCCGAGCCCTACGCCGTCAGCAATATCAAATCCGCCTGATCAAATAACCACACCACAACAGGCAACAACACCTCCTGCATCTACAGGAACAAACTATTAACCCTTCACATTTATGGAAATCATTATCAGTTGGCTGGTATATTCGTTGGCTATCGTTGTCACCGCTTATATTTTACCCGGAGTCCATGTCGATAGTTTTGGAACCGCACTCATAACAGCATTAGTTTTAGGCATCATCAATGCCTTGCTCAAACCGATTCTGCTATTGCTTACCTTACCAATCAACATTCTCACATTAGGACTTTTCACACTGGTAATAAACGCTTTGCTCATTCTACTGGTCGCCAGCATCGTCACTGGATTTAAAGTCGACGGGTTCTGGTGGGCACTCCTCTTCTCAATAATTCTCTCGTTCGTAAGCGCATTCTTTTCCAGCGCCGCCAGCACAGCAGCTGCAGCATAAATAATAAGAAAGGGTATGAAATAAGGGCACGAAGAGTCCCATCCTCACACTAAAAGTGGCGGGAATGGGGCTCTTTCGGGTTTAATTTCTTTAAACATTTGCTCCATCCTGATACTCTAACCACAGAGTAATTTACCTATGGCAAAAAAACAGATCAAAAATCTGGAAGGAACAGAGCGCATTGAGGCGTTCAGTGACGGCATTTTTGCCTTCAGCATGACGTTATTAGTGATGAACATCAATATTCCACCCTTCACCGACGAGTCCAGCGCCATGGTCACATCTCTTCTTATTCAACAGCTTCCTATTTTCATAACGTTTATTTTCAGTTTCCTGGTCATCGCCATTTTGTGGGTAAACCATCATCACTTTTTTCATAACTGCCCAAAAAGTGACTGGAAACTTCTCTGGTTTAATAATTTCCTCCTCTTTTGGACCATTCTCATCCCCTTCACCACGAATCTGATCGGCTCACATCCATACATGCCCGTTGCAGTAGCAACATATTCAGGCGACATGTTCATGGTAGCCGTAAGCTTCTTTCTTATGGTGAGATATGTGTTTTTTAAAAGTTCACTCATAGAAAGCACTATCAGCAAAACTGAACGCAAAAAAGAGTTCCGCAAAACTTTCCCTGCACTTTTTCTTTATGGCATGGCCACCATTCTGGCCTTCTATGCGACGACCATTGCCTTAATTATTCTCGTCATTGTTCCGATTTTCTATTTTGTTCCTTCGGTACTCAATATGGATGAAAATTTTTAATCCTTTAAATTTTTCCGTCCCAGCGTAAGATAACCGGTCAAAGCCACCAGGACCACCAGCCAGCAGATTCTGGCTTGATAACGGCCAAAAACACCAGATAAACCGCCCATAATAAAGGCATTCACAATCACTCCAAATACCAGCATGACCACAAACGGCCGCGCTTTTGCACCGAAGCCTTTGATGGCTGTATAAATTAAACCCACACAACTCAACAGAAAAACCAGAAAATGTATCATCTCCGTTGCTGGCAGCAGGGTCAATCTATCGTGGAACTGTCGTGTCGAAATATATGAATGAATCTCCTGAGGAAAAAATTTCTTCACCCGGTCATAAACCGGTGAATCACCTTTTTGTGGATAAAAACTATCCAGAGTAAAAAATGTCAAAAGATGCGCACCTTTATTCAAACTGTCGAAAACAAAATATCCAAGAGCTCCCGGATCACTCAACACGCCGGCAATAACGTGATCGTACTCCTTCTTTGATTCAAGCCATCCCACACGATTCACAATCGAACCTTTCTGCCACAAAAAATCCTCGACATTCTTATATGGAAGTTCCAAAAGTGTGCCGCAAATCGTCCATTCATTTTCGACACAGTTTTTTTCCAGATAATCTTTGAGAAGTGGAGTCTCCGAAAGGCGTGCCATCAAAAACACATGCCCGGACGGATTCAAAGTAAACTGCTGAAACGCCCAAAAATTCATAGACATCATACCAATAGTCGTCACAACCAGAAGTATGCTTGCCACAGCCATCCGTTTATACCAACCAACAACCTCTTTTGCCGATGAAAAAACGCGGAAAGCCAGAAGTGCTGTAACAGCCATCGTAAAAAGCAAAATCAAAGGATGGGCAGTGTGCATAGTCAGACTCAATACAACCAGCGCACCCAAAGCAACCCTTTCCCAAATATTTACTTTCGCAAAAATAAAAAGAGCCGCTGCCAAAATCATTATCGGTGCAAAAATATCCATCATGATCTGGCTCACAAACCAGGGCGCAGGTGTGAAAACAGCGAGTCCAACAACAATCAGCCCCACCAGATACGGCGGAATTTTAGACGCAAACAGTTGTGTCGAGCGAATAATCAAATACATCATTAACAATGCCTGCCCAACAACCACACCCCACAGAGATATTCCCATCGATGTAAGCCGGATAAAAATTCCGTAACCCATTGCACGATCAATCGGCGGATAAAAACTAAACGATGCATTCACATAGGCACCAGTATCAGAAAACACCAACGGATACCCGTTATAAATAGCTGGCCACATCATCATGATAGCACCCAGAATAACCAAAACAGCCCATTGAACCCAGACCGGAATTTTTTGCAAAATACTCTTCATAAAAATCAGGATGAACTGGCCTCTTTTTTTGCCGCCGCTGATTTAGCAAAAAAAGATCTCATAATAAATTTCAAATGTCTCCAACCGTCGCTCCAGGTCTTCAGATGAGGTCTGCGCCCCCTTTTATCTTTATAAAAATGAATCGGAATCTCCTTGATCTTCAACTTTTTTATTCCGGCCTTAATCACCATTTCCGAAGCAAACTCCATTCCTGTGGCCTTTAACTGCAACTTCTCAAAAGCTTTTTTGGTAAGTCCGCGCATTCCACAATTACAATCACTAATTTTTGTCTGAAAAAAAATATTAATCAAAAATGTCAGCACCGGTGTTCCTAAATATCGGTGTAACCAGGGCATAGCTCCGCGATGGATATTCCCTTTTAAACGTGTGCCCATAACCATATCCGCACCTTTCCTCAGTTCACGCATAAAACCTTCTATATGGGAAAAATCGTAGGAATCGTCCGCATCTCCCATAATCAAATATTTACCTTTAGCCTGTTTAAAACCATAGCGCAGAGCGTTTCCGTAGCCCTTCTGTGCGCAATGCACCACCCGAGCACCAAATTTCTGGGCTATTTTGGTCGACTCGTCAGTAGAACCATTATCGGAAATGACCACCTCACCCGAAATCTTTAAACGTTTGAAACTCTTGAAAGCCTTTTCAATAACAATCGGCAGCGTACCGGCCTCATTCAAGCAGGGAATAACAATCGAAACTTCAGTTTGCATTCTTAAAAGTCAAAATTTTATTCAAGATAAAACTTACACCATACACCACCCCGGAGGCCAGAACATTCGCCCATAAATAGTTCCAATGAAATATTTCTGTGCAAAGCCATACTATTTCCGCCTGCAATAACATACCAAAAAGTGCAACTCCGCCAAATGAAATCATCTCTTTCCAAATTTTTTTATTTTTAGATTTAAAAACAAAAAAACGGTTCACAGCAAAATTCACACATGCAGAAAGGGCATATGCAGCAACCAAAGAAGTAAGATGATACAAATGTCCGTATTCCGTAAAAAGAAAAAGCAGAACAAAATAAACAACAAAGCTCAAGCCTCCTGAAATACCATAACGCAAAAACTGAAAAATGGTCTCTTTAAGTTTCTTCTTCATCTTTACTGTAAGGATCTAGAAATGAGTATTTTTTTGAAAATATAGCTCCCAAATGTTGAAAATCTTTCTTCTCAACCGGTCGGTGTAATCGAATGTTTTCAAGTAAATTGGAAATACGTCCGGGGTGCGGCACATTCTTAAAATCCAGCATGCCTGTTTTTCCCGGCAGCCTGATAATCAAATCGCCGTAGTTCAATAAGTTCCTGAAAACACCATGCTTCCATTTTTCTATCTCATTAATATTGAAAATTTCCGCGTGAATAACATCATCTTCAACATAAGGGAAAAAACGTAAATCTATAATTCTTTTTGTCGTAAATACCAGGCCAGAAATCGACCAGTGCAATAAATAAACAAAAAAGAAATGAACACACACCACAAGAAAAAAGAGTCCAAGAAGCATAAATACCAGACCCAAAATCCATGAGTTTGGTTTAAACAACATAGCTATATAAGCCAAAAAAACAAAAAGCGTCACCCCGCAAACAAGCAAAATAACAGGCTTTAACAAAACGATCCAATGATCTTGGATTGAAAGAATCACACTTTCTTCCGTATTTTTATTAAAAGTAAAAGTCACAAAAAGTAATAATATAAAACAGATGTTGAAAAAACCATTAAACCAATGACAGTTGCCAGATACACAAATCTTATGAGCGCAAGCTGTGTAGTTAAAACCATATGACGGTTTTCTTTACCTACAATCCGTGTATAACTTTTGGTCACATGAATAACCGTCTTTCGCACTGCAAAAAAGAACCCCAGTGAAAGAAGATTAAAAAAAACAATCAATAAATACGTTTCCCAAGTCATAAAAACTCGCTTTTAAATACTGATAACGTTTCTCTACTAGATATACTATACTACTATTATAGTGTACTCCGACAAAACCCCATTTTTCCTGAAGTTATGGCCCGAACTTGCAAAATAATATCCTCTTTTCAGAGCAAGTTTAAAATTTCGGTTATAGGATGCGGAAATGTCGGTGCTTCTGCGGCTTATGCCATGCTTCTGGACGGTATACCGACTGAACTCACTCTCATAGACAAAAATAAAGATAAGGCTGAAGGTCTATTGCTGGATTACGAACACAGTCTGTCCTTTTTGCCCTATACAAAAATTACGGCAAGTGATGACTACTCAGCCTGTAAAGGGTCAAATCTGATAGTTATAACCGCTGGAGCCCGCCAGCTTGAGGGAGAAACACGTCTCCAGCTTATCGAAAAAAATCGTCAGATTTTCAAAGAAATGATTCCGGCAGTTGCCAAAGCAGCACCGGAAAGTATTCTTTTAATCATCAGCAATCCCGTAGATGTCCTTACGTATGAGGCACTCAAGCTATCAGGATTCGCCGAAAACCGAGTCTTTGGTTCAGGAACGATGCTGGATACTGCAAGATTTCGTTTCCATCTCGGTGAGAAACTATGTTTAAACCCAAAAAGCATCCAAGCCTATGTCCTGGGCGAACATGGCGATACATCATTCCCGGTTTTCAGCAGTGCCAATGTGGCAGGCAAACCTCTTTTTTCCTTCGAAGGGTTCGATAAAAAAGTTGGCATGGAATGTTACGAAGAGACCAGACAAGCCGCATATCGCATCATTCATGATATGGGATACACATGTTATTCGATTGGCGTAGTCATAAGGGAGATTGCTAGAAACATTTTTGAACATGCGCGAATTGTCGTGCCGCTTTCCGTAAAATTAAATGACTTTTATGGACATAACGATGTATGTTTAAGCGTGCCTTGCGTACTGGACAGCGATGGCATCTCCGAAATAGTAAATGTTCCTCTGGATGCAGAAGAACAGAATATGCTGGCGAAATCCGTTTCAACTCTTAAAGATTATCTAAAATAATATGCCCTTCAATACATTCAGCAATCTGGTCGCAACAAAAACTGATAAACAAATTTTAACCGTTGGCGGTGTATTTGTGGGGATAGCCCTATTACTTGGCTTATTTATACCATGGGTTATGCGTCACGACCCGGACGAATATACAAAAACAGCCGAAGGAACTGTCATTGATTATGCTACCGATGCCGATGACTCGGAGATCAAATCTGAAATATTCAGTTTCACAACGGATGATGGCGTTCCCTACGAAATCACAACAGAAACATGGTCAAGCGATCCTGCCTACAAAATCGGTGACCGTATTGAAGTCTATTATGACAGCAGCGAGCCTGATTATGCCTGGATAAAAGACGATAAAAATATCGCCGCGATCTCAGGTGTATTGCAAATATTGGGCCTTGTATTCGGTGTAATCGGCATTGTCATCATTGCCCTAAAAATGCTCAGTGTCCAAAACGCTTCCATTAATAACATTGGCGGACTGCTCGGCGCACTGGCTTTTGGAATTCCATCATCGTTAGCTTTTCCAATCATATCAGCAATAAAAGCCACCACAGTTGAAACCATTCCCAAGGGGAATACCGGGCTTTCTGAAGCTGATTTTATGATTGCACTTATATTCACTTTCCTTGGAATACTGGTAACCGTTCTCTCGATCATCCTCTTCCGTTACCAGCAAAAAACCGGTCAGAACGGAGTAACCGTTGAGTTCAGAAATTAGTTTTCAATCACAAAACTATTTTTTCGGTTGATTGAAATAAGTATCAAAAACCACCGCTCCCAAAGCAGCGCGGTCACTTAAATTTACAAACTTGTACTGAATTTTTGCACCATATCCTAAACGTCCAAGTTCACGATCCAGACTATCAAAAAGGCTCTCTCTAAAACGAATATTTTTCTTAAACACGCTGCCGGTTTCCGTAATCAATAGATGCGTCTCTTCTTTGCGAAGTCTCTTATGAACATCCACCATCATCACAGCCATCACCATCCCGCAAAGATTTCCTCCGCGTTTATTAATCTCGCGCCAGATAAAATACAGCGCCTCTTTATCCTCAGAATTAAAGTCAGTTGAACGCATCATATAATCAATTTTTTCCGAATCAATTGTATCCAGATTCAAAGTATTCAAAATCTCAGGATGAATCAGTTTTTGCTCTATCAGATCACGTAAAACAACTTTGAAAATCTGGTGCATCCAGGTTCCCGAAATCATTTTCTCCATTAAATATCGACCCGGCGAATCGGACTGAGAATTAAAAATCTCATCAAAACGCGACATCATCACCGACTTAAAATCACCAAACTCGGTGTTCACAATTCGAAGTCCTTTAGAAATATTTTTCCCTTTATCATCATAAAGCACCGCAATGTTTGCACCCGTCCCCACGATAATATTCATCGCCGCATCAAACTTTTCTCCGTCAGTAATTTCATAAGATTTCGCTGCCAGCCCGTAAATCGGCGTGTCATTCGTTACCGAAACTTTCACATTCGGATAACCGCTCTCATGCAAAAATTCCTCAAAGGGAAGGCCTATTTGCAAGCCCACAATCCCCTCGCTCCGACGCATTTTTCCAAAATAAGTACAGATTGCATCCACATATCCATCTTCACGAACAAACTGATCAATCGGATAACTAAAAATAAAAACCAGATGTTCCAAACCCAACCGCTCCTGAGAATCCAGGATAAAATGGTCCAGCTGATTCTTGAGATCCGCAAATAAAATATCTCGCGTATACACTTTATCCTGATAAAAATCGATGGAGCCGGTACGGATAACTTCCGCTTCACGTTGGCCATGAATCTCCACTTCAAACAGATTCAAATTCGTTCCGCCCAAATCGATGACCACAAGTTTTCGTGGATCACCAAAAGCGTTCATGTCCTCCCAGGACATGGTCGCCTGCAAATTTCTTTTACTTTCCGGATCAAGCGTCTGCTCATACTCCTTAGCCAGATTTTCACTCAACGACGTAATATTCAGCAGATAAGTGTACCAGCTGTTCTTGCGGAAATACGAACGTAAGCGGTCGGTAACTGATGGAGGAACCATAACCTAAATTAGTACTGGCGCCATCTTGCAAATTTTTAGGGAATCTGTCAATCTCTAGCCAAAATTTAACTTTCACAATATGCCGGAAAACACCATACAAGATGACATCAAAAAGTACATAAATCCCTGGAAAGGTTTTGTAAAAAGACGTGCCAAAGGCATCTTAAAACACGATTATTTGGTCCCAGGAGGTCCTTATGAAGAACAATGGGACTGGGATGCATTTTTTGTTGGCATGGCCCTCTCAGCTGAAATCCCAACAGAGGCAGTTTTCCTCAAAAACTGGGCTTTAAACTACCTGGAAAGCGCCGACGACACTGGCTATGTGCCTGGATGCCTTGTTCCTGCCGGCTTTGACCCTCGCCTGAAACAGATGAAGCCATTTATGGCTCAAGGATGCTATTTTGCCTCCCGTTCCCTCAACGATTTTGACTGGCTGAAAGACGAATCTTTATACCAAAAACTCATCAAAGTGGTGATGTATCGTGAAAATCATGGCTGTTTTGATAAGGAGTTAAACCTTGGGGGCTGGACCAACAGCATGGAATCAGGTGCAGACAACAACCTGGCATCCCTCGACTACCCAGATAATTCAGTAGCGTCGGTAGACTTTAATAGCTTTCTTTATTTGGAGTATCAGTCACTATCACTTTTAGCAGCAAAAACAGGCCGCGCCGAAGATGCCAAAACCTATGGCGAAAAAGCCGAAAATCTCAAAAAAGCCATCCTGGAAAAAATGTGGGACGCCGTCGACGGCACTTTTTATAACATCAATCTTAAGGATAAATCTTTCATCAAAGTAGTTTCCTACTCTTCAGTACACCCATTTTGGGCAGGAATTGCAACCAAAGAACAGGCCGACACTTTTTTCAAAAACTATCTGCTCAACCCGGATAAAATGCTTTCCCAATATGGAATCCGCACCCAGTCCAAAGACCATTCCGGCTACAACAACGTGAACATGATCAAACCCTACTCCAACTGGCAAGGCCCGATCTGGCCGATTGCCACCTACATCTACGTGCAATCACTCATGAACTACGGTTACGAAAAAGAGGCTCGTGAAATTGCCGAAAAAGTTATTAAACTGTGCATTGATGACATCAAAAAATCCGGCGGCATGCACGAAAACTACGATGCCGAAACCGGTGAACCGTTGGCGGCACCAAATTTCGTCAGCTGGAACTTGCTGATGATTGATGTTCTGAATCAGATCGATCGCAAAGAAAATCCATTCAGAATAACTGCGTAATCAAAAAATAACTTCTGAAATTACCTCAGAAGTTATTCACAAACCTTAGCTCAAACTACTCCGCAGATATTGGTGTTGTGAATCTAGCAGCTGGTGCATTTTGAAGACCTTCAGGAACAAATGAGTAGATACGTTCAGCTCTACCATTTTTCAAAAGATCATGTGTTGTCAAAGTTTCTAAGTCTGGAATAACGCGGCTCGCTTCAACAACGCGCACTTCATTTGGATGAGCTGCTGGTCCCGGATTTGAGTCTTTTTCATCCATAACATAAGTTTTTTTACCCTGTAAGCGCTTATTCAAAGCCTGAATCTCATCAAGAGATAAATCTTGTAATCTTTTACCAGTCATAATAATTCCTCCAGTAGTACGGAGAATATCTGAATACATAACGGTTTCTTTTGTCAGTGGATTCTGTCCATCTATACGTGCCTCGGGAATTTCAATTTGATACTTTTTAAGTCCGGCATCGGCCTGACTCATATTCAAAACCATTTCCACAGCATACCCCGTTGCTAAACGAAGTCTTGGTGTCACATTACCTCTCCAACCGTATTCACCGGTTAATGGCCAGCGTTCTACTGCTATTTTTTGTTGATAGAATTCACCTTCTTCACCCATGGTTGGCCAAACATTCATACCAATATGAATTGGTTGATTATTTCGACCATTCTTAGAAGCTTTCACTGCTTGAAGATCTTTCTTCATTTTTGCAGCCCAGGCAAAATAAGTGACCGGATCCCATTGATCCTGATCAGCACCAATATTGGAAATATCAGTATCCACCTGAACAATCAGTTCATGTGGTTTTCTTTTACCTGTCATATAACCATACAAATGGCCCAAAAACATATTCATACCTTTACCACGAAGCTGTTTTAAATTGCTGGCCTGCATCAACTCCAAAAAGCGTGGCTGGTCAGCGATATACTCATCAAATAAATCTTTCAATTGCAAAACATCAACACCAAAATCTCGGGCAACCGTATCAGTGCGATCGGTTGAGTTGCTGGCAACAGTAATCTGTTCAGGTTTCAGACCAATGCCCTCAGTTAAATATCCAAGAGTGCGACCAATAGTACCTTCCTGATTATAAGCCGGAAGAAGAACATGCATATTATCAAAAACCTCGCGCATATCTTCACGGAATCCGTTACCAAGCGCATGAACAGTCTGCCCTTCCTGATTAAGTAATGACGTTTTAGATTCTGCACGTAAGCGTGTCAGTTCTCTTTCATCCGCAGCGGCCTGCTCAAAAGCATAGCTTATGCTCCCGCGATCCGGTGTGCGTTCCCCCTGGCCTCCTTTTGCTAAAGAAGAAGATTCCATTGCAATTTAGGATAAAAAGTATTACTTAATAATACGATTTGTTAATATTGTACTCGCTGAAGAAAAAAAGTCAAGATCAAACCCCCTGCCAAACCTATATAAACCTAACCCCAGAAAACCCATGAAAGACCGCATCAGAATCTCATTAACGCTACGACCTGAAATTGTAAATTTACTGGACACCAAGATCGATGGTATTAAAATTCGAAACCGCTCCCATGCCGTAGAGCAATTTCTGCGCCAGGCGCTGGTTTCCCCGGTCGGCCAGGCTGTCATTTTAGTGGGTGACGAAGAAAAAACTCTCACCAAATTCCACGGCGAAACCGCCATCGAAAAGATGCTTAAGAAACTCAAAAAAGCCTCTATCAATAAAGTGGTTATTTGTTGCAAAGAAAAAAGCACGGCCCTCAAAAAATTCCTCAGCAAAAAAGAGTTTTCCGACTTCAACTTTATCTACACCAAAAACGAACATAAAGGTACGGCCGCTTCACTTTATGAATGCAAAAAACATCTGGATCCGGGGACATTCCTCCTGATCTACGGCGACGTAATTGCCGACATCGACTTTGTAGACCTTTTGGATTTTCACAAAAACCATCACGGCGTTTCTACCATGGTGATCACCAGTATTGCCGATCCCCTCCCTTGGGGCATCGTACGTGTAAAACGCGACCTGGTAACCGAATTCTTTGAAAAACCCAAGCCAAACGCCTCCAATGAACTTCGTCTCACCAATCTGATCAATGCCGGCGTCTACGCTTTTGAACCGCAAATATTCAGCTACATCAATGAGAAAACCAAAACTCTCGAGAACGAGGTTTTCCCAAAGCTCATTAAAGAAAAAGAGTTCCATGCCTATCTGCTGGACGGCGCTTGGTTCAACATCAGCCGCCCGCATACGTTAGATCGCTCTATTTCTGAATAAGGATAAATCCTTCTGACTGCACCTGCATATCAGAAACCAGTTTTGCAGAGAAAATCATGGCTTTTACCGGCTGAACGTAGCCCATAACCATATTAAACTCATCTACATCGTCTTGAGATGTGTTGCCATTTTTAGCACCAAAATCAACAAGCTGGTGAAGATAATCATTCACAAGTGAAACATTCAGGTAAGTCACACCCCCATCAATACCGCTCAATTTTCCTTTCATCTGTTGGAACAGTTGATCTTTATCCAGATGATCAGTCGAGTTCAAAACGCTATCCGGAGCCAAAACCATCGAGGCCATATTTTCTTTATTCACGCCGTATTTCAAAGACATCGGTTCATCGATAACCTCATTACCCGGCGCTTTCTGAAAATCAGGAACCTGATCAAGTTTAGCGAGAAGCTGATACCATTCACCGCCATCAGTGCTCTCCAGTTTTTTATGTTCAATAACATTCGCCAAACCTGAATCTTCTTTCCCCTGAGTAACAAAAGAGTCCAGACCTCTAAATACAAAACTCATAAACTTCTTCGCACCGGCTGGCTGGGAAGAAACATCCATATACAAACCGGCCCATGGCATAAGACCGTTAGATTTACCAATAACAAAGGCATAACTCTTATCCATAAAAGGCACAATATCGGTATCTACATCCAGGCCCTGCATCGAAAAGAAGCTGCGGATATTTTTTCCAACATCGCTAAACCCTTCCATATTTTTATACAAAGTCGCCTCCAGATTAATAATACTGATCATCGAATTTCCTGAAGCAAACAATGCAACATTTTTTCCCGGAACTTTTGCTGACAAATCACCGCCCTTATAAACATCCTTCAAAAAGTTATCTTTGGAGTTGCTGAAAATATTACCTTTCAAACGAATACCATCAGCTTCGGCAATTGCCACACCACTTTCGCTATTGAAAAACTTGTTCATTGTCTCATCGTCAATTTGCACTTGAGTCGCGCCTGATTCCTGGGCCAAAGCGATAGCTTTTTTCAAATACTGCTGAACATCCATATAAAAGAACATCACGTTCTTTGGAATACCCTGAACGTTCTTCTCATACTCGGCATTCGCAAGAAGATTATTGCCGTTTTGATTATCCAGTGACTGCTGCAAAGTCGCCATACTGTTGGAAAGCAACAGCACATCATTTTGCATCGTTATAAAAGTATTGCTCCCCTTTTGCACATAGATAGTTGCATCTTTATATGTCTGTTTTTCATAGGTACCTTTTGTCGCTTCGTTATCCAACAAAGTTTGTGCCTTATCAACGGCGGAAAGTGGAATAGCCACTATAAGATTCGGCATTTTCTCTTTCGTCATCTCACCGGAAACCGACAACATCATACGTTGATCATTGGCAATAATCGGCCAGACATCTTTTTCAAAACTATAACCCTGCTCCTGCAGAGATTTATTCAATTCTGTAAATAATGAATCAATAAACTGCTTTGCCTGGTCCTGTGGAAAATTACTCCACAGTTTACCTAACATCTCTTTTTGTTGTGCATCATCAGTACCTAAAGCAACCAAAGCCAGACTGTCGGATGGCATAAAGGACTCAAGCTTCACACCCTTCGCTGAAACCATGGCTGAACTATGGTCAGGGGCAGCATTTTGGCAACCGATTAACAGGAACGACAAAAGCAGCACAGTCAAAGTTAAACCAAAACTGCGCTTACAGAGAGAGGCAAAGCTCATATGTGAACAGGTTAATTATTGGAACCCTTTTTGGTATCCTTACGGCGATGAAGAAGGGTTTGACGGCAGTGCTTACAGAACTTATTACGTTCCTTCAGAATGCGTTCATTGCTCTTCTTATTATAAGCCGTTATGTAGTTAGCAGCATTACACTCGGTGCAAAACCATGTGCAGAACTGACTCTTACCTCGCGCCATAGAGAAAATACAGATTAAAGCAGAAAGATCATATCTTTTTTTTGGCCTAAGTCAACGTTTTCTTTGAAGGAGTTTATGGCAAATAAAGGCTAATAGCACTCCCAAAAGTAGAATCAGAGCAAAGTAAATGGTCACCCAGTAGACCTGAAACACGCTTTCATAGGGGTCTTGCGCCGAAAGAATGCTGGCTGACAGGGCTTTGGGGGCAGTAAAAAGTTCCTGAGAAAAAGCCGATTCTTGAGTCAAAAATTGCTGCTCATTGGCTTGCTTCATATCAAAAATAGTTTGTCCGGCAACAATTTTACTTTTCTGTATAGCAAAGGCAGCTCCTTCAAACACTGCATTTGGAAGATCTTCACGTTGGCCATCAACATTCACACTCACAACTGCATCCCTAAATGAAGTAACGTATGAACCAGGTGTACCCTGAATAAAAAAGGTCACAACAGTTCCATTGTTCAAAGTTTCAGGCAAAAGCTGCGCATCTCCCTTCACACTCAACCCAAAAATAATCTCCTGCCCATCGGGACCAGATTTACTTGAAGTCAGTGTGAACAGATTTTGCGATTGAGATTTCCACGGGCCTTCAAGTTGTGATCCGCCCAAACGCCAATCCCCTCCCTTGATAACTAAATGAAACGCTGTTCCTAAAAAATGTTCAGGAAGATCTGCAGTTTGCAGATGTAAAGCCAGCAAGCCGTTTGATGTTATTTCCGACGTCAGGAAAAAATGTGGTGAGTTCATAATTGGGGATAAAAAATGTCCCCGCTGATTGAAATTCAACCAGCGGGTCTCTATTACGGATATGTTTTGCCAAAACTTAGACCTATATCTATAAGATCACTTCCGTCGACCTGCCCGTCGTAAGTCGTGTCGATGAGTGCATCAAAATTCTGCACAGAATCGTCTTCCGTGAAATGTTGCGCCAAACGTTCCAGATCGCGCCCATCAGTACGATCACTGCGATTGTTATCACCTTTTA
>Ga0068869_100000222_pt1 | contig 29697 bp, 25 predicted proteins | sample KBSMisM52_FD_64676 | JGI IMG/M metagenome (GOLD analysis project Ga0068869, IMG submission 64676) | Miscanthus rhizosphere microbial communities from Kellogg Biological Station, Michigan, USA - KBS Miscanthus M5-2 | ecosystem: Host-associated > Plants > Roots > Rhizosphere > Soil ... | reverse complement strand
GAGGAGGCCGATGATGACCACGACAATCATGATTTCGACGAGCGTGAAGCCCTTGGAGGAACGGAGGTTTTTCATATGAATCCTATGCTGTATGTATGTTATGGCTCAAATGTGAGCAGTGCGCAGATGCAAACTTTCACTTTAGCCCGAGGCAAGCTGGGAGTCGTGAGTAGATTGTAATATAGCTGCGACCTAGGTAATTCCACCCAGAACCAAAGCCTACTTCGCCTTTTTCTTCACCACCGCTTTTTTCACCAGTTTGGACGACTTGGCGGTTTTGACGGCCTTCTTGGCCGGTGCTTTTTTCGCCACCTTCTTGGTCGTGGCTTTTTTCACGGCGGGCTTCTTCTTGATCACAGACTTAGCAGCGGGCTTGGCCACTTTCGGCTCGGCGATCAGATCGGCCACCGCCAGCACCTCGGCATCCTTCCAGAGCTTTTCCAGCGCGTAATTGGCACGCTGCTCGGGAGTAAAGAGGTGCGTCATGATCTGGTAGGCATCGACCACCGTCCAGCCGCTGCCGTAGGTGCCGACTTCCATGCCGGCGATGGGCTGCTTGGCTTCGTCCAGCACGCGCTCGACCTCGATGCGCAGCGCGCGCAGATGTGGCTCCGAATTGCCGGTCGCGAGCACGATGTAGTCGGTGATGGTGGACTTGGCGCCCACTTTGAGCACGCGGAGGTCACCGACCTTCTTTTCATCGAGGGCGCGGACCAGCTGCTTGAGGAGCGTAAACGTGGAATCGGACGGAAGCGTGTTCGACATGTTAGATGGGGCGATAGAGGCCGGTTTCGCGGATATACTCAACCGTCTTGTGCGGAATCATCGCATCGACCGGCAGCCCCGCGCGCACTCGGTCACGGACTTCGGTGGAACTGAGCTCGATCCGGTGCCCCGAGCACACCCGCAACCTCAGCCCCGGAATCGCCGGTTGCCCGCCAACCTCCCAGCCCGGCCGCGCCAGCACGATGAACTCCACCAGCCGCGCCAGTTCGTCGATCTCCCGCCACTGGTACAGTCGCTCCACTTGATCCGCGCCGATCACCCAAGCCAGTTCGTCACCGGGAGACTGCTCCAGGAAATGCCGCACCGTATCGATCGTGTAGCTCACTCCACCCTTGCGCACTTCGTAGTCCGAAATCTCAAACCGCGCATCGTCCGCCAAGGCCGCCTGCAACATCGCCAGCCGCGCCTCGGCCGGTGCCTGCACCGCTCCTGGTTTCAACGGAGCCTGCGCCGCCGGCACGAACACGAGCCGGTCGAGGCCGCCGCGTTCATACGCGTCCTGCGCCGCGATCAAATGGCCGAAATGCACGGGGTCGAAGCTCCCGCCCATGAAACCGATCTTCATTGCCCGTCACGCAATCGCCCCCGCCCTCCCCCCGCAAGGCGCATATTCCCCGCTCAATTCCGGCTTCTGAATTCCCGCTTCTTCTGCAAGGTTGCCCCGTTCACGCATGAGCTTCGACTTCGACACCATTCCGCAGCGCCACGGCACCGATTCCCAAAAGTGGCAGAAATACGCCGGCAAGGACATCCTCCCGCTTTGGGTCGCCGACATGGATTTCCGCTCGTCGCCCGCCATCATCCAGGCCCTGCACGACCGCGTGGACCACGGCATCTTCGGCTATGCGCGCCCGACCGCGTCCACCGTGTCCGCCGTCACCGACGCCCTCGCCTCCCGCTACGGCTGGACCGTCGATCCGTCGTGGATCGTCTGGCTTCCCGGACTCGTCTGCGGCCTCAACGTCACCGCCCAGGCCTTCGCCCAGCCCGGCGAAGAGGTGCTCACGCTCACGCCCGTTTACCCGCCGTTCATGACGGCGCCGAAAAACAGCGGACGCGTCTCCGTGACCGTGCCATTCGTCCTCAATTCCGCGACATCCCCCGTCCGCTGGGACATCGATTGGGATGCGCTTGAACGCGCCGTCACGCCCAAGACCAAACTCTTCTTCCTCTGCAACCCGCACAATCCGCTCGCCCGCATCTGGCGTCGCGACGAACTCGTGCGTCTCGGTGAATTCTGCATCCGCCACGATCTCGTGCTATGCTCGGACGAGATTCACTGCGACCTGATCCTTGATCCTTCGGTGCGCCACATCCCCACCGCCACGCTCTCTCCCGAGATCGCCGCGCGCAGTCTCACCCTGATGGCTCCGAGCAAGACCTACAACGTCCCCGGCCTCGGCACCTCGTTCGCCGTCATCCCGGACGCCACGCTCCGCGCCCGCTTCGTGCGTGCGACCGCCGGCATCGTCGCCGAGGTGACCACGCTGGGCTTCGCCGCCTGCGAAGCCGCCTACCGCGACAGCGAATCGTGGCGCCTCGATCTGCTCGCCTACCTGCGCGGCAACCGCGACTTCCTCCTCGATTTCCTCGCCCGCGAACTGCCCAGCCTGCATGTCGCCGCGCCCATCGAGGCCACCTACCTCGCATGGATCAACATCGAGTCTCTCAACCTCGCCGATCCGATCGCCCACTTTGAGTCGCACGGCGTCGGCCTGAGCGAATGCGCGTTTTTCGGAGCGAAACGCGGCAGCCACGTGCGCATCAACTTCGGCTGCCCGCGCGCCACGCTCACCGAGGCCCTGCGACGCATGAAGGCCGCCGTCGCCGCCCTCGGTTAATCCAAAAACCGCCGCGCCCACTCCGGGTTCGACAGCGACGTCCGCGTATAGTGCCCAAAAATCCGGTGACGCACCCGCGCCACCAGCCGGTAAAGAGCGTCACGCCACGACACCGGCACGACTCGTAATATGCGCGCCACCCGCCGCCAGCCGCCGCCCATTTCCTCCAGCGCGCACGCCACGCCCGCCGTGCGTAGCGCAAACGCCGTGTCGGCGCGCGTCAGGTCTTCGATAAACACGATGCTGTCGAAATCCTGCGTGTTCATCCCCCGCGCGGCCAAAAACGCCTGACCCGTGCGCCCTTGCAGCGGCGCGAAGCGCAGCACCCCGCGACGATCCCGTTTCAACAGGAAACGCACGACCGCGTTGCAAAGCCCGCATTCGCCATCGTAAAGCAGCACGGGTTGGGGCGCGTTGGGCATAAAAGGCACTTGGATTGCGACGGTAAATTCGCCCGCACCGATTCGCAACCTCGACCACCGCCGCCCCGCGCGTTCATAGTGCGGCCCCACGCTTCCCATGCGCATCGGTCCGCACACGCTCTCGTCGAATCTCTTCCTGTCTCCGCTGGCGGGCTACACCAACCTGCCCATGCGGCTCACCGTGCGCGAACTCGGCGGACTCGGCTGGGCCACGACCGATCTCGTCAACGCGCGCTCGCTCATCGAGCGCAACCGCGTCGCGCTCAAGCTCGTCGAATCCTGCCCCGAGGACCGCCCGCTCGCCATCCAGCTCTTCGGCTCCGTGCCGGAGGAGATGCGCGACGCCGCCGTCATCTGCGAGCAGATGGGCGCGCAGTCCGTCGACATCAACATGGGCTGCCCCGTGAAGAAGGTCGTCAAGATCGGCGGCGGCTCCGCCATGATGACCGAGCTCGACAAGACCGCCGCCCTCGTGCGCGGCATGATCGCCGCCGTGAAAATCCCCGTGACCGCCAAGATGCGCCTCGGCTGGGACGACGACAACCTCACCGCGCCCGACCTCGCCCGCGTGCTGGAGGACACCGGTGTCGCCGCGATTTTCGTCCACGGCCGCACCCGCGCCCAGGGATTCGCAGGCACGGTCAATCTCGCCGGCATCCGCTCCGTGGTGCAGGCGGTGAAATCCATCCCGGTGATCGGCAACGGCGACGTCACCACGCCCGAGGCCGCGAAACACATGATCGAGCAGACCGGCTGCACCGGCGTATCGGTCGGCCGCGGCGCGTTCTACGACCCGTGGATTTTCCGGCGCACCGACCACTACCTGCGCACCGGCGAACTGCTGCCCGAGCCCACGCTCGACGAGCGCCTGCGCGTGATGCGCCGTCACTTCGAGCGCTATTGCGAATTTTACGGCGAGGAGAATGGTTCGAAACATTTCCGCAAAGTCGCGCCCTGGTATGCCAAGCGGTTCGGCCCCGCCAAGCCGTTCAAGGCCCGCATGATCACCATCAAGTCGCGGGCCGACTTCGAGGCGGCCGTGGCCGAGTTCCTCGAATGGCGCCGGCCGTTCTGCGACGAAAAAGGCGTGCTGAAGCCCCAATACGCACCGGGCGCGATGGTCGCCTCGTTCATGCGCGATCCCGACGACCCCGTGTTCGCCCGCGAGTCCATTCCGGTTCCCAAAGGCCCGGTGGACACCTGGTAGGCCTCGGTCAGTAGGGCTTGCTGAGGGTCGCGCCGGAGCGATTGCGGAAAACCAACAGTTTTTGCTCCGCGTTGATCGTGTCCAACATGATCGCCTCCGTCGCGTCGATCATGTCGCCGGGCCGCACCAGACGTCCGTTGATGATCGCCTTGGGTGAAGCCCCGGTGATGACACCAGTGACGCGGACGCTTTCAACCCACGCGCGGAACTGCGGTGAAACAACCGGCACAGCCGGCACGGGATTGGCGGTCGTGGAAATCGTGATCGGACCCAGCGAAGGCGGCGGCGGCAAGGGCGCGATCTCTATCCGCTCGGCGGCGGGCGGAGTCGCGGCCGATTTGACGACCGCCGGTGCCGGCGCGACCACCGGTGCACGCGGAGTCGGCCGCAAAAAAACAAAATAGGCCGCCACACCCAAGGCCACCACCAGAACGCCCAGCAAGACGCCCAAGGGGGATTTTTTCACCTTTGGGGCGGAGGCCACGGGTTTTGCGGGCATATGCAAAACCACCGGCGGCGGCGGTGCCACCGGCAACGGTATCGGCACGGTCGCGGGCACGATCAACGGAGGACCTCCGACCGGCAGGGGCGACGGAGGGACCGGAGTCACACCGGACAGCGGAGGGATGACCGGTGCATCGACCGAAGCAAGCGGACTGGTCGGCAAAGGAACCGATGGAGTCTCGGCCGGTGATTCCGATTCCACCGGAGGCGGAGGAGGTGCGCTGATCGAAGTGAGAGGCTTGAGCTTCAGTCGTGGCATCTCGCCGGGCATCGCCTCGTAAGGCATGCCAGGCGAAGGCGCATGCGCCAAGGGCGCAGCGGACGTCGGTGGGGACGCCAAGGGCCTTTCAGGCAGGGCCGTCGTGTCGTTTTCTTGTGCCAGTTTGGGCTTCAACCGAAAACGAGCCGAGGCATCCGCCACGGGAGCGGCCGGTTCGATCGGAGGCGCGCCTGCAGGCGGTTCCACCGCAGGTGGCGTCGGGGAGGGGACGGCAGTCGGCTCATCATCACGCTTACGGGGGCGCAGGCGAAGTTGAGGAGGCTGGGACTCGTCGCTCATATGGTCATAAAATACGTTTTTTTAAGACGAGCGGAACTCTATTATTTCCCAACTCGATCACTCCACGCGGATTTTGCCCCCGCGCAGAGGATCGTGAAACACCGCCGATCAACGACGGCCGCGAAAGCCACCGCCGCCGCCCGGACGCCCGCCGCCACCTTGGCCACCCTGACCGCCATGACGCCCGCCCTGCTGGCCTTGATGCGGACGACCGCCGCCGCCGCCACCGCCACGGTTGCCGCCGCCGCGCTGGTTTTGGCCCTTCTTCGGATACGACGGATTCATCACAAACGGAGCGTATGGAAAACCCTCAAGACGGAGCTCGAGAATCTTCGCCCCGATGAAGCGCTGAATGTCACGGATGTCGTCGGCGTTTTCCGGCGAGACGAGCGTGAACGCATCGCCCACCGCCATCGCCCGGCCGGTGCGCCCGATGCGGTGCACGTAATCCTCGGGATTCTCCGGCACGTCGTAGTTGATGACATGGGTCACGCCGGCGACGTCGATGCCGCGCGCGGCGATGTCGGTGGCGACCATGATCTCGTATTTGCCGCTCTTGAAACCGGCGAGCGCCTCGATGCGTTGGTTCTGCGAACGGTTCGCGTGGAGAACGGCCACGGTGTGCTTCGCCGACTTGAGGCGCGCGGCGATTTTGTCGGCACCGTGTTTGGTGCGGCTGAAGACCAACACGCTTTGGAAATCGGTTTTTTCGAGCAGCGCGACGAGCAGGTCGAACTTCTGCGCCCAGGCGACCGGGTAAAGCGCATGGTTGACCGACTGGTTGACGGAGCGGTTGACGCCGCATTCGACCCGCTCGGGATTTTTCAGCGCGAACGATGCAACCGCGGCGATCTCCGGAGGAACCGTCGCCGAGAAGAACAACGTCTGGCGGCCCTTGGGGCAACGGGCGATGATGTCTTTGACCACGGGAAGGAAACCCATGTCGAGCATGCGATCCACTTCGTCGAGGACGAGGATCTCGATGGTGTTGAGCGAAAGTTCGCCACCCTTGATGTAGTCCATCAGGCGGCCGGGCGTGGCGGAGATCACATCGACACCTCGCTTGAGTTCGTTGCGCTGGGCGCCGTAGCCGACGCCGCCAAACAAGGCGACCGTGCGGATGTCCGTGTGACGCGCGAAATCGCGGAATGCGGTCTCGACCTGGGCGGCCAGTTCGCGTGTGGGCTCAAGAATGAGCACGCGGGGAGCGCGACCGTGGGTGCCGAGCTTGGAAAGAATGGGAAGGGCGAACGCGGCGGTCTTGCCGGTGCCGGTCTGCGCGGAGGCGATCAGGTCGCGGCCGGAAAGCACCACGGGAATCGCGCGCAGTTGGATGGGAGTCGGATCGGTGTAACCGGCCGAGACGACGCCGCGGAGGATGTCCGCGGAGAGATTGAGATCTTTAAATGACATGGATGCAAAACGGGCCGGGCTGAATACCCGCGCACGGGGCGCAGGCAGAGGACGCGCGACCCGCGCGCCCACGGACGGAAACCGAATCCGTCCTAATAAAACCGCCAAAGCGGCAAAGTATCGGAAAACAAAAAGGGCGAGTCGCGATTAGGCGACTCGCCCTCGAAAAGTTCATGATCGGCCGTATAGACCGAAACAGGAATTAGTAACGGCGATCGCCGCCGCCGGAGCGGCCGCCACCACCGAAGCCGCCGCGACGCTCGCCGCCGCCGAAGCCGCCGCGACCACCGCCGCCGCCACCGCCGAAGGAGCGACCAGCGCCCTCTTCCTTGGGACGAGCCTCGTTCACAGTGAGAGCGCGGCCGCCGAGATCGACGCCGTTCAGCTTCTCAGCAGCGACCTTGGCCTCCTCGGGGGAGGAGAAGGTCACGAACGCGAAACCGCGGGGGCGGCCGGTCATTTTGTCCATGGCGACATAGACATCGGTGACGTTACCGAACTGGCCGAAAGCCGAGCGGAGCTCGTCTTCGGTGGTTTTGAAGGACATGTTGCCAACGTAGAGTTTGGAACTCATAGGATGATTCGTCGATTCCCGTCCGCTGCCAGTCCGTTCCCGACTATCGGGTTTCAAATCATCCTGGGTCCAACCCACTGACGACTCACCAGTTCCTGTCATCTAACGCTTCTCTGACGATAAGCGTCTTGAGATGCTTTATGTTTTCCTAAACGCAAGAAAAATCGCGACATACCACACCGCCGCCCTTGTCATAAAATTGGGCAACGCGTTTGAAATCAGCCGGTCCGTGCGTTTTCTGTGTCTTCCAACCTCCGCCCTCATTTCCCGCCCATGTTTGCCAATCTGCTTCAATTAATCACCCGTCGCGCGCCTGCGGAGGACTACGACCACGCCTTCGTAAAAGAGGTCCGCATCGACCCTCCCCGCGAGTCCCGCAACCCGAAGGCGGAACGCTGGATCATCGCCGGCTGGGTATTGATCGCGGTCAAATGCACCGCGATCTGGTGGGCCATCGTGACCTACCACGTGCCGATCCATCCAATGTGGCTGGTCGGTCCCACGGTTTTGTTCGGGCTGCTTGCCACCGCGGTTTACGTCTGGCGCGATTAACCGTCACCGATGCCCCACGTTCCCGGACTCCGAAGCGAATACTCCTTGGTCGGCCGCCTCGTTCATTTCGGCCGCATGCTCGACAAGATCCGCCTGCACGCCGCCGGACGTCTGCCCGCCGATTATCACGCCAACCTTGGCATCGGCTTCGACGTCCGCACCTGCGCCTTCCTTGGCGCGGACTACGCCGAACTCAAAGACCGCGTGCTCGCCGGCGGGTGCGACGAGGACATCCTCGCCTGGGCCCATACCCAAGGTGGCCCGCGCACCGATGACCAATGCAACGTCTGGCGCCGTTTCATGATGAAAGTCGGCTGGCGCGACGACCGCACCCCGATCCTGCGCGAACGCATCGCCGCCTGCGGACTCGCACACCTGCCCATCGAGACCTTTTTCGATTTGAACGACTTCGACGAGGGCCGCGATCCCGTGGGCAACCGCTCCTGGGAACTCAACGAACCCCGTGTTTTGCTGATCATGGGCGTCGCCGGCAGCGGCAAAACCACCGTCGGCCGCGCCCTTGCCGAGTCGCTTGGCTGGCGTTTCACCGACGCGGACGATTTTCATCCGCCCGCCAACGTCGCAAAAATGTCCGCCGGCATTCCGCTCACCGACGAAGACCGCGCCCCTTGGCTCGCCGCCGTGCGTGCGCACATCGACGCCCGACTCGCCGCCCGGGGAAACACCGTGCTCGCCTGCTCTGCGCTCAAATCCGCTTATCGTGATTTTCTCATCACCGATCCCGGCTGCATAAAGACCATCCACCTCAACGGACCAACGGCACTGCTTCAGGAACGGCTCCATCTGCGACAGTCGCACTTCGCCAAAGCGGACTTACTGGAGTCTCAACTACAAACGCTCGAACCGCCGGCCAATGCGCTGACCATGGACATCTCCGCTTCACCCGACGTCCTGGCCTCCCGCATCCGGGATCATTTCAAACTATAAGAGCGCCGGTGGTACTATTTGGGATCAAAGCCTTCCAAGCGCTTCGCTTGGCAAGCGGTCATTTCTTGGCCGCGTTGATTTGTTCGCGCGTGTAAACCTCACCGAGAACAAACAGATTCGCCATCGAAACTTTCGCTTCGATCATCGGGTATTCAGTGTTGGTGGACATACCTCGAAATTTCAGGTGCAACGTGCCCGGAATGGTCGTGACCACCGGTCTGTTGAAAAAATCCAAATTGGATGACTGCTCCTGCTTTGGCTCCTCGTAGATGCGGTTGATCAACCGGTAAGTCATATCGACCTTTGGTGCCTCAGGCGGCGGTGGCGCCACAACGGGTGCGGCCACGACTGCAGGCTCGGCCGGAGCCACGATCACCTTGATCGGCTCCGAAGGACGACGCGCCGGCTCACTTAAGGTTTTTTCAGCACGCTCGATTCGGTTGAGGTGCCCGGGTTGCTCCATTTCCATGCGTACATAATAAAGGCCGATCAGCATAAAGGCCGCTATCATAGCGACTAAAATGACATAGAGTGAGCGCATATTCGTTTTTTATAGAACGAGGATCGATCGATATTGGCCTCCTGAGCCGCCGGAAAAGTTCGGCATCCTGAACGCCTCAATGATCCTCATCTAGGTTGCGACTGGAAGCCATTCAGAGCATAGCTGTCAATAAGTTAGCGGACAAACAGACTTCGCTTCCAAGTGAAAAACATTGTGCGGGCCAACCGCCTTGGACTTGCTGTCAGCTCATGGCAAAAGGCGTGAAAAACAGGACCAAGAAGAAGAGCTACACCGTTTATTTCGGCAGCGAGCTCTTCAGCCTGAAGCACCTCATCGGCAATGCCTACCTCGCCGAGGCCATCTACGAGAAGTCCCACGGGAAATACCTCTGCGTTCTCCCGCAAAACCTCGAGCTCCGCCGCAGCACCGCGCACACCATCCGCGACCACGACCTGCGCACGCTGCTTTCCTGCGACCTCGGGCTCTTCAACTACGATGGCACCGAGCTCGACGCGGGCACCGTCGTCGAGTTCATGTTCGCCAAGTTCGCCGACATCCCCGCGGTGATCGTGCGCAGCGATTTCCGTCACGCCGGCGACCAGGTCGGCGATCCTTGGAATCTCATGACGAGCTTCTATCCGCGCACCGCCAGCGTCGTGCTCAACAGCATCGGTCTCTACAAAACCGCCATGCAGACGCGCCAGAGCGCCTCGCCCCGCCGCAACAAGCTCGACGAGGTCGTTCGCCTCGCCGGCCAGCACAGCTCGGCTGACGCCCAGGCCATGTGTGAACAAATCGCCGCGGCCTGCGTGCGCGCCCTCGACCGCGTCGTCGCCACCGAGCCCGTCATGCCCAAATACCTGCGCGAGGAGGTCTACCAGTGGCTCGCCGTCATGCCCAACTTCAAGGGCAAACAAAAGGACCTGCGCCGCGAATTCGAGGCCGTCTTGGAACGCAAGGTCGGGCGCGACCTGCTCTAGTCCCGCTCCGCCATGCTTCACGTCCTCACGCACCCGCTCGGCGAACACCTGCTCTCGCGGCTGCGCGATCAATCCACGGAGCCCGCCGTCTTCCGCACGCTTGCGCACCAGATCAGCCTGCTCCTCGCGCTCGAAGCCACCCGGGACCTTGCGACGCGCGAGATCGTCGTCGAAACCCCGCTCGAAACCGTCCCCGCGCGCACACTCGCCCAAGCGCTCGTCATCGTGCCCATCCTTCGCGCCGGCCTCGGTATGGTGCCGCCCTTCACCGAACTGTTTCCCAACGTGAGCGTCGGCTACATCGGCCTCGAACGCGACCACGCCACCGCGGTCGCACACCGGTATTACCAAAAACTCCCGCCCGTCGCCGGCAAGCGCGTGCTGGTCGTCGATCCCATGCTCGCGACCGGAGGCTCCGCGGTCCAGGCGCTCTCGGCCATTCGCGCCGCCGGCGGCTCCGACCTCGGCCTCGTCTGCATCGTGGCCGCGCCCGAAGGCGTGAAAACCGTCGAATCCGCCCACCCCGGCGTGCCGATCTTCGCCGCCGCCCTCGACCGCGAACTCAACGCGCAGAAATACATCCTTCCCGGCCTCGGTGATTTCGGCGACCGCCTCTACGGGACTTGAGGCGCCCTACCCGCCGATCACCGCAACGTCCGCGAACGCCACCACCGCCCGCGCCTGCGCCCGTGACTCGGCCAGTGACACGGTGAAGCGGACCTCCCAGTCGTTGCGCTCTTCGCCGTCGACCAACACCTGCGCGACCGTCAGCACGCCCTCGCCTTCCCCGAAATACGTGTGCTTCGCCGCACGCCCTTCCGGGTCCAGACGGAAACGTCCGCGAGCGTCGAAGAAGGTCGTGAACGCCTTTTCGATCCGTTTCGCCTCGGGCGACATCAACGCGCTCTCCCCTTCGGCCAGCGCCTCGCCCGTGGCCAACCGAGACGCGGCGCTTTCCCAATCGCGCGCCACCACCTCTTGCAAAAATCCAAAAATCGCCGTGCGCACCAACCGCCGGAAGGCGGCCGCGTCACGCGTGATGTCGAACGTCGTCGGACGCGCCGGTTTGTCGCCGGCCAACTCCAGCGCGACGTAGTCGGGATTCCGCAGCCGCTCCCACTCCTCCAGCAGACTCGAATCGATGCCGCGGATCAGTTCGCGGAAATACGTTTCCATCTCCACGACCTCCTCGGTCTTCGCCTCGTCGGGCACCGTTTGCGCCAGCACCTTCCACACCTGCGACAGATGCCGCAGCAGCAGGCCTTCGCCGCGCTGGAGTCCGTAGTCGCGAATGTAATCGGCGAACGACATGTAGCGCTCATACATTTCGCGCGCGATCGACTTAGGCCGCACGTTCTCGCTGCCCACCCACGGATGCGCCGCGGCGAACGCGTTGAACGTGTCGTATAAAAACTCCCTCAGCGGCTTCGGATGCTCGATCTCGTCGAGCTTCTCCATGCGTTCCTCGTAAGGCACGCCCTCGGCCTTCATCTGCTCGACCGCGTCGCCCTTCAACCGGCTGATCTGCTGACGCAAAATCTGGTCCGGGTCCTCCACAATGGCCTCGCACAACGTGAGCACGTCATACGGATAATCCGGCGACGACCGCTCCAGCAGCTTCACCGTGTCCAGCAGGTAAAGCGACAGCGCCTGGTGCAGCGAAAAATCCGCCTGCAGCTCCACGTTGACGCGCAGCTTCCGCCCCGACGGCTCCGGCGGGATCCACGAGACGATCTTTCGATCCAGCAACGCGCGAAACAACTGGAACGCCCGCTTGCGCAGTCCGCGCTTTTTATGCGGTGTCTCATGGCAGTCCGCGATCAACTGCCTCATCACCTTGCAGCCGTCCTCGTCGCGTCCGAGCACCTGTAGCAGCATACCGTGCGACACGTCGAAACGCGACACCAGCGGCTCCGACGGCGCGACCATCAACCGCTCGAAGGTCTTCGCGTCCCAACCCACCTCGCCCTCCGGCGCGCTGCGTTTGGCCGCTTTCTTTTTCTTCGGATCTTTCGCGGCCTTCTCCTCCGCGCGCTTGTTTTCGATCACGTGTTCCGGCGCCTGCACCACGACATAGCCGACCGTGTCGAACCCGCGCCGGCCCGCGCGTCCGGCGACCTGCCGGAAATCACGCACGCTGAGAATCGCCGCCTTCTTACCGTCGTATTTCCAAAGCTGCGTAAACACCACCGTGCGGATCGGCACGTTGATGCCCACGCCCAGCGTGTCGGTTCCACAGATCAACTTGAGCAGTCCTTTCTGCGCGAGTTGCTCCACCAGGATACGATACTTCGGCAGCAGGCCCGCGTGGTGCACGCCGACGCCATGGCGCAGCCAGCGCTTCACTTCTTTGCCATACGGACTCGTGAACCGCACGCCTTCCAGCTCCTTCGCGATGGCCGCCTTTTCGTCCTTCGAACACACGTTCAGGCTCATCAGACTCTGTGCCGCCTCCGACGCCGCGCGTTGCGTGAAATGCACCAAGTAGATCGGCGCGCGCTTATCCTCCAACAACGCCGCCAGCCGCTCGACCAGCGGCGTCTCCGAATACTCGAACTCCAACGGCACCGGCCGCCGGTCGCTGCGCACCGTGACGGTCGGCGCATGGGTGACGCGCGTGAGTTCCTTCTCGAAAAACTCGGTCGATCCCAGCGTGGCCGACATGAGCAGGAAACGAGTCCACGGCATGGTGAGCAACGGCACCTGCCAGGCGTAGCCGCGCTCGGCGTCCGAGTAGTAGTGAAACTCGTCCATGATCACGACCTTGATGGCCTCGGCGCGCTCGCCTCCCGCCAGCGCGAGGTTGGCCAGGATCTCCGCCGTGCAGCACAGGATCGCCGCATCGGGATTCACGCTCGCATCGCCCGTCATCATGCCGACGTGGTCGGGACCGAACTCTTTGCAAAGCGAGAGGAACTTCTCGTTCACCAGAGCCTTGATCGGACAGGTGTAAACCGACCGTTGCCCCGCGCAGATCGCTTTGAAGTGAAACGCCGCCGCGACGAGCGATTTCCCCGAGCCCGTCGGGGTGTTGAGGATCACGTTGCGGCCGGCGAACAACTCCAGGATGGCCTCCTCCTGCTCGGCATAGAGCTCCAGTCCGCGCTCCTTCGACGCCGCCAGAAAGCGATCAAGCACGGCGTCCGCATCCGGGAATCCGGTGAGCGGAGCAAGGGGAGCGGCGGCGACGGGAGACAACATGTCGCTTCACAAGGGCGCGACTGCCACGCGCTGACAAGCCCCGCATCACCCCGCCCGAACCACAAATATGGAAACCCAGAACAACGAATGCGCAGCCTTTGCCCGATGATGCGCAGTGAAGACGCCCGCGTTGGGGCAGACTGGATTCCTCGGAATCTACCCCGATTTGACCGACTCCGCTTTGCAACAACCGGCCCCGTCCACGCCATGAAACTGAGCCTCCGCTGGAACAAAACCTCGCTACTCTTCGGAGCCATCGCCCTCTGGGGCGTTCTATTGATCGGCTGCGTAAGCGTTAACCGCACCGTGCTCGCCCCCACAAAAATCCCCGGAGCGACCTACGTGGGCACCAAGGACTGCACCCAATGCCACGCGGACCAGACCGATCACTTCAAGACCGCCAGCCACGCCAAACTCGCGATCGCCGACCCCAAGGTGGGCAACATCAGTTGCGAGGCCTGCCACGGCCCCGCAAGCCTGCACTCCAAGGCCGGCGGTGGTCGCAACAACATCGTCAACCCGAAGAAGTCCCCCGAGGCCTGCTTCACGTGCCACCTCGATAAACGCGGCGAGTTCAGCCTGCCCAGCAGCCACCCGGTGAAAAACGGCCACGTGAGCTGCGTGGATTGCCACGACGTGCACGAGGGCAACGCCATCAAAGGCACCGGAGCGGCCCTGGAGACCATGAACGAGACCTGCGTCAAGTGCCACACGGCGCAAAAGGGTCCGTTCGTCTTCGAACACGCCGCCGTGAAGGAAGGCTGCGTCACCTGCCACAACCCGCACGGCTCGGTTAACCAGAAGATGCTGGTCGCCCGCGACGCCAACCTCTGCCTGCGCTGCCACCTCGAGACCCCCGTCGCCCTCGGCCAGATCAACGCCAACGCGATCAAGCACACCGGCGAGAGCCACAACAGCCGTCTGATGACCGGCACCTGCTGGAGCGCCGGCTGCCACGAGGCCGTCCACGGCTCGAACGCCAACAATCACTTCCGCCGCTAAACCCTAACTACCCCCACTCGCATGCACACGAACTCCACTTCGTTGTTCCGGCCAGCCGGCGTGATTGCGGTCACTTCGCTCGTCCTCTCCTCCCCGTTGTTTGCGGCGACGGATAAATCCGACGCGTTTCCCACCTTCGACAGCTACCTCAAGATCAGCGGCCAGGCGGCCTCGATCAAAGGCGATGGCGCGGCCTACCAGTCCCGCTACCGCCAGGATGAGAACGCCGGCGCCGGCATCGAGGACTTCCACTACAACCGGGATCTCTCGAAGGAGAGCACGATGACGCTCGACGGTCGCGCCCTGACCGGTTCGGAAGACTATCTGTTCGACCTGAAACTCACCAAGACCGAGGTCGGCTCCGTCGACGTCGGCTACAAACGCTTCCGCACGTTCTACGACGGCGTCGGCGGCTTTTTCCCCGGCAACGGGAAGTTTTACACGATCTCCCAGCTCTATCCGAATGTCCCCGAGGACCTCTTCGTGGATCGCGGCGAGTTCTGGGCCGAGGTGAAAATCGCCCGCCCCGATGCGCCCGAGGTCACCGTCCGCTACACCAACGGCACGCGCAACGGCCTCAAGGATTCCACCATCTGGGGTGAAACCCAGGACACCGGCATCAACTACAAGGTCACCGGCCTGCCCGGCACCACCGGCACGATCAACAACGCCGCCCAACGCAAGATCGTCCCCAGCTACCTGGATATCGACGAGCGCCACCAGACGCTGGACTGCACCGTCAAACAGACGTTCGGGAAAACCCTCGCCCAAATCTCCGTGCTGGGCGACTGGTCGAGCATCAACAACAGCCGCTATGCCACCAAATACCCGGGCGGCGCGATGGCCGTGAAAGTGAACCCCGGCGCCAACAACGACACGCTGATCACGCCCACCACCCCCGGCCAGATCCTCGCCTCGCAGTGGTCCACCTTCGGCAACCAGGTGCAACAAACGACCTTTGACGTGCAGGACAGCTTCACCAAGGGCGTCACCGGTTCGACGGTGACCGAGCTCAGCTCCAAGCTGACCCTGCGCCTCGCCGCCAGTTATCAGGACGTCACCAACGACTTCAGCGGTGATCGCGTCCTGGTCACCACGACCCCGCAGGGCGCGGATTACGGCACGACCTTGATCCAGAATTATTACGACTTCAAAGACCTCTCCGGCCAGAGCAACGCCCAAGTGGCCGCCGGCAGCGCGACGCTTGATTTCAAACCGATTGAAACGGTGACGGTGAGCCCCTGGTTCCGCGTCGAGGACCGGGATGCGGACAGTGACGGCAAATACAAGGTGATCGCCGCCACCAGCGCCACCAACCCGACCGCGGGCGCGCCCACGCCCCGCGTGGAGGCCTCCGACGTCAACGAGAAGTCGTTCACGCCCGGTCTCGACCTGCGCTACACCGGGTTCAAGGACCTGGCGCTCTACTCCCGGGCCAGCCACAAGTTCGGCACCGGCGACGAGGTGGTCACGCCCGCCTACAACAACCTTACCACGGTCCTCCCGCTCACCTACTACAACGACATCATCGAGGACCGGAACGAATGCATGATCGGCGCCAACTGGCGCGCCTCCTCGTCCCTGACGCTGCGCGGCGAGCCCTTCTTCAAGGACAGCACCTACCACGCGAAAGGATACAACACCAACGCGTCGGCCACCTCCACGCCCGTCGCCTCCACCTTCGGCAACAACTACCAGCTGGAGTCCAAGTTCTGGGGCGCAAAGCTCACCGCCATCGTGAAGCCGCTCAACGTGCTGACCTTCACCACGCGCTACATCTTCCAGCGCGGCACCATGCAGGTCACCGGCTTCCTGCCCACCCTGCCCGCCTACGACTCGATGGAGTCCACCTCGCACACCATCGGCGAGACCATCGACTGGAATCCGATCGAGCAGTTCTACATGCAGGCCAGCGCCGACGTGGTGTTCAACCAGATCAGCACCGCCTACCAGCACGACCAGTCGACGGCCGCCGCCAACGCGATCCCGGCCAACCTCATGATCCAGAACTCGGACAACAACTACATCACCTTCAGCGCCCTAGCCGGCTTCGTGGTGACCAAGCGCGACGACATCCAGATCCAGTTCACCTACTACCGCGCGGACAACTCCAATTCCCGCCTCGCCTCCTACACGGTGCCCTACGGCAGCGACGCCACCGAGATGATCGTTTCCGTCGGCCTCAAGCACAAGATCTCCGACCGCTGCATCTGCTCGGGCAAAATCGGCTATGTCGACAGCCACAACGGCACGACCGGCGGCAACACCGACTTCCACGGACCGCTGGCTTACGTCTCCCTCGACTACGGACTCTGAGTTCGCCGTCCGGCATTTAAAAACCAAAGGGGCGGTCCTCCCAAGCGGAGGGCCGCTCCTTTTTGATTTTTGATCACATCAACCGACGGCGGCGCGGGTGTCCGCAGTAGCGATCCCATCATCGAATTAGCCGGCCGTTTTGTAGGGCCTCACCTTGCGTGAGGCCGTGCAGTCTTTTGGTCTTCTCAAGTCGCTTCGGCCCGACACGAGGTCGGGCCCTACGACAGACAAAACGGCTTCAGTTTATTTGAAGCGCCCGACCCCGACGTCCCTCACGCCACCGCCTTGTTGCCGGCGCTGCGCCAGCTGCTCTCCGGCAAGGCTGCAAGGATCATCACTGCGACCTGCGAGCCGACGAAGACCATCAGCCACCAGAACGCGGAGTCCATGAAGCCGTAGCTGTGCAGGCCCACGCCGAGCATGTTCACGCCGAACCAGCTCCACGCCGTGACGATGTTGCCAAAGACGGCGAGGTTCATGAGTCCGCGCGCCTTCACCAGTCCGCCCCAGCGCGCATGGAGGATGAGCGCGTTCCAGAGCACGATGATGAGCGCGCCGTTTTCCTTCGGGTCCCAGCCCCAGAAGCGGCCCCACGACTGGTCGGCCCAGATGCCGCCGAGCACAGTGCCGACAAAGCTGAACAACGTGGCGAAACACACGGTGCCATACACCATGCGCACCAGCGATTCCGCCGTCCGCACATCGAGCGAACGCGTCAGCACGCCGCGCACCACATAGATCAACGCCAAGAATCCCGCGAGAAACGTGGCCGAGTAGCCCACCGTCACGGTGACCACGTGCGTCGCCAGCCAGAAGTTGGAATCGAGCACCGCGCGCATCATTTCCATCGTGTCGCCGCCCAGTGAAAGGTGATGGGCGATGAGCAGCGTGGCGAAGCCGATCAGCCCCGCCGCGACGCTGCCGATGGCGTTTTTATAGACGGCCTCCAGCACCAGGCAGAGCGCGACCGCGCCCCAGCCGACGAAGAGGGCCGACGAATAGAGGTTGGTGACCGGCGGACGACTCTCCAGCCACATGCGCGTGGCGATGCCGGCGCTCGCCAGGACGAACGCCACGACCACCAGCCAGAAGGCGGAGCGGCCGAGCACCTCCGGCCACTTGAGCCACGAGAACACCGCGAGCAGGAACGCGGCGACATACAGCAACATGCTCGTGTAGAACGGCTGCGTGGCGTTGAAGCGCGCCTCGACATCGCACTTCGCGAGCCGCGCAGGAATGGCCGCTTCGAGCCGGTCGCGATAGGCGTGCACGGCGGCGTTGAACGCCTCCGGATTGTGCGCGCGCCAAGCGGCGCCGATTTCGGCGTAGGTGACGACCGCGGGATTCACCCGGCCGCTCGTCAGGCTTTCCTGCAACGAGGCGCCGGCGTTTTTCCAGGCGGAGGGATCGTCCATGCCTTTCTCGGGCGGGATCGGCAGCAGATAGGCGAACGAGTCGAGCGAGGCGAAGGTCGAGCTGAGCTCAAGCAGCTCCTTGGTGAGCGCGGTGTCATGGGGCTGCCCGGCTCGCTGGGCGCGGAGCGCGTCGAGGCCGGCGGGGATCGTGGTCGCGAAACGGGTCGCGCGGTCGAGGTAGTTGTCCACGCCCGGCGGCACGAGGCTCGCCTGCAAATGCTGGTAAAGGACGATGTTGTTGCGCAGCTGGAGGACTGCGCGCTGGAACGGCGTGCGCACGGGCGCCTCCACGCCGTCGGCCAGGTTGGCCTGGCGCTCGAGTTCGCCGAGGCTCTTGGAGAGTTGGGCGAGCGAGAAACGTTTTTTGCCCGCGCCCTGCTCGGGCGTGAGATCGACGAGCGTGAGCACCTCCGGATGCACGATCTCGAAGGTCTGGTAATGATCGGCCGCGTCGGGGTGATAGAGAACGTCGAGCAACCATGCCTCGGGTGTGAGCGAACGCCCGTCGGCGGCCACGACCCGCTGGCGTCCCTGCATCGCGAGCAACGTGGTGCGGGCGACGGTGTCGAGGGGTTTCAGGCGTCCGTTGACGATCGTCGGCAGGCGTCCGAAGGCGGTCAGGTCGTAGGCGTCGGGGTTGCGCGGACCGATCAGGGAAGCGGCCACGAGGAGAACCGCGCCGGCGAGCACGAACAGCGGCACGCGGCTTTTGGCGACGGGAACAGCGGCGGGTTTCGCGGACACGCGTCCGCCGGGCGAGGCGGCGGGCCGGCGGCGTTTCACAAAGCCGACCAGATGCAGCCCGAACTGGATGAGCAGCCCGGCGGCCATCAGGGAGCAGGCGATGTAGGGCAGCAGCCAGGACGGATTGCGCACGACCTGAAGCACGGTGGTGCGGTCGTCGTTGGCGAAACCCGCCTGGTAGAACGTGAGGCCCGCGTAACGCAGCGGGTTGTTCATGTAGATGACCACGTCGCGGTCGTCGCGGCCGTCGGGCGTGGCGAGATGGATGCGGCTGGAAAAGTTCTTCGGGATGTCGGTGCCCGCGTAGCGGTCGTGGCTGAATTTCTCCAGCGTGAGCGAAAACGGACGGTAGATGCGCTTCGGCCGGAGCGTGATTTTCCACGTCTGGCCGGCGTAGTCGAAGGCCTGCGGCACCGTGAGGTTGGTCGAGACGAGGAAGGTGCCGAGCGAGGCGTCGGAGGCGACCAGTTCGACGTAGGCGGCGGGGACGTTGGTCTCGTCCGCCTTGTAGGTCACCGCCTGCGGGACCGCGTCGATGCCCAGGCCGGCGCCGAGCGTGGCCAAGGTGGTGTCGGTGGACCCGGCGGCACGCGCCTGCAGCAGCGAGTTGGGATAAAAGGCCTTGCTGACAACGCGGAACGGGAGCTTCGGGTGCTGCACCGTCGCATGCCGCTCCAGCAGGCGGTCGGGAATCGTCACGACCTCGTCGAAGGACGGGTCCGTGGTGTTGGTGATGGCGAGTTCGTTGACCTGGTAGCTCTCGGCGTAGTTCTTGGTTTCACCGTTGTTCAGGCGCATGAAATACTCCTCCTGCCAGAGACCGCTGAGCAGTTCGCCCAGCAGCAGCAGGATGAGGCCGAAGTGCGCGAGCAACATGCCGGATTTGCGCCAGCTCAGCTTGAAGCGGTAGATGTGCGCCGCGACGAGGTTCATGAGCAGCAGGCCTCCGATAAGATAGCCGCCGGGAAAAAGCGGCAGGGAAATGCCGTGGAAATCCTGAAAGACGATGAAGGTGCGAAACCACTTTTGCTGAATGCCCCAGACGCCGAGGTTCGTCTGGTCCAGCGTGGCCGCGAACACCAGCAGGATGCCGAACGCGATCAGGACGACAGTGAGTTTGAGCGAGACGAAAAAATCGCGGAAATAACGAAGGATGTCGCTCATGGTTGGGGGGTGGCGGAGACCTTGACGGTTTGCAGGAAGGAGAGGAACGCGGGCTTTTCGGCGGCAACGAGAGCGTCGGGGCCGCTCAGTTTGAAAAACCACATCGCCTGGTTGAAAGGCGCCATCGCGCCGAGGATGCGCTGGGGTTGATCACCGGTGCCGACGAGGTCCACCACGGTGAACGTGAGCCCGCCAACCACGACGCGGGTGGTGGCCCCCGCGAGTTCGGATTCTTGGATCGGCGGCAGGGAGAGCTGGCCGCGCCACCGGTTGACGTTGGCGAATTCACCGCCGACCGCCCCGGGAAAAGCGGTGATCGAGAGATCGGCGGAGGAACCGCCGTCGGGGGCGGTGATCATGAAGCTGCCCTTGCGCATCGGACCAAGGGCCTTCGGCGTCCACGCGGACGGAGCGGTCCAGGTCAGCGCCGCACCACTGGCGGTCGCCACCGGCGTGGCCGCCATGCCGCCGGCCGGCGCTGCGGTCTGAGGCACCGTTACGGGATTGGCCGCCTGGGGCGCCACGCCTCCGGACAGAGAGGTGTCCGTCGCCGCCTCGCGCTCCTTGGGGATGCGGTAGGCGGCGACCTGGTCGTCCCGGCAGCCGCCGGCCGCCAGCAGCAGACCGAGCAGGATTACGGCGCCGGAGAGGTTATAAGGCCGGCGATTGGACGTAGGAAGACCGGGGTATGAATTCACGAGGTGTTCATCGTAGCAGGAGTATGGGGTCGCCACTGCGCATATTTTGTCCAAAATACGCCATCCAGGGGCGGGCAACGGCTGCGCATAAACCGGCAAGGGATGCGGAGCGAGATTAGCGCGTATACGGCAATCTCATGCGCATCAGCAGTCGTTCTCCAATCTATCCCCCAAAACCTGTTTCACGACCATGAAGACCAAGACCCAAATCACCCTGCTCGGTTTCTGTTTTTTCATCGCAGGCGTTGCCGGCCACGCGGCCCCCGCCGCGGAAAACTGGGAGAACAACTGCACCAAATGCCACGGCGCCGACGGCAAGGGCGAAACCAAGATCGGAAAGAAGCTCAAGCTGAAGGACTACTCCGACGCCGCGGTCCAGGCGAAGATGACCGACGCCGACATGGCGAAGGCGATCACCAACGGCGTGACCGAAGGCGACAAGGAGCGGATGAAGGCCTTCAAGGATGTCCTGACCAAGGATGAGATCGACGCGCTGGTCGCCTACGTTCGCAAGTTCAAGGCCTGATCACCCGATCCGCCGGCCGCCGCACCATGGACGAACCGATCTCCACGCCCCCGTCCACGTCGCCGAAACCGAGATCGGTCTTCAACAACTGGATCACCGCCATCGGCGGCGTGATCGCGGTCGGCGCGCTCTTCTCGTTCGCCCTGCTGGTGTGGATGGACTTCACCCAGGGCGACAAGAACCCCTACCTCGGCATTCTCACCTACCTGATCGCGCCGGGGTTTCTCATCGCCGGCCTGATCCTGGTTTTTTTCGGCGCCTGGGCCCAACGCCGCTGGCAGATCAAACACGCGGCGACCAGCCCCGACCGGTGGCGGCTCGACTTCAAGGATCAACGTCAGCGCCGCGCCCTGGTGCTCTTCGCCGCCGGCACGGGGGTGTTTCTCATCCTGAGCGCGTTCGGCAGCTACCAGACCTACCACTACTCCGAATCCACCCAGTTCTGCGGCGAGGTCTGCCACCAGGCCATGAACCCCGAGCTGACGGCCTACAAACGCGGCGCCCACGCCCGCGTCGATTGCGTCGAATGCCACGTCGGCTCCGGCGCACAGTGGTTCATCAAGGCCAAGATCAACGGCACCCACCAGCTCATCGCCTACACGCTGGACAACTACAAACGCCCGATCGAAACGCCGCTCAAGAACCTCCGCCCCGCCCAGGACACCTGCGAGAAATGCCACTGGCCGGAAAAATTCCACGGCAACATCGACGTCAGCTTCGCGCACATTCTCTCCGACAAGAAAAACACGCCCTACTCCATCCGCATGCTGATGCGCGTCAACGAGGGCCAGCCCGGCCGCCAGGCCGGCGGCATCCACTGGCATGTGAATGCCGACAGCCGCGTCGAATACTACGCCGCCGATGACAAACGCCAGGACATCCCGTGGATGCGCGTGACCAACCTGAAGGAAGGCACCTCGCGCGTTTACCGCACCAAGGAATTCACCGGCGAACCCGCACCGGAAAAAATCCGCGTGATGGACTGCATGGACTGCCACAACCGGCCCGCCCATGCCTTCACCGCCGCCAACGACACCGTGGAGCGCGCCGTGGCCGCGGGCACGCTCAGCACCCAGCTTCCCGCCATCAAACGCGTCGCCGTCCAGGCCATGACGCAGCCCGACATCAAGACCGCCGCCGAAGCCTCGCTCAAGATAGCCGAATTCCTGAAGGGCAAATACGCCGATAATCCCGAACTGCCCGCCGCCATCGCCGAGGTGAAAAATCTCTACGCCGCCACGATCTTCCCCGAGCGCAAGGCCGACTGGCGCGTCTATCCGAACAACATCGGTCACAAGGACTGGCTCGGCTGTTTCCGCTGCCACGACGAAAAGCACAAGACCTCCGCCGGCGCCTCCGTGAAGGCCACCGACTGCACCTCCTGCCACATCATTCTCACGCAAGGATCCGGCGACGCCCTCCAGACGCTTTCGGCCAAAGGCCAGGAGTTCAAACACCCCGGCGGCGACCTCGATCCGGACCTGACCTGCTCCGACTGCCACAACGGCGGCATCCAGAAATAACCGGCGACCCGCCGGCTCCGCGGTTCGCAGAGTGCGTTTGCCCTGCGAACCGATTTCTCTCCATGGTGACTGCTCGCCCCATGCGTTTTTTGCTGCCCACCCTGCTCCTCGTCCTGCCCATGTCCGCGCAAATCCAGTCTCCGTCTGATCGCGTCGAAGCCCTCCTCACGCGCATGACGCTGGAGGAAAAAATCGGCCAGCTCTCCCAAGGCGTCGTGCACACGCCCGAACACGCCGAGGCCGCTCTCGCCGACGTGCGTGCCGGCCGGCTCGGTTCGTTCATCCTGAGCGCACCGCCCGAAATCGCCACCGACCTGCGCAACCGCCTGCAGCATGCCGCCGTCGACGACTCGCGCCTGCATGTGCCGCTGCTCTTCGGCGCCGACACGATCCACGGCTACCGCACGACCTTTCCGATTCCCCTCGCCCTTGCCTCCGCCTGGGATCCCGCGCTCGTCGAACGCACCCAGGCCGTCGCCGCCAAGGAAACGCGCGCCGTCGGCATCGAGTGGATTTTCGCCCCCATGTGCGACCTCGCCCGCGATCCGCGCTGGGGCCGCGTCGCCGAGACCTTCGGCGAAGATCCGTATCTCGGATCCAGCCTCGTCGCGGCGTCCGTGCGCGGTTTTCAAGGCGCCGATGTCGCCTCGCCCGACCGCGCCGCCGCCACGTTGAAACACTTCGTCGGCTACAGCGCGGCGACCGGCGGACGCGACTACAACACCACCGACATCCCGCCGTTCACGTTGCGCAACGCCCACCTGCCCGCCTTCGAAGCCGGCGTGAAGGCCGGCGCCCTCGCGGTGATGAGCGCCTTCAACGCCACCGACGGCATCCCCGCCGTCGCCAACCGCCACCAGCTCACCGATGTCCTGCGAGGCGAATGGAAATTCCCCGGCTTCGTCGTCAGCGACTGGGAAGGCGTGACCGAGTCCATCAAGTGGGGCTACGCGGCCGACCCCGCCGAAGCCGCACGCCTCGCGCTCACCGCCGGCAACGACATGGAAATGATCTCGCACAGTTATCGTGACACCCTCGCGCAACAGGTCGCCGACGGCCGCGTTCCACTCGCCGTGGTGGACGAAGCCGTGCGCCGCGTGCTGCGCGTAAAACTCCAGGTCGGACTCTTCGAGAAACCTCTCGCCGATCCCGCCGCCCCGGCCCGCGCCTTCCTGCAACCGGACTCCGTCACCCTCGCCCGCGAAGCCGCCGCCCGTTCCTTCGTGCTCCTGAAAAACGACGGCGTTCTGCCGCTCGCCGCATCGGCGCGACACATCGCCCTCGTCGGCCCGCTGGCCGACGACGCGACCGAGATGCTCGGCACCTGGCCCGCGCACGGACGGCCCGAGGACGTCGTCACGCTCGCCGCCGGGCTTCGCGCACGCCTCGACAACAAAACCAAGCTCACGGTCACCCACGGTTGCGAACTGCTGCCATCCGGCCCGCGCACCCGCGCACTGCCCGACGGCTCGGTGGTCATCGATGAGGACGCCACCCGCTCCGCCGCCGTCGCCGACGAAGGCGACTTTGAGAAAGCGATCGCCGCCGCCCGCGATGCCGACGTGATCATCGCCGCCGTCGGTGAACCGCGCGGCTGGTCCGGCGAAAACGCCTCCCGCGCCGACCTGTCGCTCACCGGCCGCCAGCCTGAGTTGCTCCGCGCGCTCGCCACCACCGGCAAGCCCCTCGTCATCGTGGTGTTCAGCGGACGCCCGCTGGTCCTCACCGAGGCCGCAACGCAGGCCACCGCGCTCGTGCAGGCGTGGCATCCGGGCCTGCAAGGCGGCCCCGCGCTCGCCGCCGTCCTCTGCGGCGATCTCGCGCCGACGGGACGCCTGCCCATGTCGTTCCCGCGCGCAACCGGCCAGGTGCCGGTGTTCTACAACCACGCGACCACGGGGCGGCCCGACATGGCTGATTACCGCGATCTCACCCGTGATCCGCTCTTTCCGTTCGGCTTCGGTCTGACCTACACGAGTTTCGAGTTCGGCCCGGTTGAGATCGCCACTCCGCCCTCGCCCGGCCGTCCCGCCGTCGCCCGCGCCACCGTGACCAACACCGGCAAACGCTCCGGTGAGGCCGTCGCCCAACTCTACATCCGCGACGTGGCCTGCTCGGAAGGCGCGCGTCCCGCCCAGGAGTTGCGCGGCTGGCAGCGGCTCACCCTCGCACCGGGAGAAACCCGCACGACGGAATTCGCGCTCGACGATGCGGTGCTCGGCTTCGTGGACCGCGCCGGCCGCCATCGCGTGGAACCCGGCGAATTCCGCGTGTGGATCGCCCCACAGGCGGACACCGGCAAACCGGCCGGCTACCGTCTGCCCTAAACCCGCTTCTGGGATTGCCCGCACACCAACACTCCTTACTTCTTAACTTCTTATGGGACGCCAATGGCTTCACGCGAAACGCGCGATCGTTAACAACAAAAAGGGACAGCTTGTCGGCAAATTGGTGAAGGAAATCACCGTCGCCGCGAAGATCGGCGGCGCCGATCTGGCCGCCAACGCCCGGCTCTTCGCCGCGGTCGAAAAGGCCAAGAAGGCCAGCTGCACCCGCGATGTGATCGAGCGCGCCATCAACAAGGGCGCCGGCATCGGCGGCGAAAAGATGGTCATGGACCACATCGTTTTCGAAGGCTACGCGCCGCACAAGGTGCCGGTCATCGTCGAGGTTTACACCGACAACGTGCAGCGCACGACCCCCGAGATGCGCGTGCTCTTCAAGAAGGGCATCCTCGGCACCACCGGCAGCAACAAGTTTCTCTTTGAACACGTCGGCATCGTCGAGGCCCACACGAGCGCGGCGGACGCCGACCTCGAGGCCGCCGCCATCGAGGCGGGCGCAAACGACTTCGAGGCGATCAGCCACGAGCAGAACGACGACATCCCCGAAGGCGCGACCGGTGCGCGTTTCCACACGGATCGCACGCAGGTGCACGCGGCCTCGACCTGGCTCTCCACCCACGGCTGGACGGTGGTCACGAGCGAAATCGGCTACGTCGCCAAGATGTTCCCCGAGCTGACCGACGAGCACCGCGCCGAAGTCGGCGAGTTCCTCCAGGCCCTTGAAGAACATGACGACGTGCAGCGCGTCTGGGCCGCGGTGAAGTGATCAGGAGGCGCGCTCCGCGCGTCATCGCGGCGTAAAGCCGCTCCTACATCCGGACATGTAGGAGCGGCTTTACGCCGCGATTGTTATGCTCACGCCAACCACTCGGGCATTGGACAACCGGTTTCCGTGAGTGGCCCGAACCACTCCCAATCGTCCTCACGGCAATAGTAGCCATGCCATTTATTCGACGTCGGTAACAACCCAGCGCGATACGGATTGAGATACAGATAAAGAAACACCGGCAGACGGTCTTCATCCTGACGGAGACGGTGATCAAAATATCCGCGTTGCCAGCGAAGTCCGACACCACGCAACAGAATGCTGACGCGGCCACGATACAGACGGACTGCGGCAGCAAGATCGGCGTCTTCACGCAAGGTGACGACCAAGTGCTCGTGATCGGGCATCACGACCTGCGAACGCACGACCCAGACATTTTCGGATTCCAATACCAGCGCCTGGGCTCGGAGCTGTGCGGAGAGCATCTCTAAACCGACGGCGCGCTGTTCGGTGCAGAACGTGAGAAAATACGTCGAGCCCGGAGAAGAGTGGCGTCCGCGCCGCAGGGAATCTTGGCCCATCCCTGCGAACGTGGGCGTAAAAAATCGCGGCGTAAAGCCGCTCCTACATGTCCGGATGCAGGAGCGGCTTTACGCCGCGATGGATTGGCCAACGACTAGAACGCGGATCAGGCGCCGCCGCCGCTGCCGGCGGCGGGCTTGGGCTTGAAGGCGGCGCGGAAGCTCGCGGCGATGTAGTCGCGGTTCATGCGGGCGATGAAGTCGTGGCTGATGAGCTTCGGGCACGCGGCGCTGCACTCGTATTGGTTGGTGCAGCTGCCGAAGCCGAGCTCGTCCATCTTCGCGACCATGTTGAGCACCCGGCTGTCGCGCTCGGGCTGGCCCTGAGGGAGGAGGCCGAGCTGCGAAACCTTGGCCGAGACAAAGAGCATCGCGGAGGCGTTTTTGCAGGCGGCGACGCAGGCACCGCAGCCGATGCACTGGGCGGCATCCATCGCGAGATCGGCCGTTTCCTTCGGAATCGGGGTCGCGTTGGCATCACAGGGAGAACCGGTGCGAATGCTGATGAAGCCGCCGGCCTGCTGGATCTTGTCGAAGGCGGAGCGATCGGTGATGAGATCCTTGATGACCGGGAAGGGCTTGGCGCGGAAGGGCTCGATGGTGATGACGGAGCCGTCCTCGAAGCTGCGCATGTAGGTCTGGCAGGAGGCGACGCCGTGGTGCGGGCCGTGGGGCTTGCCGTCGATGACGAGCGAGCAGGTGCCGCAGATGCCTTCGCGGCAGTCGTGGGCGAACGCGATGGGATCCTCGCCGATGCGCTCGAGCTGGTCGTTGACGACGTCGAGCATCTCGAGGAGCGACATGTTCGGGTTCAGATCCTTGGCGGGATAATCGACGAACTTGCCCGGCTGGTCGGCGGCGGGCTGGCGCCAGACGCGGATGGTGACGGAGATGTTTTTGGAAGTGGCTGCAACCATGATGGGGATGCGTTGAGTGGTTTACGTTGGGTGTGGCTGCGCGGGCTTACTTGTAGGAACGCACGCTCATCTTGGTGAACTCGTAGTTGAGCGGCTCGATGTTGCGGAGCGGCACGTTGTCCTCGCCTTGGAACTCCCAGGCGGCGACATGGGCGAACTTTTCGTCGTCGCGTTTGCACTCGCCGTCCGGCCATTGGTGTTCCTCGCGGAAGTGGCCGCCGCAGCTTTCCTCGCGGGCGAGGGCGTCGCGGCACATGAGTTCGCCGAGTTCGATGAAGTCGGCCACGCGGTTGGCGCGCTCAAGGGCCTGGTTCATGTTGTCGCCGGAACCCGGGACATTGACGCCGGCCCAGAATTCTTTGCGCAGGGCCTGGATTTCCTGGATGCCCTTTTCGAGGCCTTCCTTGGTGCGGGCCATGCCGCAGCGGTTCCACATGATGAGGCCGAGCTTCTTGTGGTAGTAGTTGACGGGCTCCTTGCCCTTGGCGGCGAGGAGGCGCTTGACGATGCCGGAGGCGTTTTCCTCGGCGGCCTTGAACTCGGGCGCGTCGGTGGACGGACGGGAGTTGGGCTTCACGCCGGCGAGGTAGTTGCCGATCGTGTAGGGAACGACGAAGTAACCGTCGGCCAGACCCTGCATGAGCGCGGAGGCGCCGAGGCGGTTGGCGCCGTGGTCGGAGAAGTTGGCTTCGCCGAGCACGAAGAGGCCCGGGACGTTGGACATGAGGTTATAGTCCACCCACAGGCCGCCCATGGTGTAGTGCACCGCGGGATAGATACGCATGGGCTGCTTGTAGGCGCTCTCGTTGGTGATCTCGTGGTAGATGTCGAAGAGATTGCCGTAGCGCTCCTTCACGGCAGCTTCACCGAGTTCGAGGATCTTTTCCTTGGAGGGATTATGGAGGTTGGCGCGGTTGGCGACCTGCTTGCCGTAGCGCTGGATGGCTTCGGCGAAATCGAGGTAAACACCGAGGCCGGTCTCGCCGACGCCGCGGCCTTCGTCGCACATGCGCTTGGCGGCGCGGGAGGAGACGTCGCGGGGTGCAAGGTTGCCGAAGCTCGGATAGATGCGCTCAAGGTAGTAGTCGCGATCTTCCTCGGGGATGTCGGCGGGGGCCTTTTTGCAGTCTTCCTTTTTCTTGGGGACCCAGATGCGTCCGTCGTTGCGGAGCGACTCGGACATCAGCGTGAGCTTCGATTGGTAGTCGCCCGAGACCGGGATACAGGTCGGGTGAATCTGGGTGTAGCACGGGTTGGCGAAGCAGGCGCCGCGCTTGTAGGCGCGCCAGATGGCGGTGGCGTTGGAACCGCGTGCGTAGGTCGAGAGATTGAAGACGTTGCCGTAGCCGCCGGTGGCGAGGATGACGGCTTCGCCGGAGTGGCGGTGGAACTTGCCGGTCACGAGGTCGCGCGTGATGACGCCGCGGGCGTGGCCGTCCACGACGACGAGATCAACCATCTCGTGCTGCGTGACGAGCTCGACGGCACCGGCGCCGACCTGCTTGGAGAGCGCGGAGTAGGCGCCGAGGAGAAGCTGCTGGCCGGTCTGGCCGCGGGCGTAGAACGTGCGGGACACCTGGGCGCCGCCGAAGGAACGGTTGGCGAGGAGACCACCGTATTCGCGGGCGAAGGGCACGCCTTGCGCGACGCACTGGTCGATGATGTTGACGGAGACCTCGGCGAGACGGTGGACGTTGGACTCGCGGGCGCGGTAGTCGCCGCCCTTGAGCGTATCGTAGAAGAGGCGGTGAACGCTGTCGCCGTCGTTCTGGTAGTTCTTGGCGGCATTCACGCCGCCCTGCGCGGCGATGGAGTGCGCGCGGCGGGGGCTGTCGTGGAAGACGATGCACTTCACGCGATAGCCGAGTTCGGAAAGCGTGGCGGCGGCGGAGGCACCGGCGAGACCGGCACCGACGATAACGACCTCGTATTTACGCTTGTTGGCGGGGTTGACCAACTTGAGGTTGGACTTGTAGGTGCGCCATTTGTCAGCGAGCGGGCCGGGGGGAACGTTGGAGTTGAGAGTGGCCATGACGGGTAAGGGATCAGTTGTGGTCGGCGGGGGCGGTCACGGTGAGGCCGGCGGTTTTGAGCGCGGCGGCGGAACCTTCGGCGGGTTTGGCGATACCGGTCAGGATCGCGCCCGGAATGAGGAGGTTGCCCAGGAAGTAGAGGACGACGAGGCCGGTGACGGCCTTGCGGAGGCAGCAG